>OGMT01000114.1_pt1 | contig 71513 bp, 68 predicted proteins | sample 1573271 | NCBI WGS metagenome assembly OGMT01 (sample SAMEA2582000, study PRJEB24529) | metagenome | biome: Human gut stool | place: China | collected 2011 | reverse complement strand
ACGGGGTTTTCACCAAACCGCCAAATGTTTTCTGAAAAAAGTTTTAATTTTAGACCGATTTTAACAGACGTTTACATATTGAGTGTGATTCTTACGTCATTCACATTATTATATTTTACAAAAGAAATAAGCAGACTTGTGACACAGGAACGAGACATAAGACCTGACGGAAAGGATGAAAATCATACGCTAATAGCAAAAACCAAAGACCGATGGCAGAATTTAAAGGCAAAACTAAAATCAGGAAGCATGAAGATTGGCAAAAAGCGAAAACGCAAACAACACATTCAAACAAAAAATCGGACAGGACAAAAGTAAAATATTGTATATATGATTTAAAATCCCATTCTGACTGAGAAAATGGCATGAAAGACAAACTTCTCCAAGAGGACAGGAATAAAAACCATTAAGAGCATTGCCACGAAAAAGGAGGAATCATGAAAATAATATTAAAGTGTATGATGCAGCCAATCTGCCATTAGGATGCAGACGCGTTAAATTCCGCAACCGGACAGACACTCTCAGGCGCCTTATTATTTTATCTTGAGAGTATAGCCGTCTGCTTTTCGTTGACATAGCCTTACATGACGGCAAAAAAGAAAACGGAAACACGGGCAAATACAAGACGACAGATTTAGAATAATGAATAAAAATAGAGGAAAAGGTTGTATGATTAAAAAATATTTCGATACATTTGCAAAATTCATAATACAAGTATTTACAAACAGAAGATTTGTCTAAATTTAAAAACCTGCATTAAGAAAGACATGAGAAAATTTTTTATCGCGGCCATAACAACGGCCATGCTGACGGCAACAGCCGCAATAGCACAGATTCCGCAAAACTATTACAGTTCGCTGAAAGGCAAGAAGGGAGCCGAACTGAAAACGGCAGTGCATAACATAATAAAGAATGCCACCGTGCTAAAATACGGCTCAGGCTCAGGACGCACATGGGAAGGCTTCTACACGACAGACCGCCTGGACGACGGACAGGTGGTTGACCGCTACAGCAACGACAAAAGATACTTCGGCAACAAAGGTCAGGCTGTAAGCGGCATGAACATAGAGCACTCTTTCCCGAAAAGCTGGTGGGGCGGAAGCGAAAACCAGGCATACAAAGATCTGTATAACCTGATGCCGTCGGAACAGAAGATAAACTCGGCAAAATCGAACTACCCGATGGGAAAGGTTAACAACGCCAGCACCGACAACGGATGCACCAAGGTGGGCACGGGCAGCAACGGATATAAGCTGTGGGAGCCGGCAGACAAATGGAAAGGCGACTTTGCGCGAGGATATATGTATATGGCTACGGCATACCAGGACTTTACATGGTCGGGCACGCAGGCCCTGCAGATACTTCAGCAAGGAGACTACCCAACCCTGCGCGAATGGGCATACACCTTATATATAGAATGGGCCAAGACCGACGGCGTTGACCAGACTGAAGTGGAGCGCAACAACGAAGTGTACAAGATTCAGGGCAACCGCAATCCGTTTGTAGACTTCCCCAACCTCATGGAATATATATGGGGCGACAGCATAGACTATGCCTTCGACCCGGAAAACACCGTAACGACATCTGACTATACAGATAATCCGGACGTTCCTACGGAAGAAACAATATATCAGGCAACATTCACATCAGAAACCGGCAGCTTCACGGCAAAGAACATAAGCGAGCCATACAGCGGATTTGAGGTGTGGATAAGAGACACGAAATATGGATGGAAAGGCACCGGATATGCCAACAACAGGGCATACGCGGCAGAAGCAACGCTGACTTCTCCTGAAATAGACCTTACAGGATTCAGCGAGGCAACACTGACATTTAACCATGCAATAAACTTCTGCAAGTCGCCCGAAAGCACATTCAGCGTAGAAGTAATATGCGACGGAACGACAAACACACTCGACGGAATAACATGGCCGGCAGGCAACAACTGGACGTTTATCGACTCGGGCGAGATATCGCTAAACAGCTATGCCGGAAAGAAAATCAGCATAGTGTTCCACTACAAGAGCAACGACTCGGAGGCCGGAACATGGGAAATAAAAAGAATGACGATAACAGGCAAAAGGACGACAACGGGAATAGACGGCACTACGGCTGACTGCACGCCGGACATGCAGAAGCCATACAAGGCATACACCGCTGACGGACAGAGAATAACTTCGCCAAAAGACTATAAAGGAATAATGATTATCGTACAGGACGGAAAGACCTGGAAGGTGATGAACAGATAATACTGAAGAAAAAGGCTTCCGGCCTGCGCAGCGTTGACAGTCGCTTTTGTCTACGCGTGCGCAGGCCAGAAGAACAATAACGGACATCTGAACAGAAGTCCGAAAAGCACAACGACAAGGACAAGACAAAGCATCAAAAAGAAAGGCACGAAAAAGTGTAAGGAAACTGATCTGATTTTATTTCAACCAGGCAAAACTAAACGTCAAAAGCGCAAATAGTGAAAGTAAAACTGCATGAATAAGTTTTAAATCATTAACCTATTGTTTTCACCCCGAAAACGGGCCACTTTTGAAGCGAAAACGGCCGCTTTTTTGAATGAAAACCAATGAGTTTTCAGCAACATCCGCACCACATACTCCAACGCAAGCAATAAACGGCAAGGAAAGAAATGAGAAACTTAACACGAAAACGGCAGCAAGAGCACAAAAATAGCATGAAAACATATTGATATGATGCAGAGACACGTAGGCATACTGCACAGCAATCCCCCAAAAAGCAAAAACAAATACTATAGGAAAAAGACAAAAGGCAGAAAGCCTAGGGCATTTATGAAAAGGATATAAAAAAGAAAAAGGCCGGACAAACGGCGCCTGCCGTATGTCCGACCTTATGATTATATTATCTAAGTTCTAATGTTCTGATTATTCAGCACTCTCGGGAGCCTTGTCGATAAGGTCCATGAACTGGTCGAGTTTCGGAGTGATGATAATCTGAGTGCGGCGGTTGCGCTGCTTGCCAACCTCAGTATCGTTAGATGTAACAGGGTTGAACTCGCCACGTCCACCGGCAGTGAGACGCTTCGGCTCTACGCCATACTGATTGATAAGAGCCTGAACAACGCTTGATGCACGGAGACAAGACAAATCCCAGTTGTTGCGGATGTTCTTCATCGCAGCAGAAGATGTGTTTACAGGCACGTTGTCGGTGTTACCCTCGATGAGCACATCATAGTCCTTATAGTCCTTGATGATCTTTGCAATCTTGCTCAGAGTCTCGGCAGCACGGTCGTTGATCTCGTAGCTTCCGCTCTTGTAGAGCATGTTGTCGGCAAGAGAGATGTAAACAACACCCTTGAGCACCTGAACGTCAACCTCTTTCAGCTCTTCCTTGCTGAGCGAGCGTGTAAGGTTATTTGTGAGGATAAGATTCAGAGAGTCGCTCTTGCTCTTAACCTCAACGAGGTGACGGATGTACTGGTTTGACTCGTTGATCTGGTCAACCAGCTTAGAGATGTTCACAGTTGTCTGGTTGCTTGCAGTAAGGCTCTTGTCGAGCGAGCTCTGCAGTGCCTCATATGCGCTCTTAGTCTGAGCGAGCTGCTCCTCAAGACTTGTAACGCGCACCTTGCTTGCAGCAAGTTCAGAGTTAGCGTCAGAGAGTTTGCCTTGTGTTTCCTGATATTTATTTGTCAGTTCCTTGTTCTCAAGCTGGCAGTTTTCCAAGTCCTTTTTACTTACGCAGCTGCTCACCATGAAGCATCCTGCAACCAATGATACAATCAATAAATTCTTCTTCATCATAAATTTTCGTTTATTTTTAGGTTATAATTTGTTGCAAATTTACGTATAAGACGGATAAGTTGCGCTAAAGTTGAATGTCATTAGCATTATTTAACGCCAATAAGCGTGTAAAGTAAACAACCGTTAAACCGAAACAGCCATAAGGCACATATAAATTCAATGCACTCCACAGCCTTTTTACATGCCATGAGGTGCATTGAAAATCAGTTATTTAATCTTTTCCGGCAAGCCTGCAGCTGCTGACTTTCAGCAATACTGAAACTGGTTGACAAGCGGACATTTGGCTATCGTCGTAGACAGCCGGATAACCCATGTTCCGTATATCTGCCTAATATTCTGAGGCAAAAGATTAGCATCTCTCAAACCGGCGAGCAGCATTCTTAATGGCTTGCCAGGATTTGGAAGAGAATCGTCTAACAAACCGGCACGGGCCAACTCACGGTTGGCTTCCATGTCGTTAATTTCATTCTTGCCTGCAAGCGACATATACTCGTCGAGACAAGTCTGAATAGCTGAGAAATTTTTAAAATCTATCATGATAACAAACTATAAATTGAGACTTCACAAATATAGTTCTTTATTTTCAGAAACAAAAATACGAGGCATTAAAAAAGCGTTACAATTTCATTTTTTTAATTATTTTCAAGATACAAATTACTTTTATTAACTAAATAAACAATATTTTATACTTTTTGTAATACATATTATTGAAAATAAAAACAATTTGTCATCAAGAAAGAAACAAAAAGAACATGAAGAATATATGGGAATGAAATCAGTTTCAATGTGAAACCCGAAGGAAACTGTCGGCATCAACAAGATAAAAGGAATAAAATAAAACAAAGCAAAATCAGCAGGCAGGATATGTTCTAAATGTTATATAAGCATATCGGTGTATTCTGCCGTCTTCTTGTTTTCTATTGCAGTATTGTTTGCCTTTCCATTAACAGTCCGCTATGACCAAGAAAACAAAAGCGGAAATACAATCAACATAAAACTACAGCCTGCTGAATACTGATTACGGCTGTAGTTAAATGAATCATGACGTCATGGCATGGATGCCGGAAAGGCACAAGCCATGACGTCATGCATCAGAAGTCAAGTTCACGTGTAAGTATGCTCTCAAGCTGTTCGGCCGACAAGCGCAGGTGGAACTGTCCCTTTATGGCCACAGAAATGCGCCCGGTCTCTTCTGACACGACAATGGCTATGGCATCGCTGTCCTGCGATATGCCCATTGCAGCACGGTGGCGCAGTCCGAGTTCCTTCGGGATATCTATGCTGTGGCTCACGGGAAGGATACATCCCGCAGCCCTGATACGCTTCTTTGATATGACCATCGCACCGTCGTGCAGAGGCGAATTCTTGAAGAAGATGTTCTCTATAAGTCGCTGGTTTATGTTTGCATCGATGATGTCACCGGTTTCAACAATATCGTCGAGCGACGATATGCGCTCGATGACAATGAGCGCTCCGATGCGCGCCTTTCCCATGTTCATGCAAGCCATCACGACAGGCATTATCGACTCCATGTCCACCTTATCCTTATTGTCGCCCGAGACAAAGAGCCTTATTATTCCGTTCACGCGGCGGTGTGCACCAAGATTATACAAGAACTTGCGTATTTCTTCCTGAAACAATATTATTATGGCAATGACACCCACGCTTACCAGCTTGTCCATAATGCTTCCGAGCAGGCGCATCTCAAGAATCTGACTTACAAACAGCCAGACAACGATGAACACCATGATGCCGATAAACACGTTGAGCGAGCGCGACTCCTTCATCAGTCTGTAAATGTAATACAGCATCAGGGCCACGCAAAATATATCGACAAAATCTTTTATGCCAAATTCAAACATACTTAAATACTTCTTTTACAATAGTAACAGCCTCAACACACGGCTTTACGTCGTGTACTCTCAGAATTGACGCACCCGAATTAATCATGGCAATGGTGTTGACAACTGATGTGCCGTTGAGCGAATGATCAGCATCAGTGCCGAGCAGGCGCGCAATCATCGACTTGCGCGACACGCCGACAAGCAGCGGAAGATTAAACTCGCGCAACTTTCCCAAAGAGGCAAGTAGTTCATAGTTCTGCTCAAGCGTCTTGCCGAAGCCGAAGCCAGGGTCGAGAATCACGTCCTTAACACCAAGAGAATGGAGCGTCTGCACTTCATGAGCAAAGGCCTTCATCATGCTCATTATGTCGGGCTTGACCGACATGAGTATGTAAGGCACGCCAAGACGGGCCACCATCCTGAACATCTCTGGACACTCACATCCGCCTTCGCCGACCTCATCGCCTGCCGTATAAGCCTCGCTGCCGCCGAAAGCACCGTTGACGTTGCCTTCAGATACATCATTTATTATGCCAGCCCCAAACTCTTCAACGGCCATACGGGCCACTTCGGGCCTGAATGTGTCGACAGAAACGGGGGCATCGGGCTGCACGCTCCTTACGGCTTTCAATGCCATGCGCATGCGTTCCATTTCTTCTTCCTCAGTAACATGAGCCGCACCGGGACGCGTAGAGAAAGCCCCTACGTCGATAATCTTGCCGCCTTCGGCTATTATCTGGTCGGCCCTTGCAGCAATCTCAGCTTCAGTCTGCTTACGGCTGCCGGCATATAAAGAATCGGGAGTGGCATTGAGAATGCCCATAACACAAGGCTCTGACAAATCAATCAGTTGCCCGTTAACGTTCAATATATATGGAATAAAGCTTTTCACAATATAAATTAAAGAATAAAATTAATCTCAACAGATGGCAAAAATACTCATAAATATTGAGACTCTTTATATTTTTGACGTTTTTTATAAAGAATAAAAACAAGTCGGAAAATATATTTATATCCAAGCCGCCTGATTTGGGTTTAAACCTCAATGAGCCGACGGAACTGCCTTACACTTGCCGCTGAACTCAATTATGTCAAGACGTATTATGCCTACACGATGAAACGATTTTTCAGCGGCCTTAATTCCGGCTTCTTTATATTCAGGCGCCAACTTGTCTATCAGCAGTTGCAGCGCGTGCCTCTTTTCTTCATCATCAAGCGCCGTCACAGCGTGACATTTCATCACCACACTTTCATATTCGGTAGTGAAGCGAGACGGCAACAGATTAGTATTGCCGACTATGCAGAACGACGCATCCTGATTGTGCGCCAAGGCCCTGAGTTTCTTTCCTTCAGGAGCACAATGTATATAAAGACTGTGTTCGCCGTCCCAAACATAATTCAGCGGCAGGCCATAGGCTCCACCGTCAGCATCTACCATCGACAACACTCCATATTCGCTGTCTCTAATAAGCTGCAAGGCACGCTCCTCGCTGAGCAGGCGGTCCTGGCGGCGCACCGTTTCGTTTACGTATTTCATTTTATTCAAAAAGTTTCAGATTAGCATTTATAACAATATATCTTTTGTTTCATCAATATTTTTTCTGTATCAACAGAGTCACAAAGGTAAGAAAATATGTGCAGAACAGATTATTATTTGGCCGCAAAATTGTCATGGTACGATTTTTTGATGTACTTTTGCACCCAATAAAACTATCACACATGGACATATCAGAATTATACAGAATCTTCACCGAGCAGCCGCAGGTTACCACCGACAGCCGCGACTGCCCCAAAGGTTCTATTTTCTTTGCGCTGAAAGGCGAATCGTTCAACGGCAACGCCTTTGCAGCCAAGGCTCTCGAACAGGGCTGTTCGTATGCCGTTATCGACGAAAAAGAGTTTGCCGTTGAAGGCGACAACAGGTATATCCTTACCGAAGACTGTCTGACCACGCTGCAGCAGCTGGCAAACTACCACCGCCGCAAACTAGGAACTAAAATCATTGGAATAACCGGCACCAACGGCAAGACCACAACAAAAGAGCTTGTGGCAACCGTATTGGCCGAAAAATATAACGTGCTCTACACTCAGGGCAACTTCAACAACCACATCGGCGTGCCTAAGACGCTGCTGCGCCTAACTGCCGAAAACGATATTGCAGTGATAGAGATGGGAGCCAACCATCCGGGCGAAATCAAGACTTTGGTCAACATCGTCGAGCCTGACTACGGCATAATAACCAACGTAGGCAAGGCTCACCTTAAAGGTTTCGGCTCATTTGAAGGTGTGATACGCACCAAGGGAGAACTCTACGACTATCTACGCGAGCACAATGGTAAAGTGTTTATACACAACGACAACGAACATCTGCTGAAGATTTCAAGCGGACTGAACCTTATAAAATACGGCACCACGGACAGCGATGAACTTAGCGTATGCGGAGAGTTTCTGTCATGCGACCCGTTCCTCAACTTCAGATGGCGCCATGGCAAAGCCCAATGGAACGAAGTAAGGACACACATGATTGGCAGCTACAACATATACAACATGCTCGCTGCAGCATGTATAGGTCTTTATTTTGATGTTACCGAAGAGCAGATATGCCATGCGCTTGCCAACTACGTGCCTACCAACAACCGCTCGGAACTGGAGGTTACGGCAAGCAACAAACTGATTATCGATGCATACAACGCCAACCCGACCAGCATGGAGGCTGCACTGAAGAACTTCAGAGAGATAAAGGCCGACCACAAGATGGCTATAATAGGCGCGATGAAGGAACTTGGCGAAGTGAGCGACGAAGAGCATCAGAAAGTTGCCGACATGCTGAAGGCCTCAGACATAGAACAAGTATGGCTCGTAGGAGATGAGTTTAAATCTACTGACTGCCCGTTCCGCAAGTTCAACAACGTTGAAGAGGTTAAGCAAGCCATTGACGAGAACAAGCCAGAAGGTTTCTGCATACTCATCAAAGGCAGCAACTCTACAAAACTTTACGAACTGAAAACGAAACTCTAAGAAGTGAAAAGATAAAAGTGAAAAGTGAAGAATCCATTAGCCATTGTATTAAAGCAAGATAGCTAATGGATTTTTCACTTTTATATTTTCACTTTTAACCCAAATATGGCATTAGTATTCGGCCGAGATTTTTGCTTTATATTGAGCGGATTTTCGTTAGATTTTTCGCAGGCATAGCGGGCTATGTCAAGAAAAAGCGAACAAAAAGACGCCAATAGAAACAAAAATACGGACTGAAAGCATGAATGCACGAAATAGATAAAGCTATATGCGGTCTAATGACTGATTTGGGTTTAACTTAATTCAGCATCAGGTTCATTTCCGCCCCTACGCCATCAAACAGAAATTCTGCCAGGCCGTTTATTGTCAGCTTCAAGGCATCGGCGTAAGGCTCATCCGTCTGGCGCACCTTTCCGTTCTTTATTACATAGTAGGCATTATTCATCGGAATGTCTGCATCGCCTTCAACCCTCAGCACCATATCTTTGTCAGGATTCAGTTCGGCATACAGTTCCAGAGCCTTCTTGGCGTTTATCACGCGCAGCATGGCCTGAATGTTTTTGGCCTGCGGACGATATTCATCACCTGCCAGGCGTATGTCCTCGCGTATAACCTCATAGCCATCTTCATCATGCAGAAGCACACAACGCTTTGCGCGCTGAATGCGGTCGAACTCTTCAAACGGCGTAGCCATGACATCAGCAGGCGGAGGCGTGCATGTCATCACGCGGGCATAGCCACACTTCTCATACCATTCATATAGCCATTCTTCGGCAGGAATAAGAGAAGCAAACACTGTTTCCCTGTAATATACGCGGAAATGGGCCTGCCGCATCAGGTTGTTGCCTATGTCCTGACGGCGATATTCCGGCCGTGTGCTCACTCCGCTTACATATACAGTCTTCACCTCGCGTCCGTCATAAAGCATGGTGTAAGGCAATGTCTGCAGCGCAGCCACCACCTTTCCGTCTATCTGGCAGCACACGTTATACTCGCTGCGGTAGACACGCGAGAAGTAAAGGTCGATAAACTTGTCTGGATCGTTGAACACCTGTTTCCATATCTCGCGCGTTTCTTCCTTTATGCGGTCCTGGTCTTCAAATGCCGCCAGCGGATGTTTCTCCATTATCACGTTCTTCTCAAGCAGTATGTCGGGCTTATACGACAGTTTGGCGCGCCGCAGTCCTTCGTCGCCCATATCCTCCTCACGGTTGATGTAATAATACTGCTCGGGCAGATGCTTCACAAACTCCTGGTTTATTATCGTGAACGCTCCTTCATAGTTTACGTCGGCCTTCTCAACACACACGTCAAACGTACACTGGTTTATCGGGCAGCCGAAGGTGAAGGCCACAAGCTTGTCGCATACAAATATTGTTCCGCCAACAAGTCCCAGCCTATCCCATCGGTTAAACGCACGCGTCATTGAGCGCAGTTCCTCTGAAAGGTCTTCATCGGGCACATCTCCGTTGTCATCTTTCGATGTGCGGCGCCACTGCCGTTCCAGTTCGAGGCATTGCGGAATAAGTTCCGGTGTAAGCTCGCGATATCTGTAGTCAGGATAAAGGTTCTTAAACTTGTTTATGTGGTTGCGCTTGCTCTGCAGTTTCTTTCCAGAAAGGTTTATCAGCTTGTCGCGTGTGTAGATATAGTCGCTGAAGTCGCGGTCGGGCTTTATGTCGAACGTGTCGGGAAAATGCTCCTCAATGATGTCACGCATATAGTTGCACACGCCAAGCATCAGAAACGGATGCCCCATGGCTATCGAGTCGTCGCGTATGGCACGTATCACGCTAACCGAACATTCGTCACACGGCTCCACCTTAAACGTACCGTCTTCTTGCCGCTTCGGCCGCGGCACAGGCATCATGTAGGCCAAGTGATGCCCCATGTAGAAGCGGAACACAAGATAGTCGTCCACTATCGCAAACTGTGTGTTGTAAAGAAAGCGCCAGCTTATCAGGTTCGAGAACGACAGGTCGCAGTTTTGTCTTTCGCCCCAAAGCGTAAAACTCTGTATCAGTTCCTTGTCGTCTTCTGTTATATCCTTAAACTTTATCATAAAAATTGTCTGTGTTTCAATTGGCAAATTTATAAAAAATAGATGTAAACAACATCAATGCACCGATAAAAAATTCAGGTGCACAAACAGCCCTGAGCTGCCAAGGCAGGAGCTAAATGTCTGACTGTCATAAGATATACTTCACCGACATGCTTCCGTTTTATTAACAAAGTTGACAGACATCGGCCAGCTTAAATCTGCATGACCAATGCCCGTCAACGTTATAAAACCCAAATCATCATCAGACCACATATAGTTTTATCCATTTTATGTATTTCTGCTTCCATCCGTCTTTTTAGTCTTTTCGTTTACACAGACCACTATGTCTGCGAAAAATCAAACGAAAATCAGCTCTACACAAGGCAGAAATACCGGTAGAATCATAACTCCAGATTTGGGTTAACACAATGAAAGTAAGCTTCTTAATGTTTATGGCAGCTTCACTCTACTGCATTACGGCATCTCTACTTCGCTGCCCTCGCCTACCGTATATTGTGAGAACTGCTTGGTCTTTGCCTCGCGTGTCAGCACTGATGAGCGGAACACTCCTGTTGAGCGCGCTCTCAGGCGGACGCTGTCAATGTTGGCTGAGGCGGTGAACTCTTCGGGACTGTTGGCCGGCAATGTTCTCAGACCTGCCGAGAATATGGCCAAGTCGTCCAGCTTAACGTTCTTGCCGTCCATCACGAGTTCCTTGATACATGCTATCATGTCTTTCAGCACTCCGTGGATAACACCGGCTGAGAACGGCGAACTGTGTGATGACATATGAGCCGCCAGCTTCTCAGTGTCGTAAGTTTCCTCGCACACCGCGCGTGCATACCATTTACCGTTTGTGTTACTGTTTGAATTGCGGTTCTGATAAAGTTTATACCTAATCATGTTTCTTTCCTTTCTTTTTGGTTGTTATACATTATTTGTTTATTATCTCTCATGCCTTCCAGAACTGCCACTACGTTCATTTCCGCCTGCCGGCTGTGGCTTTAATGTCCGTGCCGCCTTGTTCCTTTCGACATTGCAAAGATACAACAACCAATTTCGCGTTTGCAGATTCCTGCAGGTTACGAAAGGTTAGAGAGGATTGTTGGTTGTAAAGGATAAGAAAACATGGTAATGTTCATAAAAAACTGACGTTCATACTAAGAATTTTCGATTTTCAGCCAATCCTATTATAAATATTTCAGCCGTCCGCCAGTTCGTAATACGACACGCCACTTGCGATACTTTCACAGAATTATAAAGCCGAATAACATCATTACAGGAAAATACGCTATATTTGCAGTAGCGAAACAACCATTTCGTAAACGGCTGTTTCGGAAGTTGAAACTAAAAGAAAGGATTATTAATATTAAAGACAAAACAACTAAAGACAAGGGATGATTTTTATTGAATTAAACCAGTTGAAAACCTACAACTAAATGAAATTAATAATCAAAAATAAGGTATCCACCAATACTTTGTTGCTGAATATCACATCTTATCAAAAGAAAGGCTTGAGGGCATTTACCGTCGCTTTCATTAGTGTATTGGCTTCCTTCCCACTAAACAGTCTTATCCAGACTAACCCTATAACCCAATTATTTATAGGTGATAATATTATTTTATTTACATATCATTCTTAAAATACCAATTCAATTGCACGTTACCATAATCTCCCCAAAAGCCTTCAAACAATAGCTTAGATTTAGAAGTATTACAAATTATCTGTTTTAAATTTTCACATCGATAAAATGCATTAACTTCTATTTTAGTTAATGTGGATGGTAATACTAATGTTTTAATCTTATTACAAGATTTAAATGCTTTTGATTTTATTGTTAAAACACCTTCAGGTATCTCATAAATTTCAGCATAAGAGTTAGGATAGGCACAAAGTGTGGTTCCGTCTCCATTATATAAAACACCATTTATGCTTTTGAAAGAAGGATTATTATATGTATGCTCAACTTCTATTCTTTTTAATTTTTCACATTGCCAAAAGCTCCATTCAATTTTTCGGATTGAATTAGGAAGATAAATAACTTCGGTATCTTTTAAAGAGTCAAATACATTTCTACCTATTTCAGTGATATTAAAACTACCAAACCAATAAATTTTATTTGGAATAGTAATTGATTTTTGATTCGGCATAATATTTTTGTGTTTACCATATCTTGTAAAATTGCTCCATATACCATGAATTGATTTTAAACTAACATTACGATTATTAAAGTCTACGATCTCAAAAGACATTCCATCCATAGAGAACTCCGCAAAGTTGTAAGACGATGTTAAATTAAGAGCTTTTCTAGCATACATTTCTACCGATGCTCTTATGGCGTCATTTTTTTCTAGGCATAGCAAACTCCACATAAATACATTAATATATTCTTCCTTATTATACCGTCTACGAACTAATTCTTTCCATTCGGCAATTTTATCTTTCAGATATTCTTCATCTTTATCATTTTCATATGGTACATCACATAAATTTTCATCTAAAGATTTAAGCAATTCATACAGATAGGAATCTATCATATCCGTATTTTGGACTAAATACATTTTGTTTTGTTGATTGCCCCCTATTTGATTTGTTGCTTCATCATCTAAAATTGCAATATATTCTTTAGAAAACCAGTTTTTGTCCGCATCCCTATAACAAATCATATCGTGGTAAATATATCCTGTTAAATGCTGAGACAAATAATCAGGAGTTATTATTCTTAATTGCTTAACAAAGGCATCTACTCTGTTAAAATATGATATATTTGAATCCATTATCTATGATTTACAAAAATATTAACAACTATATCATTTAGATTTTTTACAAAATCTGTGTCTTTACTAATATCTGTCAACGTTTTTTATTGTTCTACTCTTGAAGATTTTTTTGCAGCAGACAGTCCAAAATGTTCTGCCAACGGAACAAGCCAACCATCCTTATCGTATATAGGCAAAAGTCGTTCATTAGAATAAAGAAATGCTATTTTCCATATAATCAGTGGTCCCAACACCTTCTCCTTTTCTAAATTTTCTATTTTACCCCAATCCCCAAGTTGTGCAAACTTTACTATTTTTATAATAGTATTTTTAATTAATGCAAATACTTCAATTGCAGTTTTACCCAAACGGCTATACCAAGAATAACTTTCATCATGAGAATACATTGAGTTATTATCTGTTGGAGTATTATTAAACTTGAATATTCCAAATTTGTATGCAGAGCCACCCCAGATAGAGCCCAATACTGATGTCTTAGATTCTAACCAATAACAGAACGAACTTGCTTTATCAAGATTTGTATATTCATCCAATGTCATGTCCTTCAAGCTCTCTATTGGAAAGATCTCTTGAAATTGTCTATATAATAGTCTACGGTCTTGCATAATAATTTCAATTTAAGTAATGTGGACTCAACGAAATATAGTTCTTTGTAAATTAAACAATTAGCGCAAATTGTTATAAATTTATCACACTGAGAATTAATGCTTTATAACCATTAATTTAATTCAGACTTATCCTTTTTACGTTTTTTTATTTCAGACTCCAAAGCCTTCAATTCATCATTTTCTTTTTTATCTTCTATAAAAGCAGCATAAGATTTTCTACGTTGATTAAAATCTTCATACACGGCATTTACAATTTGCTCCATTTCTTTATTTGATATTGATCCCGCATTTTTCAGAACATCTTTATTCTGGAAAGTAAGTAATGCATCAACATTATTTCTCCAAAAACTTAATGTTAAATCTTTGTGGTCCTTTACCCTCAATTCAGCTGAATCTAAGAATAATACGGTTAATCGGTTCAATGAATCAATTTCATCTTTTCGAAGATAATTCTTTGCTATATAAATGTCTTGTTTACGTACTACACTACCTTTCCATGAAGTCAAAGCCATATTAGGTAGTGAAGCATCCGCACGACTTACAATTATTTCGGCAGCAGTCTGTTTCGTAACAGCATAAAGCAACTTATTTTGCGTTTCAGCAAAAAACATTCCGGTTTGCCCAAATACGAAATTGTGTTCCACGTTTACTTCTTACTCTAAATCCAATGGCCAATATCATATCTAGAGAATAAAATGTTACATTGTATTTTTTACCATCAGTGGCAGTTGTTAAGTAATTCTTAACAACTGAATTTTCCTGTAACTCATTATCTTTCAATATATTAGATATATGCATACTTATATTTGAAACAGAGGTGGCAAAAAGTTCAGCCAACTGATTCTGACTCATCCAAACGTTTCCGTCTTTAGCATACAAAATCACCTTTGCTTTACCATCTTCTGTATTATATATAATGATATTGTCTTTTTCCATAAAATTGAATTTTACGATTCTCATTAAAAACTGATTGAATCAGATTTTATATTACCTTATTACAATATAAGGTTGAATTTATCGCAAAGTTATTTTTTTTATTGCAGATTATAAAACATTTCCTTAAAAAGTTGTTTCTAATGGCAAAGAAAACATATCAGACGAGCCACACATCAATAAAATTGCAATGCGGTAATTTTATATGATACTTTATTCTTTTACGGCTCCCCCAGTGCCTCAACAATCTCTTTTACCTCGGCGGGTGTCCATGTGCGCGACTTGCCGCTGCCTAGCATCTCGAGACGGGCGGTGAGGCCGGGACTTAGGGCTATCCACTGACGGAGTTTGCGGTAAGCGGCACCGGGAGTCAGTGTGGGACAATAAAGCTGGGCTAGTTCTGTGCGGCCATAGGCGCGAATCCTGAATTCAATCTGTGTCTGTGTATCTTTCATGATATTTATGTTTTTGTTTGTTATCCTAATTTATTTTGCTTACGCCATCCGGCTTAATCATAAAGCTACTTTTGCTGACATTATAATATTATGTAGCCGGACGCTTATCTTGTACAAAGATAATGCAAATCGAGAGCAGAAGCATCAAACTCGCTTGAATGTTATGCCGAGATGCAGCTTATCTTATGCAAAGATAACGCAAATCGGGAGCAGAAGCATCAAGCTTGCTTGAATGTTATGCCGAGATGCAGCTTAGCTTGTACAAAGATAACACATCTTGAAAGAGAATGCAAATTTTAACACGCTAGACATCACGCTAGATGTTTACAACAAACTGATTTTCAAATTATTACGAAGCCAACAAATCAGCACAATGTAAAGATTTAAGAACATTGACATGGTGAGTCAGCTAAGATCAAATCAAATTTGGCGACATCAAAAAGTAGAATAAATTTTGACAAGGTCCAAAAACTGAAAGGAAAATCGTGGATTATGATTAACATAAATGCAAAAAGAATACAGATTAAAGAGTAACTGTAAGCAAAATCATGTGTATTGGTTTCAAATCATTAACCTATCGTTTACGGGTCGTAAATGGGCCACTTTTGATGCAAAAGTGGGCCGTTTTTTAGTCGTAAACCAATATGTTTTCTGACGAAAGTGAAAAGCTAAGAGTGAAAAGTGGAAAATCCAATTGCTGAGTTGTCTTATAGCAACAAGGCATTTGACTTTAACTCCTAGCCAACTTGTTGGCGATAACTACTCTAACTCCTTTAACTCCCCTCTACGAAAATTGCAGCACTGTTTTATTTCAACAAAAAAAGGGCAGCCGAGAATGTCGGCTGCCCTAGGAATGAAGCATTTATTACTATAATGATTAACCATAAATCCACATTAAGCCTAAATCTCGGCGAACGCCTTTTTGAGACGTCCGATGAAATCATCGGCCATGGATTTGGTGAAGCACAGGGGCGGAAGAAGACGGAGAATGTTTGTTGAGGCACAGCCCGTGAAGCAGTGCTGAGTGTAAACAAGATTCTGACGCAGCGCCTTGTGCGGCATGTCGAGGTCGATGCCTATCATGAGGCCGCGACCACGCACGTCGGTGATGCGCTTCTCCGTAGTCTGTAACTCTTTCAGCTTGGCCATGAGGTATTCGCCTGCCTCATGCGCATTGTCTACAAGATGCTCGCTCTCAATAACGTCAAGCACGGCAAGAGCTGCTGCACATGCCAGATGGTTGCCGCCAAATGTTGTTCCGAGCTGTCCGTATTCAGGCTTGAAGTCGGGCGAGATAAGTACGGCACCCATGGGGAAGCCGTTGCCGATGCCTTTGGCTACGGTGATGATGTCGGGACGTATGCCGAGCCACTGATGAGCGAAGAACTTGCCCGAACGGCCGTAGCCGCATTGTATCTCATCGCATATCAGTACGGCACCATACTTGCGGCAGGCTGCCTGAAGTCCCTTGGCAAACTCCTCAGTGGCAAGCTTTATGCCGCCCACACCCTGTATGCACTCAATGATGCAGGCGCAGACGTCGCCCTTAGCCAGTTCGCGCTCCCATGCCTCAAGGTCGTTAAGAGGCAGATAAGTTACGTGATTGTTGGCATTGATGGGCGCGATAATCTTAGGATTGTCTGTCGCCTCAACGGCAAGCGAGGTGCGTCCGTGGAACGCCTTTGAGGCAGACAGCACACGCGTGCGTCCCGTCTTAAACGAAGCCAGCTTCAGCGCGTTCTCGTTAGCCTCGGCTCCGCTGTTGATCAGGAACAGCTGATAGTCGTCGTAGCCGCACGCCTTGCCTAGCCTTTCGGCAAGCTGACGCTGAAAGTCGTTGATTACAGAGTTGCTGTAAAAGCCGAGAGCATTGAGCTGCTCTGTGAGTTTCTCTACATAATGCGGATGGCAGTGGCCAATGCTTATAACGGCATGACCGCCGTAAAGGTCGAGATACTCCTGTCCCTTGTCGTCCCAAACAGAACAGCCACGCCCTTTTACTATGTTAATGTCGAATAATGGATAAACGTCGAATAGAGTCATTTTATTTAAGTTAAGAGTGAAAAGAGAAAAGTGAAAAATCCATTTGCCATGTTGCAATATATTATTTACAGGCAGACAAGGCCATTCACTTTACCTTATCACTGTAGTTTATTGTTACGTTGTTTAGCAGTTTTAACTGAAGTTATCAACATGGCGAGAAGCTCCCTGCAATCAGAAATGATACTTTGAGCTTCCTTTTCACCAATATAAGAAGTATCACGGAGAAGATTAAGCCAATAGAGTGTTTCATTACATTCCTTCAAAGCTATTGACAATTTGTTGATAAAGTCAGATGCGCTTTGGGCATATTCGGCTTCTCTCACCAATGCTCCAATTGCCGTACCAGACCGAAGCACCTGGTTTGTAAGTGCGTATTCCTTGTCAGAACATTTTATATATTTCACCATATTCACAATTCTGATGGCAAAATCATAACTCTTATTATGCAAAGGTGAATCTGCCCTGTTAAACGGATTGTTGTCTTTCATTACAGCACAATTGGATTTTTCACTTTTCTCTTTTATTTTTTCACTTAAAAAGCCGTTGGCTTTAATCTTAGTCCTTCTGTCTCGTCAATGCCGAACATGGTGTTCATGTTCTGAACGGCCTGGCCTACGGCACCTTTAAGGAGATTGTCTATGCATGAAGTGATGAGAAGCTTGTTGCCGAACTTGTCGCAATGAACGAGGCACTTGTTGGTGTTTACTACCTGCTTCAGGTCGATGGACTTGTCGACATAATGAGTGAAGGGGGCGTCCTTGTAGAACGACTTGTAGCCCTCTATTATCTCATCAGCCGGAGCATCGGTCTTCACTACGCAAGTGGCGAAGATGCCGCGGGCGAAGTCGCCGCGATAGGGTATGAAGTCGATGTCGGCATCAAGCGAGCCTTGCACCTGCGTGAGGCTCTGCCTTATCTCGGGCACGTGTTGATGACTGAACGCCTTGTATATGCTCAGGTTGTTGTTGCGCCAGCTGAAGTGGGTCGTGCTGCCGGGCTTCTGTCCTGCGCCCGTGCTGCCCGTAATTGCATTAACGGCAACGTCGTCGTTGATAAGTTTCATGGCGGCGGCAGGCAGCAGACCGAGCTGTATGCATGTGGCAAAGCATCCGGGGTTAGCCACATGATTGGCCTTGGCTATCTTGTTGCGGTTGATTTCGGGCAGGCCATAAACATAGTCGTTGCCCGGCTCAGCCAGACGGAAGTCCTGCGCGAGGTCTATTATCTTGACGCTTGCCGGTATGTCGTGTTCCTGAAGGAACTGACGGCTCTTGCCGTGACCGAAACAGAAGAACACAACATCCACTTTATCGAACGGCATATCCGACGTGAAGCACATATCCGTGTCGCCGTAAAGTCCTTCGTGAACATCCGTAACAGGATTGCCGGCGTTGCTCTCGCTGTTGGCAAACACAATCTCTGCCTGCGGATGATTTATCAATAATCTTATAAGTTCGCCGCCGGTATATCCGGCGGCACCAAGTATTCCGATTTTTATCATTTTAAAGTAGTTAAAGGAGTTAGAGGAGTTATCGCCAACAAGTTGGCTAGGAGTTAAAGTCATATGCCTTGTTGCTATAAATAAAGAGCCAACAATCTGTGAAGCTAAATTCAATTTGCCTACTTCCTATTTTTTATTAATAGGTATGAGTTTCGGATCACAGATCCTGATACTTTATACTGTCGGATTACAAATCCGACAGAACAATAGCTTTGTAGTTTTATTGTCGTTATAGAGCAACTCAGCATTTGAATTGTTCACTTTTCACTCTATCTAAATTCACTCAACCCTGATCATTGCAGTTTTCAAGGAAGTATATTTCTTTCTCGTGGAACGATAAGCCAAAAGACGAGATAAAGAATGAAGCCTGTGCCATAACTCACCACTACGGCCAAAGCCCATAATATACGTACAATGGTAGAATCTATTCCGAAATATTCGGCCAAGCCGCCACATACGCCCGCAATCTTGCGGTCTTTATCCGACAAATATAATTTTCGGCCTATCATACCGTTATCTTTCCTCGTCCTCGTGTATTCCGTAATAAACTCTCAGCGGAGTGCTCAGCACCTTTATGAAGCCCTTGGCCTCTTCGGCTGTCCAGCCGTGCTGCATCTCGCCGTACTCGCCAAGTTTTGACTTAAGCAGATCGTCGGGCGAATCAACGCCTACGCACTCGAAACCTAACGGACGGAGCTTCAGTATGGCCGTACCGTTTACGTTGCGCTGGCTGCTGGTGAGCATAGCCTCGATGTCGGGCATTACAGGCTCAAGATACTGACTCTCGTGCAGGAACATTCCATACCAGTTGGCAACCTGGTCTTTCCAATACTGCTGCCATTTGCTCAACGTATATTTCTCGAGCATGCGGTGAGCCTCTATTATCAGTTTCGGAGCGGCAGCCTCAAAACCTACACGGCCCTTTATGCCGATGATAGTGTCGCCAACGTTGCAGTCGCGGCCAATGCCGTAAGCTGCACCTATCTCCTCAATCTTCTGTATTGCCTTAACCTTGTCGTCGTATTTCTCACCGTTGACGGCAACAATTTCTCCCTTCTTGAACTCTATGCGCAGCTCGCTCTCGTCGTTGCGTGTAACGTGCTTCAGGTAAGCCTCCTCGGGCAGTCCCTTTGCCGAGTCGAGAATCTCGCCGCCACAGATGCTAGTGCCCCAGATGCCAACATTGTAAGAGTATTTAAGTTTGGTGAAGTCGGCAAAATATCCGTGAGCGTTAAGATAGTCGACCTCCTCCTTGCGCGACAGAGCCTTGTCGCGTGTAAGCGTGATAATCTCAACGCCCGGAGCCATGACGAGGAACGTCATGTCGAAACGTATCTGGTCGTTGCCCGCTCCCGTTGAACCGTGAGCAATGGCGTCGGCACCGATCTGCTTTGCGTAGCGTGCAATGGCAATGGCCTGGAAGATGCGCTCTGACGACACTGAAATGGGATAACAGTTGTTGCGGAGCACATTGCCGAAAATCATATATTTCAGACTTTTCTCATAATATTCGTGTGTAACGTCGAGCGTGACATACTCCTTTGCGCCCAGTTTGTAGGCGTTTTCCTCGTTCTGCCTGAGCTGCTCGTCGCTGAATCCGCCAGTGTTGGCGCATGCAGCATAGACCTCATAGCCCATGTCGTGCGATAGTTTCATCACTGTGTAAGAGGTGTCGAGTCCACCTGAGAATGCCACAACTACTTTTTTCTTGTCTGCCATAACAAATATGTTTTTTAATCAGTTTCCAATTCTTTTAATTCTCTCAATAACGCTGGCGGGCAACTCTATCGGAGTTTTGTCGCCCTCGTGCTCGGCCGGGTCGTAAAGCATGCCTGTGCAGATGCAGTAGCGGCGGCCCGTGCGCTTCAGCACGTCTACGTTGATGCAGCCCTCGCATCCGCGCCAGAATGCCTCGTCGTCTGTAAGGTCGGCAAAGGTTACGGGCAGATAGCCCAGCTGCGTGTTCATGCGCATCACGGCCGAACCGCTCGTCAAGCTGAATATCTTTGCCTTAGGCCAGCGTGTGCGGGCCAGCGTGAAGGTCATGTCCTTTATGCGCTTAGACACGCCCATGCCTCTGTAGTCGGGATGAACGATAAGTCCCGAAGTGGTTACATAATGTTTGTTGCCCCATGTCTCAATATAGCTGAAGCCGACAAACCTTCCGTCACACAGGGCTATAACGGCCTTGGTTTCTCTCATCTTGGTTGCCAGATACTCATGGCTACGGCTGGCAATACCCGTTCCGCGCACCTTGGCGGCTGCCGCCATTGTATCGAGAATGGTGTCAACATATTTCTCATGTGACGCATCAGCCACCATTACTTCAATTTCTTTCATCATTGTAACGTTTCTGCCGTAAAGGACGTCAAGCCCCGGCCCGAACCAAATGAGGCACGGGAAAGACCGGACGAAACCGGCATTGATACATTGTTTATATTAAAAAGTTTCTGTTATTTATTATCTATTGTCACCTTTATTTTATGTCAGGAATGACGTTGCGCAGCTCGGCCACAATGTCTCCGTGCCTCACACCGTCCTTTATGACAATAAAAATAGTGTCATCGCCGGCAATAGTGCCCAATATCAATGGTATGCCACTGTTGTCGATGTTGTAAGCCAGACTGCTGGCATAGCCCGGACGTGTCCTTATAACGCCCATGTTGCCAGAAAAGTTGATAGACATAAATCCAGACGTAAGCAGCATCTCGGCAGCCGTCTTAGGGCTCGACACGCGCTTATACATCGTCTCGTTGGGCAGCACATAGAAGTATTTGCCGCTCAAACTTGTAGCCTTTGCCACCTTAAGCTGTTTCATGTCGCGGCTCAACGTGGCCTGCGTAACCTTGTAGCCTTCTTTCTCAAGAGCCTTGAGCACCTCGTCCTGACAACAAAGCTCCTGGCTCGAGATAAGCATACGCAAAGTCTGTAATCTACCGTTCTTTGATTTCATTTGCCCGTATATTTATTCATTTATGTTTGCAAATATACAACCATTCACGTATATATACAAATATTTTTGTATAAAAATACGCCAATAGAACTATTTTTCACATATTTCTGAATATATATTCAACAAAAAAGCAGGATGCACAACTGCATCCTGCTTCAACACTTATAATTTGCACCGTCAAAAGGCGCAACTGATGAATCTTTTATTCTCTGCTGTTTCCGAATATCCTGAGCAGATAAAGGAAGAGGTTGATAAAGTCGAGATAGAGCGAAAGCGAGCCTAAAAGGGCTATCTTTTGTGTCTCCTCGTTAACATCGTCTGCCATAATCAGCATCTGCTTTATCTTCTGAGTGTCGTAGGCTGTAAGACCGACAAAAATCAGTACGCCAACGTAGCTAAGTATAAGACTGAAGCCGCCGCTCTTAAGCAGGAAGGCGTTGACCACAGTGGCGATGATCAGGCCGATAAGGGCCATCATAAGTATCTTGCCCAATGAAGACAGGTCGGCCTTGGTGAAATAGCCTATGGCTGCCATAACGGCAAACGTGCCGGCCGTGATAAAGAATACGCTGGCAATAGACTGCATTGTATATACGAGCAGAATAAGCGACAGCGTGGCTCCGTTGAGGGCAGAATAAAGGATGAAAAGCAGTGTGGCTGTGGTAAGCGACAGGCGGTTGATGCGTGCCGAAACAGTCCATACCAAAGCCAGCTCGGCTATGAACAAGCCCCAGAACAGCAGTTTGTTAGACACCAGGGCTGTTATTATGCCGGGACTTGAAGCCACGCCATAAGCCACAAAGCCTGTTATGACAAGGGCCAGAGTCATCCACACGTAAACCTTGCGCATAAGCGACGGGAAGGCTACCGACGCGATGTTTTCTTTCTCGCGTATGAGATCATACAATCTTTCTTCGTTCATTTTTTCTTTTCGGTTTTGTTGTTTTTATGATTTCTTTTTTATCTCCTAACTCTTAAATGCCCGGCAAAGCAGGCATAATATGTTATGCAAACATAAGCAAAAAAAGCGACAAATGCCTTTGTTTTAATAAAAATCATTGATTATTCACAAATATTCCGTATATACAGACATTGTGACAGACGTAAATGTCGCTGTACATGACAGATAGGCCCAGTGTCAGGCCTCGGCAGGCCTCTCGGCCACACACTCTATCATCACCGGCAAGCAGCCGCCGGCTCCGTCGGCACATACAATGACGTGAGGCACATAAGGGAAAGCCATGGAGAGCAGACGGTCGACATCGGTATAGTCAGAAAAGTCACGAAGATAAGCCACAAAGCAACTTACGTGGTTCATCGTCAGACCGTAGCGCTTAAGCCTTACGCCCATGTCGCCAAGAATCTGTCCGGTATACTGGCGCACATCGAGCTGACTCATGTCGGCATCAGTCGCAGAAGGAAGTACGAACGGCGGGATGTCAACACGCAACCCGCTGCCTAAATCTACGCCAAGGTCTATACAGCCATAGCCTGCGGCAGACTCATCTTTTGCCGAGCCTTCATCAGAGCAAGGAGGAACGACAGCCTTGGCATCGCCACCAAACGACAGATAGTCGAGAGCCACCACGGCTCCGTCGGCATGTGTTACTCCGCCAACAACCGTAACCGCCATACGCAATTTGCCAGCATCAATGCCATGACGCCCAAACACGTCGTCGCATGCCTTCTCAACGGCATCAAGACAGCCGTCAGTATCAGCCACATAAAGCCACACGCGCAGGCAGCCAACTCCTGAAGCGTCATCGGCAAGATGAGCCGAGCCGACAAACTTTTCGAACAGAGCCACAGCCTGCCCATAGGCATCCTTACCGGCCATATCGGCCTCACAGAGCCTTAAACTGCAAAACGAAGAAGCCGACGAAGCATCAGACGTGCATACAAGAAGCGAAACCTTCGACCCGTCAAGCGGAGCCTGCCCTACCACGGAACACGGCACATGCGAAAGATAGTCGTGCCACAGCTGCGACTCAAGCAGAGCGGCATATTGGTTGCGGACGTCGCTAAGAAACACCTTAACATAAACGATATGGCGGTTTTCAAGATTCTCCATATCAACATAATCGCCCGTCTTCATGTAGAGATGGCACAGCCGCTCCCAGAAATTTCCCCTGGCAACGGCCGACAGAACAGCATATTTTTCCATAAGCAGATATTCTTTTTAGGCGCAAAAATAATGCTTTAAAATTTAAAGCATACGCAAAAACAGCTTTTTTATCACAAAATTGATATCAAAGACATAATATTTCATTCACACCGGTCAACATCTTCGCATCAAAATATCAGCGTAAGCAAAGGTATGGTGACAACGGAAAGAATGGTAGTGATCAGCGTGCCCTCAACCATCTCGCTCTCATCGCGCCCGTATCTCAGGCAAAACATAGTGCCATAAGAGGCCACCGGCATGCCAATAAGCACGGTGTTGATGCGGTTGATTGTCTCGTCTACTCCGCAAAGGCGCAACAGGAAATATATGGCCACGGGGATTATCAAGAGACGGAAGGCTGACATGACATAGACCGACCTTGTGCCGAGTATATGGCGGGTATCCATCTGGGCCATCGAAGAGCCGATAACAAGCAACGCTCCCGGAACGGTGATGCCTCCCAAAAGATGAAACGGCTCAGACACCACCCTCGGTATAGAATCAAGCCCAAGGGCCACTATAACTATCGAGACATAAGACGCCACCATTGGCGGACAATACAGCGTGCGGACATTAAACTTGTGTCCGTCTGTGCTTCCAAGGACAAACGACAGACCGACAATAAAGATGAAAAGTGTGTTGGGTATGTTGAGCAGACTGGCATAGAATACGGCCTGGCTGCCAAAGATTGACGCAACAACGGGATAGCCGATAAAACCAACATTGGCAAACATAAGCATAAAACTATACATTCCGCGATAGTCGGCTTTGCGGACAAAATAGCGTGGAAGGAAATAGGCTATCAAAAACAGCAGTACATAAGTAATCATGCCTACGCCGAGCAATGGCAATATCATGCCCCGGTCGGGAAAAACGTCGCCCATCACTGACGATATGATAAGACATGGACACGACACATTGATAATAAAACCTGACAACTTACGGTCGAAATCGCCGCCCATAAGTCCGCATCTGTTTGAAACAAATCCCGCCACTACAAGCAGCAGGAGTATGATCATCTGTATGACAATGTTATCCATTTTTATTTTTAATATATCCTTTTACTCAGTAAAATGAGTATTAATATATAAATGCCTGAACTATTTTCGGTTGTAGCCATAAAGAATGCAGACCCGACTTGTCATCATCGGCCTGCATTCTCCGTTAGCAAATATGATTTAAAATGTTGAATTCTATAATGACTCGAGCATTCGCTTGATTACCACAGAAGCTGAAATCTCGCGATTGGCTGCTTCTGGAATGACGAGCGAATTAGGACTTTCTATCACATCGTCTGTTACGATAAGACCGCGGCGTACGGGCAGACAGTGCATAAACTTGCCGTTATCTGTAACAGCCATGTGTGCCGCGTCTATTGTCCACGACATGTCCTTGCTCAATATCTTGCCGTAGTCAGACGGACTGGTCACGCCGGGACAGCTCCAGTTTTTGGCATAAACGAAGTCGGCTCCTTCAAGGGCTTTCATCTGGTCGTACTCAACACGGGCATTGCCAACAAACTTCGGATCGAGCTCATAACCCTCGGGATGAGTGACAACAAAGTCTACGTCGGCAGCGTTCATCCACTGCGCAAACGAGTTTGGAACGGCCTGCGGCAATGCACGGCAATGAGGTGCCCATGACAGAACAACCTTCGGACGGGCTTTTGTCTTGTGCTCCTCAATGGTAATGAGGTCGGCAAAAGCCTGAAGAGGATGCACCGTTGCCGTTTCCATGGCAAACACAGGACGGCCGCTGTACTTGATAAACTGATGGAGCACGGTTTCGGCATAATCATACTCGCGGTCGGTCAGGCCTGCAAACGAGCGCACACCGATAAGGTCGCAATAGCAGCCCATCACCGGAATGGCTTCGAGCAGGTGCTCGCTCTTGTCGCCGTCCATGATTACTCCGCGCTCTGTCTCCAGCTTCCACGCACCGGCATTTACGTCGAGCACTATCACGTTCATGCCAAGATTCATGGCTGCCTTCTGCGTGCTGAGTCGTGTGCGCAGACTGTTGTTGAAGAAAATCATCATCAGCGTCTTGTTCTTGCCAAGATGCTGATATTTAAAGCGGTCGTTCTTTATTTCTTGTGCTTCGGCAAGTGCCTGCTGCAGATTGCCGATATCTTCTACGTTTATAAATGTATTCATATCTTTTTATTAAAAATTTCCCTAATACCTGAAAGTTCATAAAAACGTCTGACTTTCCGTCAGACAGTGTAGCAGATTTGCAGTCCTGTATTCTGCAAAGTGCGACAGGCGGCCTGCGCATCACGCATGGCAGATGCCGTATCGTCTTACACCTTCTCAACAAATCAGATTCTGTTGCCTTAAAATATTCAACGTTCACAGCCTCATCGCCCACAAAGAGCAAACCGGCCGCATACTCACAAGGCTAAGCGACAAGTGCCTTTCGGCTAATCCCGACAGAGGCTTTGGCATAGCTGCCACCATGAGCATTTCTTATCTTCACCTTTGCACAGGCTCCAAATATAACTTGCCAAAAGTAACAATTAAATTTGAAAAATAAGAAACTTAAACAGCGAAATATTCTACAATCCGTAAATTACGGATAAAACTTGCATTATAATTTATCTAATATACAGGTTTCACTGTTATCAGAAATTCATTTTGAAGTTTCAGTCTTATTTCGACATTCCGGCTTTCAGCCCGCGTATCACAGAACTCGTAAATCCGGCATGCTCCATTTCGTTAAGTCCGCGTATCGTCATGCCTCCGGGCGTAGTAACTTTGTCTATCTCAACTTCCGGATGACTGCCGCTGGCCTGCAACAAGTCTACGGCTCCCTTCATCGTCTGCATCACTATCCGCTGTGCGTCACGCGCCTTAAATCCGAGTTCAACACCGCCTTCTGTCGAAGCCCTGACATACCTCATTGCATAGGCTATGCCGCACGATGCAAGCGTAGTGGCAGCTCCGAGCAGCCGCTCCTCCGTAACCATCTGCAATCCGGTTGAGTCAAACAAGGCTGCCATTACAGCCGTGGCTTCTTCATCTGCATTTACCGGAACGATAAACGTCATCGAGCTTTTCACGGCAATGGCTATGTTGGGTATCACGATGAACAGCCGGGGCAGCTTTCCGTCTGTTCCGCCAAGCCATTCCTTAAGCTGACTGCCGCTTACGCCGGCCATAACCGATACTATGGTCTGCCGACTGTAATCAACAGCCGGCCGTATTTCGCATATAACCTGTTCTGCCAGCCATGGCTTCACAACGACAAACACCACATCGCCTGCAGCTGCCGCTGCTTTGTTGTCTGTAGTAACATTAACTCCGAGACTTTTAAAGCGCTCTAGCGTCGCTTCATGAGGAGCCGAAACAGTGATGTCGGCTGCCGCCAACATCCCGCACTTGACAAAGCCTTCCACCATGGCTCCACCCATGGCACCGGCACCAATTACCGATATTTTCATAACCTGCAATATTATTTATAAATCTGTCAGCCCTGTTATGCCTGTCGCAGCAAACCGACTGCCGTCCGGGCAAAGACATACTTTATATTATAAAGACACCCACTCCACCGGCTTCAGCATTTTAATTATCATGCTTAAAGCACAAGCCATGCCCCCGTAATGATACAACGGGCATACAAATATACAAAATTATTGTGTCTTTCTGTCCAAATATCCAACTTTAATAAAGCTTCAAAAACCAAAAGAGGCCAACATGCTGTCTCCAACCTGTTGACCTCTTGTGGTCGGGATTACTGGACTCGAACCAGCGACCCCTACGTCCCGAACGTAGTGCGCTACCAACTGCGCTAAATCCCGATGCCTTAAAAGCGAGTGCAAAGGTAAAGCATTTTTTTGAAACTCGTGCATTTTTTTCAAAAAAAATGCTCAAAAATTTGTATGATTAACAAAAAAGGCATATCTTTGCACCCGCAATCAAGCAATAACGATGGTGCCATAGCTCAGTTGGTAGAGCAAAGGACTGAAAATCCTTGTGTCCCCGGTTCGATTCCTGGTGGTACCACTCACAACAAAAAGAATCCTGATTTCATTTCGAAATCAGGATTTTTTGTTTTCATCAAACACACAAAAAGCAGCAATAACAAATACATAAACCCATGCCCGGCAATGTAAATATCCAATGAAAGACCAACAAAATACATTGCACAAACAGCAGATACAAATCACATTTTACATAACTAAATCATTAAAATCATCGTTCTTTGCGGACAATAAGCCGCAAAATATGCGGTTAATTGTCCGCAAAACTCATTTAAACTATTATTATATCAGCTTTATCATGAAAAATCATTATCTTTGAAGATAAATATAAAAAATATGATTGAGCCTTTCAGAAATTATGGCGATTTTGTGAACCATAAAAATAAACGAATTATCTGTTTTAACGTAAGTAGGACGTATTTGGGTTGTGAATGCCCGAATCTTTATGAATGTACCCGCAAATATTGGAGATTAAATGGGCAACGAGCCAAGAAAGCAGATTTAGTTTTTGCAATTTGCAGTGGTTATATCGTTGGTGTGTTCAAGCCACAACGTTGGTTTCCTACCCAATGTGAGAAATACAAAGGACGATGGGAGTTTGAAGGAGAACAAATATTCGATTCTTCTTACTTGAATCAAGATATATCAAAAATTTTACGTAAAAGACAAAATCCAGTAATGTATATTAACATGTAGCCATATGACGACCTGTTCAGATTTAATCATATTTCAAGAAAACGGACTTTACGGTCTGAAAGATTGTAATGACAATGTCATTATTTCTCCACAATATAAGAAAATGTATCCATTCTGTTGCGGTTTATCTCTCGTCATAAACAATAAGTCCCAGCATGGTTATATAAATAAAGAAAATAAGCTCATAGTTCCGTTCGGTTTATATTCTTGGTGTGACCCACAATTCGTTTGTGGATATGCACGGGTCGTACGCTATAATATAATAAAAGAAAAAGACGAATGGGGAATTATAGATACTGAAGGAAATATAATTGTACCAATAAAATATGATAAAATATGGACACTGAATGAAGAATATCTACATTCGGTTAAAGCTTTCCTTGACAATAAAGAGGTTTCTATAAATCTTTACGCTATTCCTAAACGTGTTATTTTTGACGATCTAAAATATATAGCAACATATACGATAGAAGATTTCAAAGCTATTTTTAACTGTACACGTATAGATATTAAGGTAAATCCAAGAACAAAAGAGTTGTTTTTCTCTTACGGATGCCACACTGGATATGTCGCATTAAAATGCGAACCAATCTTGCCTGTTATATCAGTAGTTACCAATAGTGCAGGTTCTCTATTTTTACTTTTACATGAAAAAGAAGATACAGGGAAAACAAACTTTGAAAGAAGTATTTATAAAAGACAAAAGGATAAATCATCTCCACATAAACAACAACTTTCTAATACAACTTTCTGGGACTATGAAGAAGAAAATGCAACGGATTCAGACTGTTGGAGTGATCCATACGGAGACGAACGGGAATATTATGACGGTTGGTCTAAAGAAGATGTCGAGTCGGGATTAGCTGATGCATATGAATAATTTATTTCTAAAAAGATAAATCAAGAAAGACTTTGCATGTATAAATTATGAGAAGGAAATGGTTGAATTGCTAAAAAGTAAAATAACAGAATAAGAATATTATAATATTGCCAAAAGACTTTTACCATATAAAAATTCGAGATAGTACACATAATCTTTAAATTAACTATCTCGAATTTTTTATATCTGTTCATGATGCTTATTACGAACCAACTTTCCAGTAAATAATCATGACAAAATATTTTCTCAATCTAGAAAATTAAATTATAACGAAAGTTAAAACAATAGCCTTTACGCAATAGGTATATTAACTTATATTCACTTTTACCTCATAAAACCAAGCTAAAATAATCGTTTTTTACTGCTAAAACGATTGCTTTTGATGCGAAAAGCGATGAGTAACGCATCGTAAATGGGCCACTTTTGAGTGGTAAACGGCAGAGTAATGTTTTTTAACTATTGATATTTTGGATGTATTTTTACGTAAACATCTGTAGGACAACGACTTAACAGAAATGGGCAAAATATGGCGATTTTCAAGGCAAAAAGTGGATTGAGGACAGACATCGCCATTCTGAGAGCGTCAAACGGACGGAAAATGTCATAAATGTTTACAAGCTCCGTTTGCTTTATTTATCAAAAACACCAAACGCAGAACATGACAGGAGATGTATTTTTCGACGTTACAAAGCCACAATATTTCATTAAGATAATGACGGTTTTTATCTATTTCTATTCATGCCGCCGGTCGTCTTTTTGCTTCATTTTGTCGCCGTCTTATGTCTCACGTTGTTTGTCCTATATATCACATATTATCTACCAAACTTCTGTTTGCTTTCATTTTTGAGTTAATTTTAATTAAAGTATTTCATTTTGCAACCATACATAACGATTCTTTTACTATATTTATAATCTAAACATTTCATCAGGCCAACTTTCGTAAGGTTAAAGGGGGATCAGCCTTGCGGGCGTTCAGGCTTTATTGTCAAGTGAGCCCCATTATTATTATTATGAGGAAGATATCTACGTTTTTACTTTTCCTTATGCTGTCGGTTGTTTCTGCACATGCAGACGCAATCTATACAACAGCATTTGAGACGGTTGACGAGTTCAACACATGGACCGTTGTTGATGCCAACAGCGACGGCGCCACATGGCTCTTCAACGAAGAAGGCACCCCGTCGAAAGTGGCTTATAAGTACGACTACTTCAACAACGGCGACGACTGGCTGATTTCGCCTGCCATAACGCCAAGCGAGACCGGCACGCTGATAGTGAAATACACATTCAGCGGAAGCATGTATGGCGAGAGCATGGAGGTGTACTCGGGCAAGGGCGGCACCGTGGAAGACATGACCAGCAAGGAGGCTACATACGACAATATAAAGAAAGACGAGCAGTCGGGCTATTTTCTCGTTGACGCCAAGGCCGGCGAGCCTTTCCACATAGCGTTCCGCGCCACATCTACGGCTTACAAGGACTATCTTTATCTCTGCTCGGTTACGGTTGAGCCTATTGCCAACCCGACAGACATAAAAGTTGCAGAGATACTGAGCCCTGTCACAGGCTACGGCCTCGGACAGGAGACTGTAAAGGTGGCGATAAAGAACAGCGGACGCACTAACCTGAGCGGATTTGACGTAGCGTTTGCCGTTGACGGCAAGGAGGTTGCCAACGAGACTGTGAGCGAGCCGCTCGCAGCCGGCGAGACACTTGAATATACGTTCAAGACCAAAGCCGACCTCTCTGCCCCGCTGACTACATACGAAATAAAGGCATGGGCAACTCATCCCGACGACTTCGACCACACGAACGATACATGCTACACCTCGGTAAGGCACAAGGCACCGCTGAATGCTCCTTACACAATGGGCTTCGAGGCTTCGGAAAACACACAGGACTTCACCTTCTACAACCTCAACAACGACGAGGGCACATGGGACGTAAGCATCGAATCAGGCTTCTTCAACATGGCGCACACCGGAAACGGCTGTCTGGCTTACGGCTATGACTCAAACAACAGCGGCGACGACTGGGCCATGCTTGACCCGATAAACGTTGAACCGGGCTATTACGTGCTGAAGTTCTGGTATTCTAACCTCGACTCTTATCCCGAGAAGATGGCCGTATACTGGGGCAACGAGGCAAAGCCTGAGGCCATGACCAATAAAATTGTGGAATTCAACCCGATTCTGAACAACAAATACGAGGAGTCTGTCAACGTTGTTCATTTCGACAAGGCGCAGACCATCTATTTAGGCTTCTATGCATTCAGCGACAAGAACCAGAACCTCATTCTCGTTGACGACGTTTCGTTCGAGAAGGTTGAAAGCAACCTCAACGACCTTGCTGTTTCCGACCTGCAGAGTCCTTACGACTTTGTGCGCGAGAGCAACCTCAAGGACGTGATATTCAACCTGGCCAACAGCGGCGTGGCCGACCTTGACGCCAAAGTAACGGTTAGCATCGACGACGTGGCCGTTAAAGACAGCACCATCGCCATGAAGGCTCAGAGCGCCACAACCGTTACGTTCAGCGGCCTGCTGGCAGACCTGAGCGACGGCAGCCACAAGCTGAAGGTGGAAGTTGCGAACGACAACGACGAGAACGCCGACAACAACGTGCTGACAAAAGACTTCACCGCGGTAAGCAAGCCAGTGAAATTCTGGGACTTTGAGGACGGCAAACTCCCATCTGACTTCACATTCCGCGCCGAGGACAACGGCACGGTAGACCCGTCAGCCGGCGACGAGTTTAACGCAGACGGATGGGGCCTGTTCAACATCGTAGCGCATAACGTGTTCGGCGAATATATGCTGGCAGGAACATCATGGCTCGAAGGCACCGACCAGGCCGACCGCTGGCTCATAATGCCGAAGGTAAGCATCAAAGGCAAAGACAGCTATCTCGTGTGGGACGCAAACTCTTTCAATCAGCAGTTCCTTGAGGACTATCAGATAATGGTGTCTGCCACCGAAGACAACAGCGCAGCATACACAGAAGTGCTCAACGTTGAAGGCGAGACAGCAGAACCGAAGACACGCGGAATAAGTCTGGCCGACTATGACGGCAAGGACATCTATATAGCAATACGCCTCAGAACCAAAGGCGGCGACTGCCTGCTGCTCGACAACATAGGCATATACACCGGCTCTACAGGAACAGGCGTAACAGCCGTTACAGGCGAGAGCGAAGGCATAATGATATCGGGCAACGAACTGCGGGCCGCCGAAGACACAAAGAGCATAGCTATCAGCGACACGGCAGGCCGCACCACACTGACTGCCGAAGGCAACGTTGTCAGCCTGTCATCGCTTCCGGCAGGAATATACATTGCCACTGTAAAATCAGCCGACGGCAACGTCAGGGGATATAAGTTTGTGAAGAAGTAAAGACGCCGCATCATGGCAGACCATATTACGGCCGGGGGAATTTTTCTCCGGCCGTTCTTATTTTTTATAAACACAAGCCGGCATCGGCAGACGAGCATGGGAAAGACCTATCACAACAGGCTTTCAACATAGGCACGACGGAGCTATGATAACATCAAGCCCAAATCAACCGATTGAAGTTAAGACAATGCTATCCGCAAGCTTCTGCCGTCATCGGCAGCCCGGCTTCAATCCAGCTTTTCAAAACAAATTTAAAAAAAAGTTCTTTTTTGATGTCACGTTTTTCCGCGTCATACGTTACCTTTATGAAACAATGATGAAACCGGAAGAATTTAACCGCATAATAATACCCATGCGCGACGAGCTGAAAGGGCTGGCACGCAAGCTTACGGGAGACGACTACAGCGCTGAGGACCTGGTGCAGGAGGTGATGCTCAAGCTCTGGAGCATGCGGGCTACGCTCGACCGGTATGAGAACAAAAGGGCACTGGCCATGACCATGCTGCGCAACAAATACAGCGACCAGTGGCGCCACGACCGGCTGGAAGACGGAAAGGCCTCGGCAACAGGTCTGACAGCCGACGACTGGCACAGGGCCGAAGCCAAAGACGAGGCCGACCTGATAAGACTTATCGTTGAACATCTGCCCGAGCTGCAAAGACAGATATTCAAGATGAAGGAGATTGAGGGCTACGAAAGCTCTGAGATAATGAAAATCACGGGATGCACGGCCGAAAGCCTCCGGCAAAACCTGTCGAGGGCACGCCGCAAGATACGTGAGGACTTTATAAAACTTACGGCCATAAGGGCCAAGAGAAAAGATTTACTGACGCTTTGAACGATATTTATAGTGTGATGAAAAAGGAAGAATATATTAAGCAGCTGCTCGACAAATATCTCGACGGTGAGACTTCATCGGCTGAGGAAAGGGCTCTGCGCGGATATTTTACCAACAGGGACAACAACATTCCTGAGGAATGGATGCCATACAAGGCTTTGTTTGCCTACATTGCCGAAGAACGGGCCGACGCCGTCGAGACTGCCCCAACAGCCAACAGCAGCCTCAACAAAGCAAGGAAGACCGGCCGCCACGGATGGATATACACGGCCATTACGGCAGCGGCAGCCATACTTATTGCGGTGGTGATGATCGCACTGCCGCGCCAGAGCGACAACTATGCCGTAATAGACGGAAAGGTGTACACCAACAAGAAGGTGGTTGAGGAAGAAGCCCTGAAGGCTCTCGAAATGGTATCATCTGACGAGGAAGACAACTTTGGCGCGCTCGAACTGATGCGCCAATGACACTCTCTTACGGCTGAACGCCTCATGCAGGCGCATGAAAGACGATAATATAAACAACAATGTAAAAAACATTAACCCGAGATATGAAACAGCAATATTATAACCCGCAACTGCCGGCAACGCATGCTGACGCCATAGATGTTGTATGCGCGATAATGATAACGGCCATGACACGCCTTGCCGCGGCATGCAGACTGCCGGTTAACACATACTTCGGCAACAGCGAGGCCACACGACGCAACGCCAAAGGCACAAGCCGCGCACGGAGCGGCACTATGTGGCACGGGCTATGCCGCATCTTGCTCATAGCCGCACTGACCCTTACGGCCGCAACGCCAGCCATGGCGCAGGAGGGGCTTAACGTCAACAAGGTGTTTCAGCGGTTCGGACATGCCAAGGGCTGCAAGATGGTGGAGATGCACAACGCCAAGCTGAAGGGATATGAGCTGAAGGTGTACAAGAGCCTTACCTACAAGAACATCGGAGCAAGCATAGAGCCTTATCTGAAGGCCGACAGAAAGAACGCCAAGAAGATACGCGAAGTGGTCGAGAACGGCCAGATAGTGAGCGGATACTACATAATGCCGCCAAAGAGCAAGGGCATCAACCGCTACATACTGTTCAGCAAGGTGAAGCCCAACCGGGGAACGGTGATATACATTGAGGGCGAACTCTCGCCCGACGACATAATGAAACTGTGTTACGCATAATCAAAGAAACAAACAATAAATATGACAAATATGAAAAAGACACTACTTCTGGCGGCGCTGCTGCCCCTGACGGGCATGGCCGCCGAAACCGGCGACACTACATTCGTGGTGAACAACAAGAAGATTGTTGTAAACGATTCAGCAGGAAGCACAAAAATATCTGTCTACGGCAGCGACGGCAAGAAGTTTAACCGCACATACGAGACTAACTTTGTTGACGGACAGGAGATTGAGCGCGTATATGTAACGTCGCCCTTCATTCCGCAAAGCCTCAACCGCAAGAAGAGCAAGCCCAGAAGCCACTATCCGCTGTTCTTCATGGGCTTCAGTCAGCTTGCCGGAAGCGTGATGGGCACGGGAGGCAACGCCGGCATGCACACACGCGACTCAAAGTCGTGGGAATATGGCTTCACGCTGACCAGTCTGGCCTTCAGAATAACCAATCCGCTGGCGCTTACATCGGCGTTTCAGATAGGTCAGGTGCATCATCACTTTCAGGACAACTACGTGCTGTCTACAACCGACGGCATAACCTCCATGAGGCAGATAGAGGGCGAGACGCTCAAGAAGAGCTACATAAGCTACACCTTCATCCGCATTCCGGTAATGTTAGAGTGGCAGAAGCGCACCGGCGGCGCTGATATGTTCGCGGCAATAGGTCCGTCTGTCGAACTGCGCTGGAACGACCACTCGCGCTACTTCATCGGAAAGAACAAGACCACCGAAACGGGCGACATAAACATGAATCCCGTGGGCCTCAACCTCGACATACGCGCCGGCTACGGCTGTCTGATGATCTACGCGCGCACGGCTCTCACGCCGCTGCTCAAGACAAGCGTCGCACCCAAATGCTATCCCGTGTCGTTCGGGCTGGGCATACGTATATAACACAAACAATAACCCTAAAACACATTAATGATGAAACTGCTATTCTTATTTACGGCACTCATACTTTCTGCCACAGCATACGCCGAGGAGGCCAACGACACTACGTTCAACGTGAAAGACAAGAAAATAGTTGTAGACGTGCAGGACAAGAAAACTATTGTAAAGGTGTACGACAAAAACGGCTATGAATTCACAAAGACGCGCGAAATGGAATATGTAGACGGACAGGAAGTGGAGCAAATATATGTCGGCTCACCTTTAGTTCCTACAGAAGTAATGCAGAACCTGAAATTCCGCCCTTACCTGCCGACAATATGGTATGGATACAATTTTATGGGCAATAAAAAATGCTCAGACAATGGTGACGGCATCTACAGCCGCAGAAGCAAATCGTTCGAAATAGGTATAACGCCGTGGTCGTTTGCCTTGCCATTCGACAAGAGCAATACATTAGGACTGGTTGGAGGCGTTCAGCTTACATGGGTACACATGTGTTTCGACAAGAACTATGCAGCAGGCATGCAGGGCGACAGGCTCGACTTCACCAAACTTGACATGAAGGCATCAGGCAACAACATGAATTACGGAACACTGCGCATACCGTTGATGCTGTCTTTACAAAATGACTATCGCTCATATTGCATGAATCTCGGAATATCCGCAGAGGTGCGCACTAATGGCGCTTACCGCTTCTCTCCTGCAGCAGGCAGTGCCGCACCGAATGTCCCTGACGCCATAAGACTTAACCGCTTCGGACTTAACCTTGAATATTCTTTTTGTTTCATGGGTATATATATGGGAGCGTCAATGTCCTTAACTCCATTGTATAAGACAATAACAAACAATAAGGCTTATTATACTTCCATTCATATGGGCATTAATCTGCCGGAAACGATACGTTATTTTAAAAGCGACAAGAAGAAATGACAAACATCAGATATGACGTAACAATATAAAGACATTAAAGAGTTTTTCCGAAATACCACAAATCTAATTAAGTAGGCTTATCACAGGACAATGCTTCATGTTCCGGCAGACATTAAAAAATCTGCCGGAATTTTATTTTGTCGCTATATATTCATCCTGACTATCGGCACTTAACATCAATCATTAAGCATACGGCAACGCAAAAACAAATAACATACAATGGCGCATAAAGTCGACCGGCAACAGCGATAACACGGGCTATAGTCAACGAAAAACAGGTGTTGGCCTGCATGAAGTCAACCCAAAGCAGGAATATAAAGCGTAATTATTTTTCTTTAAAAACTCATCACTCGTCACATCAGCACATAACCTTCTGATTTACAAAGCATTAGAGTGTGACGAGTTGAGATTCCAACTCGTCACGCAAGCCCTGCTGTCTCCGGCGGTGACGAGTTACAGGATCAACTCGTCACACCATAACATTCTGACAAACAGCACATTAAGCCATGATGTGACGAGTGACGAGTTTTTAACAAAAACTTTTTTGCTTATGCTCTCTGCCGCCATGTTACATGGCGCAAAAAGTATACTTTCATACTGCAAAACATACTTTTCCATAATGCAAAAGGACACCTTTGAGTATGTGAAAAGCTACCTTTTGCAATGCAGTTGATAGTGTTTTGCGTAAAGCGGAATCTGTATTTACGGAAATTATGCAATAAAAAAATCCCCTCAACTCACAACAACCGAAGAGCCAAGGGGATATTATCTCAAACTATGTTTATCAATATAACAGAATCAGTCCGGCAAAGCCGCTGTAGCATATCATGCGTATCGGATTGATCTTGAAATGCCACGTGCCCACCATGGTTGCCACAAAGAGGAAACAGCTAATCCAGAACTGCCAGGGATTGACAGACGGGGCACTGAAGTTCTCGGGAGTCATAAGCAGCAGAGTGGCAGCGCCGAGCAGTCCGACAACGGCAGGACGAAGGCCTGAGAAAACGCTCTGAACTGTGGGCGTGTTCATATATTTCATGAACAGGCGCGATATCAGAATCATTAGTATTAGCGACGGCAACACCAGCGCAAAGGTGGCTGTTACGCTGCCCAGGATAGAAATCCAGTAGCCGTAGCCGGCATTGTGGACGGCAGTATAGCCGCAGTAGGTGGCAGAGTTGATGCCGATAGGGCCCGGCGTCATCTGACTTATGGCCACGATGTCGGTAAACTCACCCGTGGTGAGCCATCCGTGATTGTGCACCACCTCGCCCTGAATGAGCGAGAGCATGCCGTAGCCGCCGCCAAAGCCGAACAGACCTATCTGAAAGAACGTTATGAACAAATACAGGTAAATCATAAGAATATGCTCTTTATTTGGTTCGTCATTTTTTTAGATTAATGTCACTCCGTAGGCTTTATATACTTGCCGTAGACATAGCCGCCGATGCCGGCAATGAGGATAACAAGTATGGGCGAGACGCCGAGCAGCCATATAGCCAGCGCACCGGCAATGGGTATCCAGCAGTTAGTAAGAGTGATCTTGGCACTCTGTCCCAGCTTGAACGTAGGCACGGCTATGAGAGCCACAACAGCCGGACGTATGCCGCGGAATATGGCCGCAACCACCTTGTTGTCCTCAAACTGATGGAAGAACATGGCTATGGCCAGAATGATGAGAAACGAGGGCAAGGCTGTGCCCAGACTGGTACACACGGCGCCCTTCACCTTCTTCATCTTGTAGCCTATAAACACGCTCACGTTGATGGCGAGCACGCCCGGACAGCTCTGGGCTATGGCTATGATGTCGAGAAAGTCTTCCTTGCTCACCCACTTCTTCTTGTCGACCACCTCCGACTCTATTATAGGAATCATGGCGTAGCCGCCTCCCAGGGTGAACAGGCCTATCTTGAAAAAAGTCTTGAAGCTCTCTAAATAAAAGTTGCTCATCCTTGTTTTAGTTGTTTAAAAACGAAAAGTAAAAAGACACGCGCTCCGCCTTGTCCGGCCTTTGCCGCACCGCCTTGCAGTAAAGGCGCCACGGGCTGTGCTGACGGCCGTCATGACAGGGCTCTTGTCTTTTTACTTTTCAGCTTGCTTGTTTATTATTTGTTCTCTTCAATCCACTTGCGCGCATTGACAAAGGCCTCAATCCACGGCGTAACGTCGTCGTTGCGGCGGTCGGCCGGATACCATGCGTTCTGCCACGGGAAGATGGCGCGCTCAAGGTGAGGCATCATTGCCAGATGGCGTCCGTCGGCTGAGCAGATACCTGCAACGGCATAGTCAGAGCCGTTGGGGTTGCCCGGATATTCGGCATAGTTGTATTTTGCAACAACGTTATATTTGTCTTCGCCTTCGGGCAGATAGAACTTGCCTTCTCCGTGAGCCACCCAGATGCCCAGCTTGTTGCCGCTCAGCGAGCCGAACATTACGCTGTTGTTCTGCTGAATGTCAAGGCTTAGGAAGCTGCTCTCAAACTTGTGTGAGTTGTTGTGCAGCATCTTGGCCTTCTTCTCGTGCTCAGGATTGATGAGGTTGAGCTCAACCATCAGCTGGCAGCCGTTGCAGATGCCGAGCGACAGGGTGTCCTTGCGGGCATAGAACTTGTCGAGAGCCTCCTTAGCCTTCGGGTTGAAGAGGAACGCTCCTGCCCATCCCTTGGCAGAACCTAACACGTCAGAGTTAGAGAAACCGCCGCAGAACACAATCATGTTGATGTCCTCGAGAGTCTCGCGGCCGCTGATAAGGTCGGTCATCATCACGTCCTTAACGTCGAAGCCTGCAAGATAGAGCGAGTAAGCCATTTCGCGCTCGCCGTTGGTTCCCTTCTCACGTATGATGGCAGCCTTGATGCCTGTGCGCTCGCGGCGGTCGGCTGAAATGCCATACTGCTCGAGCTTGCCTGTGAACGAGTCGTTGAACTTCATCTCCAGCGGCTGTTTCTTATAGTTGTCATGGCGTGCGTCGGCACATCCGTTCATGCTCTGGTCGCGGTCGAGCAGATATGAAGTCTTGTACCATACGTCACGCAGAGCGTCGATGTCAAATTCGTGGTTGAACGCACCCTTGGCAACCTTCAGAGTGCGTGTGCCTACAGCCGGCTTGCCTATCATGGCGTAGCTTATGCTGTTGTTGTCCATTATGGTCTTGAACTCTTCAGCATCCTTGTCGGCAATCTGAACTATAACGCCGGGGTTCTCTGCCATAAGAATCTTAACCATGTCGTCGCCGCCAATCTCCTTCAGGTCGATGTCCATGCCGCCCTTTGTGTTGGCGAAGCACATCTCGAGAAGAGTGGTTATCATACCGCCGGCGCTGATGTCGTGACCTGCCATTACGAGGTCTTTCTTGATAAGCTCCTGAACGGTGTTGAACGCATCGCGGAAGTATTCGGGATTCTTCACAGTAGGAACGTCGTCGCCTACCTTGCCAAGGCTCTGTGCAAAGGCACTTCCGCCCAGGCGCTGCTCGTCGAACGAGAAGTCGATGTGATAGATGCTTGAGTTTGCATCGTTGACAACAACGGGAGAAACCACCTTGCGGATGTCTGAAACCTCACCGCCGCTGCTGACGATAACTGTTCCCGGGCTGATAATCTTTGTTCCGTCGGGATACTGCTGACTCATTGAGAGAGAGTCTTTACCTGTAGGAACGTTCACCTTGATGTCGCAGCAGAAGTCTGACAGAGCCTTGACTGCGCTGTAAAGACGTGCATCCTCGCCTTCCTGTGAGCGGCAGGGCCACATCCAGTTGGCAGAGAGGCTTACGCTGTCGAGACCGTCCTCGAGCGGAGCCCATACTATGTTGGTGAGCGACTCGGCCACTGACAGCACGCTGCCTGCCTCGGGCGAAGCCAGACCTGCCTGAGGAGCGTGTCCGAGGGCTGTGGCTATACCCTTGCGTCCGCGATAGTCGAGAGCTACGACGCCGCAGTCAGACAGAGGCAACTGTATTTCGCCCTGACACTGCTGGCGCGCAATCTTACCTGTAACGCTGCGGTCAACCTTATTTGTGAGCCAGTCTTTGCAGGCAACGGCCTCAAGCTGCAGCACGCGGCTGAGATACTCGTCAAGCTTGTCCTGGCTGTAAGTTACGTCTTCATAGTGGCGCTCTACGGTCTTGTCCACCATATATGTCTTTGGTGAATGACCGAACATCTGAGCAACGTCGAGGTCGAAAGGCTTAACGCCGTCGCCCTGAACGAACGAGAAGTGAGCGTCGCCTGTGGTCTCGCCTACCACATACAGCGGAGCACGCTCGCGCTCAGCAATCTTGCGCACGTGTTCAATATGTTTTTCGTCAATGAGCAGACCCATGCGCTCCTGACTTTCGTTTGCTATAATCTCCTTGCTCGACAAGGTCTTGTCGCCTATAGGCAGCTTGGTCATGTCTATCTGACCTCCGCACTCCTCAACGAGCTCTGACAGACAGTTGACGTGTCCTGCCGAACCGTGGTCGTGGATGCTGACAACCGGGTTTACATCTTCCTCGCACAATGCACGTACAAGGTTGTAAGCACGTTTCTGCATCTCAGGGTTGGCACGCTGAACGGCGTTAAGCTCAATGCCGTTGCTGTAGCGGCCGGTGTCAACAGAAGAAACGCTTCCGCCGCCGAGACCGATGCGATAGTTGTCGCCACCTACAACGACAACCTTGTTGCCCTTCTGCGGCTCCTTCTTCAGGCAGTCGCGCTTTGTGCCGTAGCCTACGCCGCCGGCAAGCATGATAACCTTGTCGTAAGCATATTTCTCGTCGCCTTCCTTATGCTCGAACGTAAGCACAGAACCTGTGATCAGCGGCTGACCGAACTTGTTGCCGAAGTCTGACGCACCGTTAGAAGCCTTGATAAGAATCTGCTCAGGTGTCTGATACAGCCATTTGCGCACGGGCAGGATGTCCTCCCAGTCGCGTCCGCCGTTGATGCGCGGATAAGAAGTCATGTAAACGGCTGTTCCGGCGATAGGCCATGAACCTACGCCACCGCCCATACGGTCGCGGATCTCACCGCCCGTACCTGTAGCGGCACCGTTAAACGGCTCTACTGTTGTAGGGAAGTTGTGTGTCTCGGCCTTCAGAGAGATAACGCTCTCGATGTCCTTAACACGGAAATAGTCAGACGTCGACTGGTCTTCCGGGGCAAACTGCTCGATGACAGGGCCCTGAGAGAAAGCCACGTTATCCTTGTATGCACTCAGAATCTTGTGAGGATTCTCCTTTGTCGTCTTCTTGATCATGTTGAAGAGCGACGACTCCATCTCCTTGCCGTCGATGATGAACACACCGCCGAAAATCTTGTGGCGGCAGTGCTCTGAGTTGATCTGTGCGAAACCGAAAATCTCTGAGTCGGTCAGCGGGCGGCCGAGCTCTTTCTCAATCTTGTGCAGATACTCAATTTCTTCAGGCGACAGCGCCAGACCTTCCTGCTCGTTGTATTCCTCAAGGTTGTCAACGTGCTTGATAGGCTCCGGCTTGTGGTCAACAGTGAAGATGCTCTGGTCGAGTCCGTCGTACATGCGCTGCAGCATTGGGTCGTGGTCGGCATCCTTGCTGCTTACGGGGAAGTATTCCTCTATACGCGAAATGCCGTTCAGATTCATGTTTTGTGTAATCTCAACGGCATTTGTGCTCCAGGGGGTAATCATCTCGCGGCGCGGGCCTACGAAATATCCGCTGAGGCAGTTGTCTTCTACGAGTGTGGCATCGCCATAAAGCCAGCACAGTTCCTTTATTTCCTCGTTATTGAGCTGATGGTCAGCTTCGGTAGCAATAACGCTTTGTGATGGAGTTCTGAAAAAAAGAATCATATTTACGGTATATAATTGTTTGTTCTTGAAAGATATTCAGCTGCTCTCCTTGGCCGTCCGGCATAAAATATTTCGAGATGCAGCTTTTCTTCTGCAAAGACAATGCAAATCGAGAGCAGAATCGCCAAGCTTGCTTGAGCGGTATGCCGAGATGCAGCTTTTCTTGTGCAAAGATAATGCAAATCGGGGGCAAGACAAAATAAATTCATTGATTTTTAATGGTTTTGGCTGTTTAATCATAACGCCGGCATGCCTTTCATACTATTGTTGCCGGCAACTGCTTTGCACGCATCGGTTGGGCACCGGCTAAATGTAAGCTTCTTTCAGACGCAAAGCAACGCCCGGCGATAAGTTATAAAGTGTTAACAATTTGTTGAAATTGCAATGCGAACGGTTTAAATTCATATATTTGCAGATAAATATGAACGACCGTTCGGTTTTGTTTGCCGCATATGGTCAACACGGTAAAAACACTTTAGAGAAAGACAAAGAATATTTATTGTTTAATTAAAAAAATTGAGTTATTATGAAAAACTTACAGAGAGTGCTTATGCTGGCCCTCGCAGCCATAATGATTACGGCGTGCAGCAAGTCGGGGCTGAAAGATCTGACAGGGGTGAAAATGGACACGGAGAGCGCTGTTGAGAAAGCCAAATCGATAGCAGCCGACAACATCAAGCCCGACCAGTGGAAGATAATCAGCGTGTCGTGGACCGAAGGCATGGGGCGCGACGAACTTTCTAACAACGTTTCTATTTTTACCTATGAGATGGTTGACAAAGACGGACGCGTGTGGAACCAGTCGTTCATGTCTGACCTGGGCTGGAAGGCAACAGAGCTTACTGACGCCGGATGGGAGAAATGGCACAAAAATCTCAACGCCAAAGACGTGCCTGCCATAGACATGGCCAACCTTAACCCTGCCGAAGTGATGAAGGACATTGAGGCTGCAAAGGCACTGATACCGGCCGAATTTGAGTTTAAGTCGATGGACAGCTACACGATGAACACATACGACGACCCAAAAGTTTCAATAAAACTCAACGTCACCGAGAAAGGTAAGGAGACCGTAAGCAATGCGGGACAGACCTCAACGGTGTTCTATGAACTCGACTTCAGAAAGAACGCCAAAGGAAAGATGGAGCTTGTAAAACCATAACAACACATACAGCCTTGCGGGAACTTGACAAAGAAGATGCCGCAAGGCTGTATTTTTTCCGGCAGACCGCAATATAGAAAAAATTATACCTCACAAAAACAAAGCCCATAAATTGTTCCGGCACAATAAAGACATCTGCTGCAGGCACAGCTTCTGATTACATGTTTGCCTTTTGCAAATCTATCTGCAAACCAATTTATTGCTGCATCTTGTCCGGTTGCACATCGTCCGGATAAACACGAAATATTATCGGTATGGTGTATCTTACGTCAATGCATTTTCCGTTACGCTTACCGGGATTCCAGCGCGGCATGCCTTTCACCACGTCAACGGCTACGCTGTCGAAAGCATCGTTAAGTTTCTTAACGACCTTAACATCGGCTATTCTGCCGTCTTTCCTGACTGTAAACGAAACTACGCAACGGCCTGCCGACCGGGAGTCGACCGTCAGGTTGCGCTTAACCATAATAGAGTCTACCGACGACTTGACATAATCTGCCATGGCATTAACGCCTCCCTTAAACTGGGGCATCACTTCGTTTATCGCGCCAAACAATTGCCGGTCGTCTTTATCGGCAGACAAGCGCGGCTCTGCCTTGCCGCTGTTGTGCATAACCTTGATTGTGTCAACATTTTCCGCAGCCGGATTACGGCTTGACACTTCCGCCGGCTGACAACCTGAGTGGCATGAGCCGCAGCCTTGCCCCGCTCCGCCGCTGCTCTGTGCCGACGCCGTAAGCAGTCCGGCTGAAAGTCCTGCGAGCACCACTGCCCTGCCTGCGGCACGGCGCATGTCGAGCTGACGCCATAGAGCAGCCGCCTCGGCCTCGCATCGCGGACAAGTGCCGCTGCAGTCGCCTTCATAACGGCATTCAGCTGCAACATATTCTATACCGTTCGCCTCGGCTATACGGCGGCGTATATCTTTCAATATTCCGCAAATTTCCTTTCCCCGTGTCATGGTATTTCATAATTAAATTTGTCAAAATGTTCAAAGCCCATATCCCTTAACCTGGCTTCTGAACTTGTGCGGTCGGCATCGGTGTTATATCCGGGTATGAGCGGAAGCCGTATCACGCACCGCCCTGCCCTGCCGCCACCGGCTATAAGCGAGAGATTATCTATTACCTGCGCATTGTCGTGTCCCGTGTAGCGGCGGTAGATGTCGGCATCAAGGTCTTTCACGTCGATAAACCATGTGTCTACAACATCGGCTATGGCCTCAACATTGGCGGCTGCCACATTGAGCGAAGTCTCAACATTGATTTTCCACTGCGGTCCGCAAATTTCTCTGAACCTTACGATAAAATCTGGATAAATCAGCGGTTCGCCGCCGCCGAAAGTTATTCCGCCGCCTGTGGCGAGGAAATAAAGCTCGTCTGCCCTGACTTCTTCATACAGCGTTTCGGGCGAATGCCACAAACACGGACTATCGTCTGTGCGGCACTGCGGATTGAGACAATAGCGACAACCGAGCCGGCAGCCATGAAAGGCGGCAAGCGTGGTAACGCCGTTGCCGTCGGTCGCCATCCTGTGACGCGACACACCGATAAACGGAACAAACTGCTCTTCGCTCATAACTTCACTTCTTTGTCTTAGGCAAACGCCAGCATGCACTTCTCGCCATAAATTCATCCTGCCGTATATGTACCCTAACGTATGACACACACCAGGATGACCATTATGCAAATATAATGATTTTGAAACAAACACGACCACAAATCTGTCATAAATAATATTTACGCCTACGCATCAGCATACGGCTGCAAGCAACAAGAAGCTGCACCCAAAGCAAAGGAGCTAAAGGCACGGCAAAAGGAAAACTATTTACATTATCCGTGTACAGAGTTTTCTGTGAAATAGAAAATTTCAGTATAATTTATGTTAAGAAAGAATGAATAGACCGCAGAATAATTAACTTTGGTTTACATTTACCACATCTCAATCATCTAAAATCATCGTTTTCGTGGCACAAAACAGCACTTTTCCGCCTTAAAACCCACCACTTTCAAGAGACAAACCTATGGTTAACCGACCGTAAGTGGCCGAGTTATGTTTTTTAACATTTGCGCATTCATTCACAAAAGCACGTATTTCACAACATATCAGTAACTTAACAAAAACATTCATTTTTGAGCATTTTTCGCATGAAAAGCCGGAAATGAGATGAGGACGGCAAGTCTGAGAGCGTCAAAACAAAAAAGTTTTCTGTCGCAACCGTGCCGTCATGATAAAATTTCCGAACATTAATCAGTTGGATTAATGAGATGCGGCAGCAAGCAAGACACAATAGCTTTATTGCTACATACCGAATTGCAGAGAAACAGCAAGACTAATGTTCTGTCGGATATGCTATCCGACAGCATAAAGTATCAGGATCTGCGATCCAAAAAACATACCTATAAATTAGCAATAGGAAGCAAGCGGATTGAAAAATCCTTATACTTAATTCCGGCAGATTGCAAATCAGCCGGCACAATAGCTTTGTTGCTAAATACCCAGCACACGGGAGAATATATTTGTTCTTAACAGATAAACATCTGACAAACAAAAAATTTACCAATAAACAATTTGAGCATATTGAAAAAATCGCTATATTTGCAGAAAACAACAAAAACAGACAAATATGATTGCGTTGCAACATGTATGCAATATTTATCAGACATTGTGCTTGATAATGGGTTCAAGAGTAAAGAGTCTTTTGAAGATGATTATAAGGCCAAATACGGTTCAATAAGCAATGGTGTCGAAGCTGAAAATTTAAAAGACTTTGTCTCTTCAAATTATAAAACATCTGATGTCAACTCGTATGACGAATACAAAGAAGCGATTGAGAACGGCAAACCTGTTATGGCAACTGTAAATGGGAGTGAAGAAGGTGTAAGCCATGAAGTAGTTGTTGTGGGCTTCCCTGCCGAAGAAGATGAAGACAAAGACAATGATGTTACAGAAAAAGACGAAACGGAGAGCGATGACGAAAATGACGATGAACGTCCTGTAATAGTCTACGACCCAGCGACAGGAGGCTATCAAGAGGTTCCATTTGGAAGCATCCATGACGGCAGTGGAATGGCCATAGAAGGTCTCAAAGAAAAACAATAAAAATCAAGACAACAATCAATTATGAAAAAGACTATCATACTATTATTTGCAATGTGCATAGCATTTAGCTGCGCTGCACAGACATTCACAATAACACAGCTTAAAGGCTGTAAATGGGTTACTTATGATCGTGAAAAAGAAACAAATACGATATGGTTTACGGATTCCACTTATTACGATGAGTCATTTTACCCGACATTAAATAAAACAACTACAATAGAATTGCCTTTTTATTTGTCTAACACAATTGAAAAAGTGTTTGACGAGTCGAAAGTAGGCACTAACACTTCGGGCAAATACCTTATAATAAAAGAGGGCAATGCAAAGTATGGATACAATTTGGTTGTTTGTGAAATTATGGGTATAAGCAATACCAATCTTTCGATAAAGCACGGAATATACACGGCAAAAAAGAAAATTGGCTTTGCAAAATTCATACTGAATTTCACAAAAGTGCAAAATCAGTTTGTAAGACCCATAAAGCCGGATATCAATAGTGACCTTAATTTACGTAAAGATGAAAACATATCTATCAGCAACATGAAGTAGAAAAGGAAAAGCTTTAATGACCAGTATTTGCCATGTGCGTAGCATCAAACTGCGCACATGGCATACTCTGTAATAAAGAACGAGGCGGATTGCAATAATACATATAAACACGCTACGATTAAAAACTACAGCAATGAAAAAGATTTTTTCAATATTGATTGCAATGTTTATTGTCAACATAGCATCAATGGCACAAGAGCAAGTATTCAGCATCGGAACCAATGGTGACATAGTGACAAAAACCAAATTCATTGAAGAACTTTATTCAGGCAATTACAACAACGTAACGCCTTATGCCTTAAAGTTCAGCGAAAAGATTGATGCAGCATCACACATCGCCATCAATAACGACTTAACAAGCATCAATAATGACTTAACAAACATCAGTAAAAAAGCAGCAAACAGCCCGAACGCAAACAAGACAACAACCGCAATCCCGCTTTATACGGTGAACGGCTTGAGATACAAAGGCTGGGACAATGACCCCGGTGACTTCAACGTAATAGAAATATCGTATGGCAAAGACACGCTTTTTACCCTGAAATATGATGACGGTTGGGACAACATGTCAACCGACTACGGCTCATATACATCAAAGTTTTGCGGTATTGAGAAACTTGGAAACAATACTTTCGCCGCAATATTCAAAGGTGTTGACATTATGAGCCAACCGCCTTACCTGACAATTGTAGTGATGAAGGGCGGAAAGGCAAGTTTGGTGTTCAACAAGCCGATGATTATCAACTCGATAAAGACAAACTCCGACGGAACAAAAACGTTCGACTTACAGGAGAATACGGTCGAATGGATTGACGAAAACACGCCTGCAAACAGCCCCATTACGCATACAATGACGATAAAAGACGGCAACATTTACTTCAAGTAAAGGCTGCAACAGGCCATAGATACAAGCAAACGACAAGGCGGAGAAGGCTCAACAGCATTCCCATCCGCCTTGTTTCACCTGTTTTTATTTATCAATATAAACACACTACGATAAAAAAACACACCATGAAAAAGGTTTTTACAATCATGATGACGCTTTCGCGGCCATCGCAAGCGCGCAAGGCGTTGACACGGAGACGCTTAAAAGCGAGCCGTGGAGGGCTACCGATGTGGAATATATCAACAAGAACGGCGGCTTTCTGCATACAACCTCGTTGCCTGGAAGCCACAAGAGTAATGTTCTGCCGGATATGCTATCCGGCTGTATCGAATATAAGGATCTGCGATCCGAAAAACATACCTATAAATTAGCAATAGGAAGCAAGCGGATTGAAAATCCTTATATTATATTCCGGCAGATTACAAATCAGCCGGCACAATAGCTTTGTTGCTACATACCCAGCACACGGGACAAAGATATTGATACTTTCAGCTGTCCTATTGTTTTTAAACTGCCGCCTTGCCGATGATATGTCCTGACATAGCCCACAATACCAACAAAAAACAAGCGAAATAACCTATTTAGGTTAAAAGAATAAAAAAACAATGCTGTGCCTTGATTTTTCACAGGCAGAAGAGTAACTTTGCGACATAACATAAAAACACAAGAATATGAAAAACAAATTTTTAAGGATTGGGCATCATAATAAAATGTCTGCACGGCATACACAAGCAACGAACGACATTATGTAACCACAAAATTTTTAAATAAGCTATGGCAAACGTATGGAAGATAGGCTCGCGCTGGAGCGACGACGGTGGGCGAGACTCAAGCATAATTTCGATATTCAGAAGGAGCAATGTTGTTTTCTTAGGACATAGAGACTATATAGAGCGTTTTAAGAATGAAGTAAAGAAGGGCGACTATTTCGCTATTGCCGATGGTCTGTTTGTTCAATCGGTGGCTAAGGCTACATCAGACCCGATACAATTAAATGAACTGATAAAGCAAAACGCCATTAAAGTTAAGGAAGGAGAACCGTTCGACCTGGAAGACGACTGGGGATATGGAGTTAAGGTAAAGATAGTGGACTTACCTAAAGACCAAATGTTCGATTATAAAAGAGGTTGTTTCTTTAAAGCAAACTCTATAGCTGAAAAAGTGAAAAAACTATTTAACGAAAAATTGGAACACAGAATGGACATAACGGCAAAGACGTGCAGAATTAAAGGCAAGCAAGGAGAATGTAACGGCAAAGAATCTATTATTAACGGCCGGACAAGATACGTGATACCCGTTTATCAAAGAGAATATTCGTGGGGATACGAGCAGATAACAAGGTTTGTCGACGACATATTCAAAGGCTTCTGGGGCGTGGACAGAAAGATAATAAAGGAGCCTTTATTTATTGGAACCATGCAGCTTTCGTATGAAAAATATATCAATGAAAACGAATGTGAACAAGATGTCATTGACGGGCAGCAAAGACTCAGTACGATTATATGCATGCTGAAATATCTGCAACTGAAATATCCGTCGGCAGAAGCGTTAAAGCAGATTGGAAGTCTTGACTGGATAGAGACACGAGTAAACAACGGCAAGGAGGAAGAATATCTTAACGCCATGCTTTCGTTGGATTGCCTAAACAATACTAACCTTGACACAGAGCAGAACAACTATATCAAAAGCATTGCCGTCATAGACGAATGTTTTAAAGAAATGACTACGGACAATGAAGGAAATCAGCTTGCAGAATTCTCTGAGAATATAGATTCGTTTGTTGAATATATCTTAAACGACATATTGGTCGTGGTTATCGAAACAGTGGCAGGATTATCCAAGACCATTCAGATATTCAACACAATTAACACAGCCGGTCTTGACCTGAACGGCGACGACTTGTTTAAGGTGCGCCTATATGAATATCTGCACGACATAAAGAGCCTTGGTGAAGAAACTTTTAATGAGATTGGCGAAATATACAAGAATGTGAAAATCAGGAACGATAAATGGAGAAAAACACATAACTGGGATTTGATTGACATCAGACTGGTGCGGTCGATTTATAAAGAATACATCATCTCGAAATACAAACTGCCGACAAGCCTTTACGCTAAAGCCACCGACACCTTCTTTGACGAACTGTTTGATGTCTTGCTCAACGTACAAGGACATAACGACATGACAGGAGTTGAACGTGTGGAGCTGTCTTTGGAAGATTTATGGAATATTATAGAGGTTGCATGTCTTTGGAGGGGAAGCGACTTTAGAAATAACGACGAATTTATTTCTTACACATTGACAGAACGCTCACGCTACAACCGCTACTTAAGCATTGCATACCAGATATTGCTTTCAAATAAGGATAAACAAAAAGAAGAAAGGCTTGATGAAGTTTACGGCGTATTACGCCTGCTATGCAGAATGTTCTTCTGCTGGAGCATAATGTATGCCCGGCAAGTAAACGAGATGCATTCATTTATGCGTAACATCTATAATAAAACGGCGGAATTCCAAAACAATAAAGAAGATGTATTTTCATCGCTGACTGAAAAGATAAAGGAAAATGACAACAGGATGTTTAGAACTAACTGCATAGGCCAGCCTATAGCGGACAACAGGGTTTGGAAAGACCTGATTTGCCTGTTAAGCGATTATATAGATGAATCAGAAGTTGGAACAACGCTTGAAGAACTAAAAGAAAAATTTGAATGGGGCTATTATGACATTGAGCACATCCATGCCAACTGCAATGAGAAAGAGGGAACCGATATTGACGGGGATTTACAAAACAGCATCGGCAACCTGATGCTGCTCGAATATGACATAAACAGATCTATAGGCAATCTGACTTTTAAGGAAAAGAAAGAACGCGGCAACAACAAGCTATGCTACAAAGACAGCCGCTTTGCCGTGGTGAAGAAAATAATGAAAAAAGAGAATTGGGGCAAAGAAGAAATAGAGGAACGCAGAAAAGAGGAAATAGAGAAAATATCGCGCTTCATATTCGAATGATATGAAAATATAATCAGACATAACGGAATTTTGCGTATTCCTTCTCATTTAATGTTCTGTCGGATATGCACGTATTGTTGAGCGCAGCGAAAAATTCGACAGCATAAAGTATCAGGATCTGTGATCCGAAAAACATACCTATAAATCATAAAAATAGGAAGTAAGCGGATTAAAAAATCCTTATATTCTATTCCGGCAGATTACAAATCAGCCGGCACATTAGTCTTGTTGGTATATGTCCGGCGTCACTGGAAAATCTCTTAAATTGAAATGCTTTATGGTGATGGAAAATTCTATTTTTGTTTTGAAGCAACAAGACTATTGTTCTGTCGGATATGCTATCCGACAGCATTAGGTATAAGGATCTTTGATCCGAGACTCATACCTATTAATAAAAAATAGGAAGCAAGCGGATTAAAAAATTAGCTTCGCTGACCGTTGGTTCTTATACTTAATTCCGGCAGATTTTTCGCTGTGCTCAACAACACGTGCAAATCAGCCGGCACATTAGCGTTGTTGCTACATATCCGGCGGCACGTTTTTTTAAGCTACAATGCATTCGACTTTAAGTTCTATAACTACTTTAGCTACTAAAAATTAGCTTTGTTGGTATATGCCGTTTGTTTTTAAGCCACAATGCATCTGACTTTAACTCCTAAAAAATATCTCCTAAATTGAACGTTTAACGCCTCCAGAATCGCCATGCTCGTCACGGTTTCGTGGTTTGGCGTGAAAAATGGCTGATTTTGCACATTTTTGTTAAGGCATTGATTTATAGTGCTTTATACATTTCGCGGAACTAAAACGCAATGGTTAAAAAATGTTACTCGGCCACTTTTCGCTCAAAACCGATAGGTTTACCGTTCGGATGTTGCCCTTTTGCATCACAAAAACAGCCGTTTTAGCTCTGAAAATCCATGTTTTTGCGCCATTTTTGCATGAGGAAAGCAAACGGGTGTTAAAAGTTTTGCTGCTGTAATGCCTTTCCTTTAACATCCGTTATACGTTGATTTCCTAGATTGAAAAAATATTTTGTCCTGACTTTTTACTTTTTCATGCTAACATCCTGACCACGGTTTAGCGCCTTTATGTTTTTATGTATAATATACCCGGAATTTGTTTTATGCTGCAAAGATGAAATAGCTCGGCATGAAAAATACTTGGTAGGCTAGTGGGCTGTAAGAGACGAGGTGAGTGTTCTAGTGGAGGTATGTTATGTCTTGTAATTTTGTTGGTTTAATGTCAGTATTAGATTAAAATTCGTATCTTTGTTTGCGATTTTGTATATGCAGAAAAAATTAAAGCAGATGAATTGGATTATTCTTGTTATTGCCGGGCTTTTTGAGTCGGGTTTTGCCTTCTGCCTTGGCAAGATGAAGGAAGCCTCCGGCACGGAGTGGTATCTGTGGTGCGTCGGTTTTCTTGTGTGTCTTGTCCTGAGCATGGTGTTGCTGGCCAAGGCGGTGCAGACTTTGCCCATAGGCACGGCTTATCCCGTGTGGACAGGCATCGGGGCCGTTGGCACGGTGCTGCTGGGCATCATTTTCTTTCATGAGCCGGCATCATTCCTGCGCCTGTTCTTTATCACCACGCTGATAGCTTCAATAATTGGACTGAAGATGGTTTCGCATTGAACGACTGATATCCGGCAGGGCTTTAACTGAAATATGGCGTTATGATTCAGCCTGTGTCTTTGTCTTATGTTGTGTATAACATAGCATGCGGTATAATGGCCGGCTGGGGCTTTGCGGGTTTCATTTTGTGCTTGTCATATAAATATGCTTTGTGCCTGACCATATTTTCAATTTTGTTTGCGTTAATTCGTCAGTTTTATGTAAGTTTGCAGCCGAAACTTAGAATGTTATGAAAAAGAAACAGATATTGCTCATAAACGATATGGCAGGCTACGGAAAGGTGGCCACGGCAGCCATGCTCCCTATACTGTCGTATATGGGACATCCCACATATAATTTGCCCACGGCACTTGTGTCTAACACGCTCGACTACGGAAAGTTCAACATACTCGAGACAACAGAGTATATCAAGGGCGTGTTCCCCGTATGGCGCGAGCTCGGCTTCTCGTTCGATGCCATAGCTACAGGCTTCATGGCGTCGGAGACTCAGGCGCGCATCATAGCAGCCTACTGTCGCGAACAGGCAGAGAACGGCACGGTGGTGTATGTCGACCCGATAATGGGCGACGAGGGCAAGCTGTATAACGGCGTTACCGATGAGGCCATAAAGAGCATGCGTGAGATGGTCAGCGTGGCACATCTTGTGTTTCCAAATTATACCGAGGCCTGCTATCTCACCGACAGCCAATATGACGCTGCCGGAGTAACAGCCGAAGGTGCCCGTCGACTGCTCGACTCACTTCTGAAGTTAGGCACAAAGTCGGCTTTGATAACGAGCATACGTGTAGACGGCCAGCCGTCAGTTGTTGGCTACAACCACGTCAACGGCGAGTATTTCACACAGCCCTACACCGAGATACCCGTTCATTTCCCCGGCACAGGCGACATATTCTCAGCCGTGCTCATAGGCTATCTGCTGGGCGGAAAGGAACTGAAACCAAGCACACGCAAGGCCATGGACGTGGTGTATAAGCTGATAGACCTCAACAAGGACAACACTGACAAGAACCGCGGCATACCTCTGGAGAAATATCTCGACGTGCTTTGACATAAGTGAAAAACGAAAAGTGAAGAGTGAAAAATCCTAATGCCTTGTGGTAATCGAAACTCTTGTCTTTATTTCGAAGCAACAAGGCTATTGTTCTGTCGGATATGCCATCCGACAGAATTGAGTATAAGGATCTTTGATCCGTAATTCAGCCGTACTGGGTAAGTTTATTAACATAATGGCTTTTTAAAGATATTTGTTAAAATATTAATTAGTGAATGATTTTTTAGATATAATATGGTTGATGAGAATGCAAATGTAGATATTGTATGTATGCTGCAATGGTTCGGGCCATTTAGTGGAAAAGAAGATTGTAAAGATTGGGTTAAAAGCCAAGGGGTTTCTTTTAAAGAATTTAATTTTTATATAATCTGTGGTAAACGTCCAGGAAGGGGAGTCAGAAAAGATTCTTTTTATTGTGGTATAACACGGCAAAATTTTATCTTTCAAAGATTTGATGATCCTAATCATCCTTCAAATAAATTAAATAATCTGGAGATTTGGATAGCGCGTTTTTCAGATGAAAAACTAAGGATTTTAACTTCAGATAATAAGTTGAGGCCTGAAATGAATATTTATATAGAGGAGGTTGAACATGGGTTAATAAATTATCTTTCGCAGTTAGAACAGGCCGAGCAGATAGAGTTTAATATTGTAAATGACAGGAAGAGAAAAAGTCAGCCAAAGGAATCGTTATGTATAATAAATCAATGGTATGATAAATTCAGAAATAATCGGATTAACAGAGTTTATCGTGCAATTAAATGGTTTCCTGATATTATATATTATGATGAGTTTGAAAATAATGGTAATGGGATGTGGAAGATAAGCTCTCGATTAAAATTGTTGAAACGATAAGAAATTTTTGTATCTTTTTTGTTGGTATAATGTTCTTCTGATGTACATATCAGACTGTATATGTATGAATTATGCTTTTTTATAGATGAAAAATTAGTCGGAAATTATAGATGCTATCACGAAAATTTGTTATATTTGTAAACGGATAATCTAAATTAAAAGCAACATGAAAAAGAATCAGACATCATACCGTAATACTTCTGTTTCAGAATTGCTCAGTGCAGGTTCTGAAGAAGAGCGTATTGTTGCCGGACTGAAACGATTCGGACGCAGGGCTTATAACGAAACTTTAAAACAAGGTGGAGAGGCTACAGTGCTTCGTGGCAACAAAATCTGTCGTGTTAACGGACGTGGCGATGTTTCTGTAATAGAAGAGCTTGGCCAGACTCGTTATCGGGTGACTCAGAACACTTATAAGCTGAAGTGAGGAATATTATGAATGTTAAACGGCTGCGTGTTTTTGCAGGGCCAAACGGCTCTGGCAAATCAACGATTACGTCTATAGTGCGTGAGGCTGGTGTAAGTCTTGGCATTTATGTGAACGCAGACGAAATGAAGAAAATTATCAATGCAACAAAAACTTTCGACTTTAGCCATTATTTAAAAACCTTTGATGAATCTCATTTCAAGCAAAGCTTCTCGGAATCGTCACTTTTCATTAAGGCCGGAGGTGACGATATGTGTAATGCATGTTATGTGGATGGTTGTATTATGCATTTCAGGTGTGAAGTGAATGATTATTTTACTTCGTTTTTGTCGGCATATCTGCGTGAGGCTTTATTGGATAACTGTGATAAGTTTACATTTGAGACTGTGATGTCTCATCCTTCAAAGTTGGAGTATATCCGCAAGGCGCGGAGTAAAGGCTTCCGTGTTTATCTGTATTTTGTGGCGCTCGAAAATCCTTCTTTGAACCGTGAACGTGTGCAGGCGCGTGTAAAATTGGGTGGACATGATGTACCTGATGATAAGGTAGTTGAACGCTATGACCGTAGTCTTAATCTCATGTTGGGTGCAATTCGGTTGTCAGATAGAGCATATATCTTTGACAACAGCAGTTCAAAGCCTTTGTTGTTGGCATCGGTAAATGACGGTGAACTGACAATGGCTGACGGGGTTGAATATATTCCGTCGTGGTTTAAACGTTACCTTATTGATAAATTGTAATTTGTTGGCTGGTTTGGCGTTTGTCAAATGGTATAATGATTTAATATTATTCATTCCAGTTCTCAAGACAAACGTTTGCACAGAAGTTTCGCTGATATTTGTGGCGGCGTGTAAACAAGATGTTCATAATATCTTTAATTTTACACCGTGAAAAAACATTTTTATACCATGAGAAAATTATTTACCACAATCGTATCGTCACTTATGGCTTTGTCGGTTTCGGCACAGGGATGGCCGTCGGGCTGGCAGGGCGTGATGCTGCAAGGCTTTTATTGGGACTCGTTCTCAGACACACAGTGGACCAACCTCGAGAGTCAGGCCGACGAGCTGTCTGAGTTTTTCAAACTGATATGGATACCTCAGAGCGGCAACTGCGGCTCGGGCAACTCCATGGGATACAACGACCTCTACTGGTTTAACAACTACACGAGCACGTTCGGCAACGAGCAGCAGCTGCGCTCCATGATCAGCACCTTCAAGAGCAAGGGGCTAGGCACCATAGCCGACGTGGTTATCAACCACCGCTCGTCGATGGCTGGCACATGGATGAGCTTCCCCGAGGAGACCTACAAGGGCGTAACCTACACGATGGGGGCTGCCGACATCTGCTCTAACGACGACGGAGGCAAGACGGCTGCGCAGGCTGAGGTTAAGCCTATGGGACAGACCGACACGGGCGACGACTTCGACGGAGCGCGCGACCTCGATCATAACAGCGCCAACGTACAGGCTATGGTTAAGGCATATCTCGACTTCCTGCTCAACGACCTTGGATATACGGGCTTCCGCTACGACATGGTGAAGGGCTATGCGCCAGAGTTTACGGGCATATACAACACGGCCGCCAACCCGCAGTATTCGGTAGGCGAGTATTGGGACGGCGTGTCGCAGATAAAGAGCTGGATAGACGGCACCACAGCCAACGGCGCAAAGCAGTCGGCTGCGTTCGACTTCCCGCTGAAATATCTGCTGCGCGACTGCTGCAACTCGTCTTCAAACTGGAGTACGCTGGGCGGCAGCTGTCTGGCCAACGACATGTATTATCGCCGCTATGCCGTAACCTTCGTTGACAACCACGACACCTATGGCCGCGGCAACGACGGCGAGGTGAAGGCCAACATTCTGGCTGCCAACGCCTTCATCCTGGCAGCGCCGGGCACTCCGTGCGTCTTCCTGCCTCACTGGAAGGAATATAAGCAGGACATAAAGCAGATGATATATGCCCGCAATATGGCCGGCATAAACAACGAGAGCACATTTGAGACCATGAACCGCACCGCGGCGCAGTATGCCATCAAGGTGAACGGCACTGACGGCAAGTCGGTGGTTGTGCTTATGGGCTCAACCTCATGGCCTTCGTCAACCGTAAAGGAGGCCGACTATCAGCTCGTTGACAAGGGACAGAACTTTGCATATTATATCTCGCGCAATGCCGGCAGCGTGTGGGCCGATGTTCCGTCAGGCTCTTACGACAACGGCGTGAGCGTAACTCTCAGCGCACTCACAACAGATGCCGGCGCACAGATTGTCTACACCACGGACGGCAGCGAGCCAACGGCATCTAACGGCACGAAGGTCAGTAGCGGCGCAACAGTGAGCATCGACGCCACCACAACCCTCAAGGCTGCACTGCTGACAGGTGGTGCAGTGAGCGGCATGATAACACGCCACTACACCGTTACGGCATTCCAGCCACATGAGATAACCGTATGCGTCAATGCCGACAACGTAGGCTGGAGCCGCGTAAACTTCTGGTCGTGGGGCGGCGATGGCACACATTCGCCCGTGAACGGCTCATGGCCCGGCGACAACGTTACAACTACAAAGACCGTGGGCGGCAAGACATGGTATTATCAGACCTACACGATGAACTCGTCAGACGATTGCGTGTGCTTCGTGTTCAGCACCGCGAGCGGCTCGCCTCAGACTGTTGACGTGAACAACGTCAGCAAAGACAGCTACTTCGAGATTTCTTCAACCTCTGAGGGCGGCAAGTATAAGGTTGACGATGTTACCGACAAGTACACCACAAGCATCGGCGGTATCGTGGCCGACAAAGCCGAAGGACGCACCTCTGCAGGTGTCTACACCATAGACGGACGCCTCGTGCGCCATACGTCGGGATGTGCTACGGCCGACGAGGCTGTAAGCGGACTCGCCAAAGGCCTTTACATCGTTAACGGCAAGAAGGTTGTGGTGAAGTAACGGCTTGACATCACAGAATAACATTCAAGGATAAATCCTTGTCGGGCGTTATATTTCAGACGTATACACAAGATAATAAAGCCATATACGGTATAATTACCGATAGGGGATAAAACACAGGGGGCAAGATGTGTCAGCATCTTGCCCCCTGTGTTTTTATTATGATTAAGCTTCTGTTACTATTTGCCCATGTCGATTTTCCAGTTGCCCTGTTCGTCTTTCTTGAGCTTGATGTCGTCTTCTTTGTCTGAGCCGTCACCATACATAATCTTCATCTTAACAACAGCGCTCTCGCCGCTTTCGTCTATTTGTTCAGACAGCGCCTCATACGACTTTATTCCGCCTTTTTTCTCATACATCTTATCGGCCTTGCCCTGCATCATGCCCGACAGCATCTTCTTTCCGGCTTCAGGGTCTTCGCCCTCTTTAACCTTCATATAAACGAGGTCGGCAAATTTGTCGTAGTCTTTGTCCTGCAAGCATTTAACAGCCTTTTCTGCCACGGCTTTAGGAGTGTTTCCGCCGCCACCGCATGATGTCATGATAAACAAGGCTGCCATAAGAGCCATAATTCCAATTAATTTTTTCATGGTTCAAAAATTTTTTTGTTTGTTAATAATAGGTTTAAAATGCAATAATCTTTTTTAGCGACTTGTTGTTACAGATGTCAGACGGCAGCATGCACCTTATTTTTTTCATGCCCGGCAGACTTATGTCGTGGCGCTCCGTTCCGGCCAGCGTCAGCCCTGCCTTGGCGTAGGCAAACTCCACGAGTTCGCAGCAGTACATCTTCGTGGTGTCGCTGTCGTCATAGTCGTGATCAAAGAGCGTGTTGCGGCGGTAGGTCTGCATGGCATATTCTGCTGCCTTCAGCGGTATAATGGTGTCGCCCTTCAGTCTTTTCACCTCGCCGGCGTTGGCGTTTATCGGTGAGAAGAATTTCTCGGGCGTCTCCATCTTCACCCTGTCCGGGTCTCCCTCAAAGTCGGGTTCGTCCGGCACGGCATGCACAATCATCTTTTTGCCGGCCGAGTCGACCACTATGCCCACATGCGAGTAGCGTCCGTTTCTGTCGGCCATCATCACCGCATGACTGCTTATGCCTCCTCCCCGGCGAAACACAATGTCTCCCGTCTTTAGCTCGCATCCTGCCGGAAATATGGTTAGGTCTTTTTTGTCGTTGCAGGATATCAGCGTTGCCGTAAGAAGAGCCAGGCAAATCGCAGTTTTCATCATTATCTTTATCACTGTTCACAAAGATAAGCATAATAGACGTAATCACAAAATCCTGACAAAATTATTTACTCATAATGACGGAAATCCGTTATGCCGGATATATGGCAACAATGCTATTGTTCCGACGGATTTATGCAAGTTGATGAGCGTAATGAAAATCCGTAATAAAGTATAAGGAGCCAACGGTCAGCAAAGCTAATTTTCAATCCGCTTGCTTCCTATGTTTGATTAATGTTTTTCTCGTTTTAGCTTTCTTAAAACGTTTTCTTTGTTCTCTTTTCGTCTTTCATTTAAATATCTTGTAATCTTTTGATTGGATAGGATGCGGCTTGGCAATAAAAATAAAGTAAATTTATTTTGTATTGCTCTCGCTTTTCACTATCTTTGAATAAGATAGGATACGGTTCGGCAATAAAAATAAAATAAATTTTATTTTGTATTGCTCTCACCTTTCGCTATCTTTGCACCCATGCTACGCAAACTGATAATAATTGTTTTTGCAGTCTTTATGTCATCGGCCTGCAACGCACAGCAGCAGTATGAGCGCTATCATGGCGACGGCATCGACGAATATCTGCAGTATGTACCGCTGGCATCAACCTATGTGCTCAAGGCAGCAGGGGTTGACGCCCAGAGTTCGTGGAAGCGTCTGCTTGTCAATTCGGCCACGTCGTTTGTCATCAACGCCGGCGTAACCTATGCGCTGAAGCATACCATACATTCTACGCGCCCTGACGGCACCGACGACCATTCGTTTCCGTCGGGCCACACGTCGATAGCCTTCTGCGGGGCCGCCATACTGCATAAGGAGTTTGGCAAGGTAAGTCCGTGGATAAGCGTGGCAGGATTCACCGTGGCCACCGTTACTGCCGTAGACCGCGTTAGACGCAACCGCCATCACTGGGGCGATGTTGTGGCAGGTGCTGCCATTGGTGTGCTCTCTGTCGAAGCCGGCTACAGGCTTGGCGACCTGATAACAGGAGAGAAAAAGAAAAACGTAGATGTAGCTGTTATGCCCAACGGATTTACGCTTCTTGTAAATCTTTGAAATAGAGCATGGTGTGGGCATGCAGACAGGTTTGTGTAAACGATTGCATGATTAATTGAAAGATAACAGATAAATTTAGATTATCATTTATTTTTTTTATTATTATCTTTGCAGGTAAGATAAGTCGTGTCTTGAAACAAAGGCCATGGCGTGGCCTGCAGGGCATGATTTCATTATGTATCTTTTACAATGAAAACCATAACTCGTGACCTATGAATATACTTTTAAACATAGCTTATAATACGGCTTTTGGCGAAGAACTCGTGTTGAATGTCATCAACGGCAGAGAGAACGGGGCAGACGTTGTTACTCCATACAGGATGAGCACGTCTGACGGAAAGGTGTGGACCTACAGTCTGAAACTTGACGCCAAGACCGGTGAATATATAGATTATTACTACAGCGTGGTGAGAGGCGAGAGCAATGTTGTGAGAAAGGAGTGGACCGTGGCTCCCCACAGGCTTGAACTCGGCGCCGCAAAGGGCGGCCGCATAGTTGCCTACGACCGCTGGATAGGCATACCCGACAACTCTTATCTTTACAGTTCGGCCTTCACCGACTGCATAAAGCGTCGCCGTCTGTCGGCCCTGCCGCCTTCAGACCATGTGGCAACGCTGCGCATAAAGGTGCGCGCCCCGCAGCTCCGCGGCCATGAGCGACTTGTGCTTGTGGGCAACGAGGTTACTCTGGGCACATGGGACGTGTTTAAGGGTCAGCAGATGTACGAGCACAACTACAACGAGTGGGTGGCAGACATCAATGCGCTGAAGATTTCGGGCAAGACAATAGAGTTTAAGTTTGTTGCCGTCGACGTGGCCGACACTGCCGAGATACTGTGGGAAGACCGCTTCAACCGCACCATCGATGTGCCCGTGATGGAAAAGGACGACATCATGGTGTATGAACTCGACGACGCTTTCTTCCCGATATACAATATACGCTGCGCCGGAACTCAGGTGCCGGTGTTCTCGCTAAGGTCTAGGAGCAGTTTCGGCGTGGGCGACTTCGGCGACCTGAAGAAGATGATAGACTGGGTTGCCCTGACACAGCAGCGTGTGCTGCAGGTGCTGCCTATCAACGACTCAACCACCACCCACAAATGGACCGACTCTTATCCCTACAGCTGCATAAGTATCTTTGCGCTGCATCCTCAGTATGCCGACCTCAACGCCCTGCCGCCTATTGCCGACAAGGCCGAACGCGAAAGGTTTGAGGCCCTGCGCCAGGAACTCAACGCCCTGCCGCAGATCGACTATGAGCGCGTGAACAACGCCAAGAACGAATATCTGCGCATAATATATGAGCAGGAAGGCAAGACTGTGATGGCTTCGGCCGAGTTTAAGGCTTTCTTTAAGGAGGCAGAATCGTGGCTGGTGCCTTACGGACAGTATTGCTATCTGCGCGACAAATATGGTACGGCCGACTTCAGCAAGTGGCCCGACCATCATGCGTTCGACGAGAGCGAGCGTCATGCCCTTTCTGTTCAGCGCAATGCAGCATATAAGAACGTGGCCTACTATTATTTTGTGCAGTTTATCCTTAACTCACAGATGGCTGATGCCCATGAATACGCACGCTCAAAGGGCGTGATACTTAAGGGCGACATTCCTATCGGCGTAAACCGCTATGGCTGCGACGTATGGCAGGAGCCGCGCTACTTTAACCTTAACGGGCAGGCAGGTGCTCCGCCAGATGACTTCTCTGTGAACGGTCAGAACTGGGGCTTCCCGACATACAACTGGGACGAGATGATAAAGGACGGCTGCCGCTGGTGGGTGCGCCGCTTCTCAAACATGGCAAAATTCTTTGATGCCTACCGCATAGACCATGTGCTCGGCTTCTTCCGTATATGGGAGATACCTTACAATGCCGTACACGGTCTGCTGGGCCAGTTCTCGCCTGCACTCGGAATGACACGCGAGGAGATTGAGGCCTATGGCCTGCACTTCCAGGAAGAACTGTTCACCGAACCGTTCATCACAGACTGGGTGCTCGACCGCATGTTCGGTGAAAGGGCGGCAATGGTGCGCGACACTTATCTTGAGCCTGCACACGACGGCCGCTACCGCATGAAGCCCGAATATGACACACAGCGCAAGGTTGAGGCTGCCTTTGAGGGCAAGACCGACAAGGCCGACACCGACCTGCGCGACGGCCTGTATGCGCTGATAAGCGACGTGCTCTTTGTGCGCGACCATCGGGACCCCAATAAGTTCCATCCGCGCATATCAGTGCAGTTTGACTTCATCTACGAATCGCTCTACGACAGCGACAAGTTCCTGTTCAACAAGATATACAACGACTACTATTATCGCCGCAACAACCAGTTCTGGTATCGCGAGGCGATGAACAAGCTGCCCAAGCTGGTTGAGGCCACCCGCATGCTGGTGTGCGCCGAAGACTTGGGCATGGTGCCCGACTGTGTTCAGTGGGTGATGAACGAACTTAAGATACTCAGTCTTGAGCTACAGTCGATGCCGAAAGATCCGAGCGTGCGCTTCGGTGTGCTGTCGCGCAATCCTTACCGCTCGGTGTGCACGATATCAAGCCACGACACGCCGACGCTGCGCCAGTGGTGGGACGAGGATGCGAGCCGCACGCAAGACTACTATAACAACGTGCTGCAGAAATATGGCGCTGCGCCTCATCCGCTGCCCGGATGGCTTGCACGCGACATCATATCACGCCATCTGCTGTGCCCGTCCATGCTGTGCATACTGACCGTGCAGGACTGGCTGGCTGTAGACGAGAGCATACGCCTGGCCGACGCCAATGCAGAGCGCATAAACATACCTTCCAATCCGCGGCACTACTGGCGCTACAGGATGCATATGTGCATTGAAGACCTCATGGAGGCACACGACTATAACCAGAACATAACCGACCTTATCAAAGAGAGCGGACGTATGTAATTCTTTCATCATGATACACTGAAGACGTGCAGGCCAGGCAGTCAGGTCTGCCGTCTTTTATGCCAGACATGAATTTCTAACCTATATTCAATATTAACTTAACTAATATGCGTAAGATTTTATTTGCATTGATGCTTCTGCCGATGCTGGCAATGGCGCAGACCGTAAAATCTCCCAACGGCAATGTGTCGGTGAAGTTCTCGCTCGACAACGGGCGACCTGTTTATGAAGTTAGCTACAAAAAACGGGCTGTCGTAAAGCCGAGTTATCTGGGACTTGAGCTGGCCAAGACAAAGCACGCCAGCAAGGGCATGGAGGAAACCAGCCTGATGGACGGTTTCGTAGTTGCCAAGACTGACACTTCAACATTCGACGAGACATGGAAGCCGGTGTGGGGCGAGACTGCCACAATACGCAACCACTACAATGAGCTCGCCGTTACGCTCAACCAGCCGGCAACAAAGCGCAACATCGTTATCCGTTTCCGGGTATACGACGACGGAATGGGACTGCGCTACGAGTTTCCGCAGCAGGAAGAGCTCAACTATTTCGTTATAAAGGAAGAGCACACACAGTTTGCCATGGCCGGCGACCACAAGGCCTTCTGGATACCGGGCGACTACGACACGCAGGAGTATGAGACCGTGGAGTCGAAGCTATCGGAGATACGCGGACTGATGAAGAGTGCCATAACACCAAACTCATCGCAGACCCCATTCTCGCCGACAGGCGTGCAGACATCGCTGCAGATGAAGACCGACGACGGACTTTACATCAACATTCATGAGGCAGCCTGCGTAAACTATGCCACAATGCACCTTAACCTTGACGACAAGAACATGGTGTTTGAGTCGTGGCTCACACCCGACGCTCAGGGCTACAAGGGCTATATACAGACTCCGTTCAACACGCCGTGGCGCACGGTTATCGTGAGCGACGACGCACGCGACATGCTATCTTCCAACCTCATTCTCAACCTCAACGAGCCTTGCGCGCTCGACGACGTAAGCTGGATACGTCCTATAAAATACTGCGGTGTGTGGTGGGATATGATTGTTGGCCGCGGCACATGGAGCTACACCAACGACCTTCCGTCGGTTCATCTCGGTGTTACCGACTACAGCAAGTGCAAGCCCAACGGCACACACTCTGCCAACAACGAGAACGTGAAGAAATACATCGACTTCGCTGCCGACAACGGACTTGACGAGGTGCTGGTTGAAGGATGGAACGAAGGATGGGAAGACTGGTTCGGACACTCAAAGCTCGACGTCTTCGACTTCATCACGCCTTATCCTGACTTCGACATCAAGATGCTCAACGAGTATGCCCACTCTAAGGGTGTCAAGCTGATGATGCACCATGAGACATCTTCGTCGGCATGGAACTATGAGCGCTGGATGGAGAAAGCATATGAGCTGATGAACAAGTATGGCTACGACGCCGTGAAGAGCGGCTATGTTGGCGACATTATTCCGCGCGGCGAGTACCACTACGGTCAGCTGATGAACAACCACTATCTGCGTGCCGTAAAGGAGGCCGCAAAGCATCATATCATGGTCAATGCACACGAGGCAACACGCCCTACTGGTCTTTGCCGCACATATCCTAACCTCGTGGGCAACGAGAGCGCACGCGGAACAGAGTATGAGGCGTTCGGCGGAAGCCGTCCCGACCACACCGTCGTGCTGCCGTTCACACGCCTTCAGGGAGGCCCGATGGACTACACTCCGGGTATTCTTGAAACTCAGCTCAACACATGGAGCGAGAACACTTCGTTTGTTCACACAACGCTCGTAGGCCAGCTGTCGCTTTATCTCGTTATGTACAGTCCGCTGCAGATGGCTGCCGACCTGCCCGAGAACTACATGAAGTATTATGATGCCTTCCAGTTCATACGCGACGTTGCCGTAGACTGGGACGACTCAAAATATCTCGAGGCCGAGCCGGGCGACTATATCACCGTTGCACGTAAGGCTAAAGGAACAGACAACTGGTTTGTCGGAGGTAAGTGTGACGAAAACGGACATAAGGCCGTCGTTAAGCTCGACTTCCTCGACAAGGGCCGCAAGTATGACTGCACGATATATGCCGATGCCAAGGACGCTCACTATGAGAAGAATCCTAAGGCATACGAGATAACACACAAGATTGTTAAGAAGGGCGACGTGCTCAAGCTGCAGGAAGCTCCCGGCGGAGGCTTTGCCGTGTCGCTCATCGCTCAATAACAATACAAAATACAGAAATACGGAGAGGAAAGAAAACCTGACGTTTTCCAAAAGGCATCCTTTCAGGGTGCAAAAGGCCGTCTTTCTGCATGTAAAAGGCCACCTTTTGGAGCCTGAAAGGTGGCCTTTTATAATACCCTGACATACAGGATGTTATACCTTCTGTAGTAATATTTTATATGAACGACAAAAAAATACCAGAAAACAATAAAGCATACCACAGTATGAAATTTAAAAAGATTCTTGTTATGGGCATCTTGTCCTTCTTGCTGGCACCAAAGGCCGGTGCACAGACCTTCAGCGAGGCTTGTTATACTCCGGGGCTTACCCGTTTTCAGCTCTTTGCTCCCGACAATGCAAAGCAGGTTACGCTGCGCATATACGACGACGGACAGGGCGGCAAGCCGGTGAAGACCGTTAAGATGAAGCGCACGGCAGCCGAGACATATTCTGCCGAGCTTAAAGGCGACCTGAAAGGCAAGTTCTACACCTTTGACACCGGGGCAGGAGAGTGCGCCGGTGTGTTTGCCAAGGCCGTGGGAGTAAACGGACAGAGAGCAGCCATCATAGACATGTCTGCCACTGATCCCGAAGGATGGGACACCGACCGCATAACCACGGTTGTAAGTCCGGCTGACCTCATTGTATATGAGATGCACCACCGCGACTTCTCTGTCGACCCTTCGTCGGGCCTTGTGAATAAAGGTAAGTTTTTGGCGCTGACAGAGCCTAAGGCTATAGAGCATCTGAAGAAACTGGGCGTAAATGCCGTACACATATTGCCGTCGTTCGACTACGCTTCGGTAGACGAGACACGCCTCAATGAACCTCAGTATAACTGGGGCTACGACCCAGTGAACTACAACGTGCCCGAAGGTTCTTACTCGACCGACCCCTATACGCCCGCAACACGCATTAAGGAGTTTAAGCAGATGGTGCAGGCTCTGCATAAGGCAGGCATACGCGTTATACTCGACGTGGTCTACAACCATACATTCAACATAGAGGGAAGCAACTTTGAGCGCACCTATCCCGGCTACTTCTACCGCAAGACAGCCGACGGACGCTGGTCTGACGGCTCGGGCTGCGGCAACGAGACGGCAAGCGAACGCCCTGCCATGCGCAAGTTTATGATAGAGTCGGTGTTATATTGGGTTAAGGAATATCACATCGACGGTTTCCGCTTCGACCTCATGGGCGTTCATGACATAGAGACGATGAACCAGATACGTGCAGCGCTCAATAAGGAATATCCTGCCACAATTATATACGGCGAAGGCTGGTCGGCAGGTCCGTGTGCCTATCCGCAGGACAAGCTGGCAATGAAGGCCAACATGAGCAGCATGCCCGGCATATCTGCCTTTGGCGACGAGCTGCGCGACGCTCTGCGCGGTCCGTTCAACGATGACCACAAGGGTGCATTCCTGGCAGCCGTTCCCGGCAACGAGGAGAGCATAAAGTTCGGCATAGCCGGAGCAATCTGCCATCCGCAGGTAGACATGACAAAGGTAAACTACAGCAAGGAAGCATGGGCTGCAGAGCCTGTGCAGATGCTCAGCTACGTGAGCTGCCACGACGACATGTGCCTAGTTGACCGTCTGCGCACAAGCATTCCGGGCATAGGCATGGACGAGCTTATACGTCTCGACCTGCTTGCACAGACAGCCGTTATGACATCGCAGGGCATGCCGTTCATCCAGAGCGGCGAGGAGATGCTGCGCGACAAGAAAGGCGTGCACAACAGCTTTAACTCGCCCGACAGCATCAACCGCATCGACTGGACTAACCTTGAGAAGTATCCGCAGGTGATGGACTATTACAGCAAGCTAATCTCGCTGCGCAAGAATCATCCGGCATTCCGCCTCGGCACGGCCGACAAGGTGCGCCGTCATCTTGAGTTCCTGCCCGTGCAGGACAATCTCGTGGCCTTCCGCCTGAAAGACAATGCCGGAGGCGACGCATGGAAGAACATCATCGTGGTGCTCAACTCTGCCAAGGAGGCACGCACCGTAGCCGTTCCTGAAGGCAGCTACACAGTTGTCTGCCGCGACGGCGTTATCAACGAGAGCGGACTCGGCATTGTCAGCGGCAGCGAAGTGAACGTTCCGGCGCAGTCGGCACTCATCATTCACGACTGACATGCCGCGTAGATGAATGTAAGACATCACCCGACTGAAAATAATAACATAAACAAATAACCAAATAATCATGAACAGATTAGTTTTATCTTTAAGCTTATTGCTCAGCATTATGACAATGAAAGCAGCGGTAAAGATAGACCGCATTGAACCTACAGACTGGTTTGTGGGAATGAAGAACACGTCACTGCAGCTGATGGTCTACGGAGAAGGCATCAAGACAGCAGACGTTACAACGGATTATCCCGGTGTAAAGGTGGACAGCCTGGTGCGCCTCGACAGTCCTAATTATCTCTTGGTCTACCTTAATCTTGACGGAGCGCAGCCCGGAACAATGACGCTCAACTTCAAGAACAACGGCTCGACAAAGAAAGTTAAGTATCTGCTTAAGGCACGCGAGATGAGCGGCGACAAGCGCATGGGCTTCACCAACGCCGACGTGCTCTACATGCTCATGCCCGACCGCTTTGCCGACGGCAGCCAGAAGAACAACGCCGTGAAGACAAAGTACAGCTACAAGATAGACCGTTCGCAGCCGAGCCTGCGCCACGGCGGCGACCTTGAGGGCATACGTCAGCACCTCGACTACTTCAAGGAGCTGGGCGTTACGGCTTTGTGGTTTACTCCCGTGCTTGAGAACGACTCACCCGACAACGGCGTCAACAGCTCTTATCACGGCTATGCCACAACCGACTATTACAAAGTTGACCCCCGCTTCGGCACCAACGAGGAGTATCGCAAGCTCATCGACGAGGCCCATCAGAAGGGGCTGAAGGTGGTTATGGACATGATTTTCAACCATTGCGGCTATGAGCATCCATGGATAAAGGACATGCCTTCTAAAGACTGGCTCAACACTCCCGAATGGCTTTCAGCCGGAGAGAAGACCGGAAGAGACGTAACCACAGGCTATGTTGACGGCAGCGGCAAGATTAACGACCTCTATCTGCAGACAAGCTATAAGCTTACTCCGGTGGTTGATCCATATGTAAGCGACATCGACCTGCACGAGACTGTTGACGGATGGTTTGTTCCGTCTATGCCCGACCTTAACCAGAAGAATCCTCATGTAATTAAATATCTTATCCAGAACAGCGAGTGGTGGATAGAGACCGTTGGTATCGACGGCATACGCATGGACACTTATCCTTATGCCGATGCCGACGCCATGGCCCTCTGGATGAAGACTCTCGACGAGGAATATCCTAACTTCAACGTTGTAGGCGAGACATGGGTAACCGAGCCGGCATATACAGCCGCATGGCAGAAAGACTCTAAGATAGCCAAGAAGAACAGCTATCTGAAGACGGTGATGGACTTCAGCTTCTACGACAAGATAAACATGGCGAAGAAGGAGAACACAGACGACTGGTGGAACGGATACAACCGCATATACAACAGTCTGGTTTACGACTATCTTTATCCTAATCCGTCGAGCGTCATGGCTTTCATTGAGAATCACGACACCGACCGCTTCCTCGGCAACGGCAAGGACACAACGGCACTGAAGCAGGCTCTTGCACTGCTGCTCACCGTAAACCGCATACCGCAGCTCTATTATGGCACTGAAATCCTGATGAACGGCACAAAGGAAGTTACCGACGGCAACGTGCGCAAGGACTTCCCCGGCGGTTTCAAGGGCGACGAGCGCAATGCCTTTGCTGCTGAAGGACGCACAAAGGCCGAGAACGCAATGTTCACATGGCTGAGCAATCTGCTCCACTGGCGTCAGGGCAACGACGTGATAATCAAGGGCAGCCAGAAGCAGTTTATACCTTATAAGGGCGTATATGTCATTGCACGTCAGTATAACGGCAAGACCGTAATGACCGTTATCAACGGCACACGCAAGGATGCCGCTCTCTCTGTTAAGCGCTATGCCGAGGTTATCGGACAGACAAAGCAGGCACGCGACGTGCTGACCGGCAGCAGCGTGGCTCTTGATAAAGACCTGAAGCTCACTCCGCGTCAGGTGCTCGTGCTCGAGTTCTAAACAATATTGCCGGCCGCCTTCAGCGGGCAAATCTGCTGTAGGCGGTGCGGCGATAACTCTCCTGGCCGTTGAAACATAACGGCTGCTTGGAGAAAAAGACCGAAAATGTCTTAGTTTTTTCATAAGCCCACAACTGTTTAACAGCGGTCAGATACCGATGTTAGTTTTATAGGGGCTGCAAGCATGAAGATGCTTGTCGTTTAACCTGCGCCATGCCGTTTCTGTTCGATTGGCGCAGGTTTTTTGTTTTTTAACCCAAATCAGTCATAAGGATTCGGTCGGGATTTTTGTTTTATATTAACGTGAGTTCGACGAATTTAGAATAATGCAAGCTGTGTGTCAATAGTTCTCGTAACATTGATACATGGCTTCTTAGGAAAACAGCAATATGCCGCAATTGCACTCAAGAGGTTAACGATAAAATTATCAAAGGCCCTATGCCTTGAATGTTCCACTTGTGCTATATTTTTGAGTTCGTCATTGACGGTCTCAATAATGGCTCGTTTTCTGAGAAGCAGTTTGTCAGAAACGGACATCAGGGCACCTTTCATATTGCTCTTCAACTTGGTTATAAGTTGTATTCCATCAACGAATCTGAAACATGTTCTTTCCTATATACCCCTTGTCCCCGACAAGCTTTCCATATATAAATTCTACAAAGGCTTTATATTCAAGCTGTTTACGGTCATCAACATCCCCCGGCGTAATCATAAAATTCAGAAGTTCTCCACGTTCGTTGCATATCAAATGTAGCTTGAATCCGAAAAACCAACCCATGGAACATTTTCCTCTTTGTGCTATTCCCTTGAACGTTTTATGAATATGTATTCTCTGGTTCTTGCATACCCGTAAAGGAGTGCTGTCAACGAAACTGATGCCTGTACATTTGCCCAAAAGAACCTTCTTGATGAATATGGCCAGCGGGATGGCAACATCTTTCTCCAATTCAACAAAACGGTTGTAAGAAACGACCTTTGGAAAGAAATGGCGCATATGTTTGCAGACTTTTTCCTGATAGAAATGCTTCAGACAACGGTATCCTGAGTCATGGAAAAGTATCATGATAAGCATGATTTCCGCCTTGGACATGGTAGAATCACGGTGATATTTGCGCTTTGCGGTTGGTTTAAACGTATATTTTGCTGTCATAGCATCAAAAAATTTGCAGAAGTCATCTGCCATACAAAATAATTCTATAACTTTGCTCTCGGTGATTATAGCGATTATTGTTTGTAATACTTTGTAATTCAGCACCATAAAGTTACAACAATTTTCGCTAATCACCAAATTTACACGCATTTACAATTCGTCGAACTTACGTTAATAAAGGTAAGAAACAGCTTTGAGTTATCTGCATTTATATTCATTTTATGCGACTGCGTTGCTTCTTGTTTCAAACTTAGAGGTCATTATGTCTGTATTTTTGCCTTATATTGAGAGGCTTTTTATTATATTTTCTATAAGCATAGTGGTTATGTAAAGAAAAAGCGAACAAAATAATTGCTGAAAACATGAATGCACAATATAGCTAAAGCTATGTATGATTTAATGACCGATTGGGCTAAAATAATTCTATTACTGTCATAGAATAATATTTTTGAATCTCTATTTTTTTATATTTAATTGCTTTTAGATTT
>OGMT01000099.1_pt1 | contig 75637 bp, 129 predicted proteins | sample 1573271 | NCBI WGS metagenome assembly OGMT01 (sample SAMEA2582000, study PRJEB24529) | metagenome | biome: Human gut stool | place: China | collected 2011 | reverse complement strand
AGATAAACAAAAATCCTTCTACCTTTGAGTCTGGTAATTTTAGCAATTAAAGCCTCAAAAAACGAGCGGTAAAAAGTGAATTGGTTTCTTACTTCATCTTCCATCTGTGTCACGGGGGGCCTCCTCTCCGGTAAGACGAACCGCCACGCATGGGCGGGTGCCGTACCTCTTGCAGACTGTGGCGTCTGTGATAACTGCATCATCCTTGTAGGCGATCCCGTTCAGGGCATCACACACGATCTTGCCTATGTTGTCCCAGTCGGGCTTCACCATTGGTAGAATCTGATTGTCAATCGCTTCGGCCTGCTTGCGCTTGCTCCACGAATGGGGAACGGGGTAGATTGCCGCAATGTCAACCCGGATAGTGCCGGTGAACTTTGCCCCGTGGGCTTCGCACTGGTATGCCCATGCCACCAGCTTTTCATAGTCCTTCGTTTTCTTTGGGGTGTATGTCGCACCGTTCTGGGTAAAGCGGGGGCGCTCCTTCCCTTGCGGAACGCCGGGAATCGTAAATTCAATCGTCACGTTTTCGCTCCTTCCTTTGGAGTTGGCGGTTTCACCTCCCACCGCCAAGGGAAAATGCAAACTATACTGTCAATCTTTTTGGGGAAAGATTGATTTTTCCGGCCTAGAACGGCAATTGTGCGTCGTCGTCTTCCAACTCTACGAAGTTCGTCGCAGGGGCGGGAGTCTGATACGCCGGTGCGCTGTATCCGTTGTCAGCCCCAGAGCTGGCCTGAGTGCCGCTTTCCTTGCTTCCGTAGAAATAGACATTGCTCACAAGAATCTCCGCATGACGGCGCTTCTGACCGTTCTTGTCGGTATACTGCCGGATTTGCAATCTGCCCGTTACTATGGCCATCTGGCCTTTGCGGAAATACTTGGCGGCGTTCTCCCCGGCGGCTCCAAAGGCGGTGCAGCCTAGGAAATCCACTTCTTTCTCGCCGGTCTGCTGGTTCTTGAAATCCCGGTCAACCGCCAAGGTGAAGCTGGTAGCAGCCTTGCCGGAATTGGTTCTGCGAAGCTCCGGGTCTCGCACCATGCGTCCGGCAATGGTGATGGTGTTAAGCATTCTCCGGTACCTCCTGAGGGATGACCTCGCCGGTGGCCTGATCGGCCACAATATCGGTATCAATAATGCCGATCAGCCCGTCTTCCGCTTTGGAATCATCCGCCATAACATCGGCCAGCTGCTTCCCTTCGTCGCGGGTCTGATAATCGATGGACATAACGCCCCACTTACCAATGAGCTGACGGTATACGGTTTTCCGCGCCATGGCGTCCCAATCATCACGCCAGCCCTTTCCCTGATACTCGCCCTTGCGGAACTTCCGCTCGTGGGCTTCAATGGCCGCCTTGCTCATGTAAATGGTCTTCTCCGCGCCGTTCACAAGTCGATAGTAGCCGACATAGCCGATAACCGGCAATTTCTCCCGCTCTGCTTCATCCTCGATGAAGTCAACCACAACTTCTTCTGTCAGGCGATTGTAGCTTTTCAGCTCACCCTTGCGGATATCCACCACGTTGATGGTCTTGTATGCGCCGGTGCGAAGCGCCAACTGGTGCATACCCTTCCAGCCAAGAATGAAGGTCGCCTCCGTCTTTTTTGTTCCGGTGTCCTTCTTGTAGTTCTTGAATGGGACGATATAGGCATATCCCAAGTTCTGGTCGATGGGCAGGTCAAACGTTGCAGCCTTCAATGCGGACTGGATAACGGTCATGGGACTTTCCATAAATGCCTGCTGCATATTCTTATCCGCATTCACCATCGAGACGATGGAAGAAACAAACTGGGGGGCGCGCTTGCCAAGCAGCTCGTCAAAGCGTTTCCGCATACCGTCCCGGTCGAGGAATGTGTTGAGCATTGCGCCGATGGACTGCTGAGCAGCCGCAGCGGGTGTTTGCTTCTGTACCTGATTCTGAATTATGTTTGCCATTAAATTGCCCTCCTGTTGGCATATTCGTATTTTTTATGTGGCCTTGCCGGAGTAGTAAGCGCCCTTTCTGGTTCCCACCCATAGCGGACAATTCTATCCTTTAAAAGCGCTCTGTCTAACCCCGTAATTCTTGCCCATTCAGCGATAGTGTGGGTCTGACCAGCGTGCGAAACACGGTGGTTAGTAGATTTGTTCGCCGCTTGCTCAGCAGCTGTTATCCATCGGCAATTCTCTGGGCAGTAATTCCCGTCGTTATCGATACGGTCAATCGTCAGATTGTCGGAGTATCCGTTAGCAACCGCCCAGTCATAGAAAGTGGAAAAGTCTCTCGCCCAGTCATCGCAAAGCGAAATCCCCCTCGCTCCGTACCTGTAATACTTAGCGCACCTCTTGTCATAGCACCTAGTCTTCATGCCCGTCCAGATTCCGTACAATCTCGTGTTTGATTTCCCGTGTGTATATTTTCCCATACTTTACGCCTCCTTTTTGAACCGAAAAGTTCTGCTTTCCGAAGATTTGAAATAGTTCTGTGGGATTTCTCCATGGTCTTTCTCCCACTTCTTTCTATCGAACGTGGAGCGTTTCTGCGTCTTCCATATGACGCTGTAGTTCCCGTATCCGCCCCGCTCGGCGGTTCCCATGGCTTCCATAATACGCGCCTGAGCGGCGGCTTTCTTTTCTTCCAGCGCCTTGATCTGCTGGCCGCATTCGTCCATGATCGCCAAATCAACGGCGCAACCGGTCAAATCCATTTCGGTGTCCGGATCGCTGGCCGGGAACTCTGCGTTCAGGGCGTCAATGGTGGAATCCATGCCATCAATGGCCGGGGGCGTTTCGCTCTGAACGTTCTCCCAGAAGCTTTCCTCCGCCTCTTTCAGGGCTTCCAGCTCTGCTTCGTCCCGCTCGATGACGAACACCTTGAAGTCAATGCCCAGAACCAGAACCGCCAGATACCAGCGGTCAAGGCCTGACACAAGCAAGTAATGGCAGCACTGTGCGTAGTAAGTAGCCGGGAACTCGCCGTTCTTGAATTTGCTCAGGTGCAGGGCATTGGTGGTCTTGATCTCTAATCCTGCCCGTTCCCCAATGACCAGCCGGTCGTAGTTGGCGTGCGCGTAGGGCATATCGTCCCGGAATACGGTGTAGTTCTCCCGGCGCACCTTTTTCCCGGTAGCTTCGGTAAACCGCTTTGCTACGTATTCCTCCAAGTCCGTGCCAAGGCGTACCGCCTCTTTCTGGGAAATATCCTCCGGGATGACCTTACCGGTTTTCTCCGCCCACAGGGCATACGGTGACTTGTAGGGGTTCAGACCCAGAATGGCGGCGGCATCCGAACCACCAATGGTGGTAGAGCGCAGCGCTGTCCATTCCTCTTTGCTCATGGTCGCGGTTGGGATTTTCCGTATCATTCTTCATCCTCCCGCAACGGCTCAAACCGTTTTATAGCGATACCGCCTTTGTACGGATATGCCCGGTATTTTGCCCCGGGGGGAACAATTCCGCCTAAGCTACCTGTGCTGATATAAAAGCCCCCACCAACTTTGTTTATTTTTAATGTTCTACCAATTTTTTGCGGAATAAAAACGACGTAGTTCTCGCTTACTTTTATCCCAACAGTGTTTTCGCCGTTCCAAAACTTTGTAGCAAGGGCGTTAATGTAGGCAATGCGCCTCTTACCATCCGGGAAACTGACAGCCGGAACATTGACTCGATTGTACGGCCTAATGTAGATATCCTCGAATCTTTCCGATTCGCTTATGATGATTCCGTCCTCCATTATTCCTCCACCTCTGCTTCCTCGTTGAACTCCGTCATGGAATCTATGCAATTCAGGCAGTAGAACTCATCATGCGCCGGGATATATACCAGTTTGCTGCCTGTGATGGGATATCCGCACCTGGCACACTTCGGGAGTACCGCTTCCCGGGAGTCGGCATCCGCCGCCAACTGTTCAGCCTGCCGCCACGGCTCCATGCTATCAAAAACGTCCATTGACTTTCCTTTCTCCATTTGATATACTGTAAATGGTAGAGATTTTTTATATCGCTTGCCGTCCCCGGTGCTGTAACATCGGGGGCGGCTTTTTATCGCCCTCTGATGCACCGTCCGATACCGGCACCCATCAGGATAGCGCACACCCACATTGCGGGGACTGCCGCCCTGTCTGCCAGCAAATCGGCCTGCTGCCACCAGAAAAGCACCAGATTCAGCCCCGCATAGGGAAGCACACGGAAAACACATTCCTTAACATTGAACGGCTTCCGGTTCTCCGGCACCGGCTCCCACCTGGCATCCACGGGTTTATTCCTGCTTGCCATATCCTCACCCCCTGACCTTATGGTTCTTGTGGACTACATCGAAAAGTTCCACGTTCTCATCGTCGAACGCCTTACTTTCCTTTGCTTCCAGCAAAAGGGATTCCCGCAGATGCTCATTTTCCCGGCGCAAGCGGCGGTTCATCTCCGCCATGGTGCGAAGCTGGGTCGTTTCGTTGGGTGTCATTTGGCGTTCTCCTTGTAGTGGCGAACCTCGCTCGGATGAAGTATTTGTATGAAGCCGCTCTTGTCAACCAAGCGGAAACATCCGTCCTGCTGGATATCTATCAGCGTAACAATGTCACCGATGCCGAAACCGTGGTCAAACTTACCGCGCTTTACCGTGACAACGAACTTGTCTCCGATCTTCGGCTTGCTATTTTTGGGCTTATCCTCCTTGCGCTTCTTCTCAAAAAGCCGCTCAACAGCGACCCTTGCGCTCTCCGCTCTGCTGTAGGTATCCTTCGGATTGCACCGGGCTTCTGCGGTCTTCACGTCCCGCCCGCCCCGTTTCAGCGTGGCCGTGGTAATCATCCCGTCAAAGCGGAGTTCCACGGTGTAGGGTTCCCGCGCAGGCTCCGCAAGACCAGCGATCATGTCTTCGTACCAGCACCAATGCCCAAGAAAATCGTCGCGATCCTCCTCCATGCAATAGTAAACTCCTTCAGCGTTGATTCCGGATTTTATGATCGTCATGGTCTTTCCCAGATGCTTGTCCATATAAGGGTTCCAGCACCGCTGCGGCCTCTTGCTCACAATCCGCACCTTATCCCCAACTTTGTATTTCGCCATAAATAACTCCTTTCAATTTCGGCATTCTGCCGTAGATTTCAAATCACTGCCATTCCCTCGCAAACGCCCGGATTTCTTTTTCCGAATACCCCAGTAGCCGGAGGATTACGCCCGGGTCGGGTTTCAGTGCCGCCACAAACCGGGACAGTGTTTTCAGCTGCATCTTTCCGGGGTCTTGCTTGTATACTCCGATGGTCACATCTGCCGTACCGACCGCCCGGGCAAGCGCGGCGTTGTTATTGCTCTGAACCCCTGCGTCGGGGCATCTGCGGTCAATCTCTTGCCAGAAATCCCGCTGGGCGTACAGGTCGGCATATTGCCGGATTCTAGGCATTTATTTTCCCTCCTCGTCCTTGGGCTTGTCAGCCTCGGCCAGCTCCATACCCACGGCCAGACCGGCGGCGTAGGTTTCGGCCAGCCTTGCGGCGATTTCCCGCTTGTCCACCGGGATGCCGCTCAGAGCCTTTGCCGCGCTCTCAGCGCACCGTTTGATTTCATCAGGCATTTTCATTTCCTCCTTTACTGATTTTTTCTTTTGGTTCTTCCATGCTGAATGCCAGCTCCCCGACGATCATGCCGCACCGGGCGACGAGCAAGAACGCGAAAAAGCTGATTAAAATGTACGCCGTTGCTGCTCACCTCCTGTTGAAAATCGGCGTTTGCCGTGCTACAATCCCCTTGAAAGGGGGTGGTTTTATGGATACCTTGACTTTCCTGCTTGTGCTAATCCCCAGCATCCTGTCTTGCGGCATTTCCATCTTTCATGCGTACTTGGCATATAGGAAATCAAAAGAGCCGCCGAAAGACGAGGTGTGGGAAACCGCTACGAAAATCATTTGCTCCCGAGACGGAGCTATTCAGGCGGACGACTTTGCAGAACTTTATTCCGAACTCAAGTTCTTCAAAGAGCATCCAGACCTGAATTACGACTTCACAAACATTGAAACCGTTATGCGAAAAGCACGAGAAGGGCAACGATCTGAATCGCGGACAGAATCGCCGAAATGACCGGAAAAATAATCATCCACATATCAGGATTCTTCATTTCCTCACCTCCTTTTCAGTCCCGGGCGGGTTGCCCCGCCCTGTTGAATTAGTTGTCGCAGCCGTGATAGACTGCAAGCCATCCGTCACCCCGTACCACAAGGCCGTTAGATTCAGCATATCGGTAGGAAGCAAGGGCGTCCGCAAAGGTCAAACCCTTGAAGAAGCGGCTGCACCCCATCAGGCGGCGAACAATGTCGCGGCGGTTCGCTGTGCCGAAAGTCATGATTCTTGCAATCTCTACCATTTCTGTTTCCTCCCGTTTTTCGTTCGTGTTGACCTTGTAAACATATAATAGCACCGTTTCGCCTCTTTGTCAACACCCAATTTTAAAAAATTCCTTTTTCTTGTTGACAAAGTAAACAGATTGCGGTATTATATCATCAAGGAGGTGAAGCAAGTGCAAGACCGAATTAAACAGGTACGCCAATCAGAAGGGCTTACACAAGCGGAGTTCGCCGAAAAGATAGGGCTATCCAGAAATTACATTGCTATGATTGAGATCGGCCAGCGGGAACCCAGCGACCGTACGATTAAGGATATCTGCCGCATCTTTGGCGTAAATGAAATCTGGCTCCGAACCGGTGTCGGCGAACCTTTTACACCGCTTTCCAGATCGGAGGAACTGGCCGCAATCTTCGAGCGGATGGAAGTCGGAGACGATGCAAAGTCCCGGCTTATCCGGGCAATGGCACGAATGCCGGATGAAGCGTTCCCACCCTTCGTTAAATTCGTGGAACAGCTATATAAGAATTTCACGGAGGAATAAAAATACCGGGAACCGCAGTCAAACGCAGTTCCCGGTATTTTCACTTTGCGCTACTGGCGACCAGTGCTTTGATGTACAATGCTTTCAGCCGTTCCAGCGGTATTTCATCCAGCAGCTTCATGAGTTCCCTTTTCAGTATTTCGCGGTCGTCCTTCATGTCTGTACCCTCCATTGTGTATTTATAAACATTTGTTTGATTACGTAGCGTATAATAGAACGCCATGTGTCCAATAAACCGGACTAATTAGAAAAATGCACAAAATTTTTTCTCTCCGTTGAAATTGTTTTCTGAGCGTGGTATTATTTTCCTGTAGAATTTTATGGAAAGAGGTATCTACTATGAAAAAAGTAATCGCTTTTCTGCTTTGCCTTTGCTTGGTGCTGTCCGGGTGCGGTGCGTCCACGGCTGAGACGCAGCCAGAAACCACGGAGGCCACGCCTACAACGGTTGCCACGGAAGCACCCACAGAAGCGCCAACAAATGCGTCCACGGAGACGATCGCCGCTCTGGAGGGAACCATAGCGGAAACCGTTGTGTACGACGATGGTACTTTCAAGCTAACGGCGAAAGAAATTGACTATTCCGACAAATACAATATCAAGATAAAGCTCCTTGCAGAGAATAATTCTGACAAGACCGTTTCTTTTCTTGGCTCGAATTTTTCCATAAACGGAATCACAATGTATTGCAGTTTCTACTGTGAAGTAGCTCCCGGCAAAAAAGCGAATGATTCCATAGACATTGACCGTGACGATCTGGAAAAGTACGGAATTAAGAGCATTGCAACGGTAAAGGGGCAAGACCCATATATCTACAACAAGGATGATAAGGAGACTATTGCAAGATTTCAATTTTCTTTGGAAACTTCCATCTCCGATGGATATGTACAGGAAATTGATAAGTCCGGCCAAACAATCTATGATAAAGACGGCGTAGTCATAAAGTATCGCGGCATTGAAACAGATTGGTCGGGTGACGAAGTTCTTTCCTTCTACGTGGAAAACAATACGGACGTTGACTTTGGCGTATATGTGGATGATACGTCTGTAAACGGTTTTATGGTTTACGGAAGTATGGTAGCATACGCATATTCCGGGTGCGTTACCTATGAAGAACTCGACTTTTTGTCATCGGACATGGAGGAAAACGATATTGATTCCATAGAAGAAGTTTCTTTTACAATGTATGCCTACAACAGAGAAAACGGGAAACTTTGGACTACGGACGAAATCATTGTTGGGCAGGTCCCATCGGAATCATTGCCTTTGCAGCCGGAGGAAACGACAGGCGAAGCAGCCGACGATATCCCCGAAAAGGTCGAATCCGCTGCCGCCGTTCTTCGTAATACAATGGTCGATTATTTCGACAATTTTGAGGTCGTGTGCGACGGAACTACGATTTATGCTTATATATGGCAGTCCGGGAATGCAATGACATCAGCGAAAGCCGCGCAAGGAAATAGCGAATGCCTTGAATCATGGAATAGTTTCGTGGATAGCGTAGTGGAAGCATCTGCTACAGTCTCAGAAACAGTAAGAAAAATGGCAGGCGACGACGTTATAGTATTTTTTAGCGTAAAAAATGATTTGAACTTGGAAAAAATACTTATTACTGCTTCCGACGGAATCTTGATTTATGATGCCGTAAACTCTAAATAAGTTTCAATGTCCATCACTCCCGGGATACTCCGGGAGTGACCGCTATGCGCATAGCGGCGGGGAACGCTTTTGATCTGCCCCGCCACCCGTGCCACAAGGTGGCGGGGCTTTGCCGCCGGAATGGTGTGTCCCTTGCCGGTTGCAATATCACCATAGCATTTTCAGCATGGAAAAGTAAACCACACATTTGATTCAACCAGAATCAAATATGCATAATCCGGAATCAAATTTGAATTTAATAGGAGGGCGAATTATGGATTCAAATACAGGCCAAACATTCATCGAGGAAATGCAGCCGAATTTCGATGCCCTCCCGGAAAGGCTGAAAGACGAGAAATTCCGGAACCATCTGACGAATCAGCAGCTTTCTGACGTGTCCGGCGTTCCCATCGCCACCATAAGCCGGATTCTTTCCGGTGCCGTATCGAACCCCGGCTTTTTCCATATCGCCGCGTTGTGCGCCGCTATGGGCGTGTCAATGGATTCCGTCGCAGGTGTTCACCCAAGCGGAGATCAGGCGGAAATAGACCAGCTCCGGCAGGAGATAGCATACAAGGACGAGATAATTGCCGAGAAGGACGCGGCGATAGACCGCCTACTGGACAGGAGCCGCATTATGGAGGCCGGTGTCGCGGCCAGAGATGACCGCATCAGCAAGCAAAATGCAGAAATAAAGAATGTCCGCAGCTCATACAAAATCCTTGTGTACGGGCTGTGCGGCATTTGCATTACGCTGACATTTGTGTGGGCAATCTATGTGATTCTGGATAGCCGGGTGCCAGACCAGGGGCTGATACGTTCTGACGATGTTTCTCCGGTCGTGTGGGCAGGTGCGGCGGCTGTTATTGTACTGCTGTTCGGCCTTCTGCACTTCACTGTAAGCAAAATATCAAAAAAGAGGGATACGCTATGGGAAGAAAGAAAAAAGAGCCGGGGGTAAAACTCCCGGCTATTAAACAACTCCCGTCAGGGTCATGGCGAACAAGAATCTATATTGACGGCCGCACAGTCTCCATAACGAAGCCCACATACGACGAATGCGCGGCGGAATACCTCGCCATGAAGCACGGGGTCATTGAAGCGAAAGCCGCCCCCATGAAGCACGGGGTGCCGCTGGGGGACGCTCTCGACAAATACATTTCGACCCGGAAGGGGTTCAAGTCACCATCAACGATTTATGCGTATGAATCCTACCGCAAGCAGCGCTTCCAAAGCATGATGGTGGCTGACGTGTACACCACCACGGACGAGCAGTGGCAAGCCGCCATCCGCAGGGAAGCAAGATCACTGTCCCCGAAATATATTAAAAATGTGTGGATGCTGATTTCCGCAGCGATATTCGAGGAAACTGGGCGCAGGCCGCGGGTGACCCTGCCGGAAAAGGAACACAACGAAAAGCCGTACCTTGACCCGGATCAGATACCGGTGTTCCTGCAAGCCATAAAAGGGGAATCGATAGAAATCGCCGCCCTGCTGGAATTATCCAGCTTGCGCAGGTCTGAGATGCTGGCGTTGACGTGGGACAAGGTCGATTTCAAGAACGAAATAATATATGTCCACGGGGCAAGAGTTGCCGGGGACGGCGGCAAGCTGGTTCACAAGAAGCAGAACAAAAACGATTCCTCCCGGCGCACGGTGCCGATTATTGAGCCGCTGATGGAAGCACTAAAGGCAGTTGATAACAAGGAAGGCTATGTCGTCAACCTGACCGGCGGGTGGATATGCACAAGGATAAACGAGATTTGTTCCGCCAACGGCCTGCCGAAAGTCGGGAATCACGGATTGCGGCACAGCTTCGCGTCTCTGGCTTATCACCTCCAGATACCGGAAAAGATAGCAATGGAAATTGGCGGGTGGGCAGATGACGGGACAATGCACAAAATATATACACATCTGGCGCAGAAAGACATTGCAAAACGGGCGCAGGATTTCCGAAACTTCTTTGTGTCAAATGCGGATAAAAAAGCGCAAATTTGACACGCCATTTGACACAGATTTTGAAAAATCGTTGTATACCAACGCTTTTTGGCGGTTTAATCGCGGGTTCGATTCCCGTACGGGTCACCATGCCAAGAACAGCTCCGGAAACATATTCCGGGGCTGTTTTCTTGCTTTATTACATTTTCACGGTGAAATATAAACATTTATGCCTAGAAAATATTTGTACGTTCGAGTTATTTCTTGCCACTTCCAAGCGTTTATTCGCGCCAAATTTGACACGCCATTTGACACGAAATCTGCCACGCTTACCGCTTATACAGCCCCTGCACCACTCCGACGTTCTCCGCCCGCTCAATATCCCGCTTGTGCAGGTACTCATAGACGGCCATCATGGCCGCAGGCGGTTCGCCCTTCTGCTTGCGGTATTCCTCGATGTGGGAAACAACGGCCTTGTGCAGGGCGTTCATGTGGTTCATTTCCTCCCCGCTCAGCCGGTAAAACAGGTCTGCCAGTTCCGGGTCGTCGTGCTTGTATTCCACGGCCAGCTCTGCGTAGGTGTGCGCGTCCTCCAGCTCGTCCTCAATGTGCTCCATCAGCAGTTTGATTTCTTTCATGGCTTACGCCTCCTTTATGTATCTCAGAAGCTTGTCAACCTCTGCCCGGTCAAAGGACAGCTTGCCGACAAACGGGATGTCAAATTCCAGCGGTTTCCGAATCTGCGGGGCAAATGCGTTGTAAAGCGCGTCCTCGTCGATGTTTCCGTCCTCCAATATGTGCATCATTTTGACGGCGGGAATGCTTTCCAGCCTTTCAAAAATCTGCGGCGTTCTCTTGGCGTACAGGGCTACCACCCCGGCGACAACGACGGCTTTCATTTCCGGAAAGTGGGGAAGAACCTCTTGCTCCACATACCGAAGCGCCCCGTTTACAAAACGTTCTTTTGAAACCATAGTTACCTCCGATTATTGTTGGGGCGGCGATTGCCGCCCCGTTTGGATTAGCCAGCAGCGGCAGCAGTGGGCGCAGTCCAGCTGTTCTTTGCGGGCATGGGTTCAGGGCACACATTCCCAATGGGAATGACCGTCTTGGTCAGCCCGGACAGGGTGTTCAGGGCGTTCTGCATACAGCTGAGGTTTGCAGTGATCTGGGCATTGACAACCGCCTGAGCGGAAATCTGCCCCTCAACGCCCCGCAGCCGCCCATCAAGATACTGGTACATTTCCAGAATCTTGCTGTCGGTGTAGGTGTTGGCATCCCGCAGTTTGATGTCGGATTTCAGGGCCGCGATCTCCGCAGCCTGTCCGGCCTCGTAGCGGTTGACAACGTGGTCACCCTCGGAGCAGTTGCCGCCGAAAATGCCACCGTTCGCCATGCCCAGCAGGGTGGAAATGCCGCCGATGTAGCCGCCGATACCGCCCACGCGGTCAGCAGCAGTGAAATTTAGAGACATATAGAAGTCCTCCTTCAAAATATTAGGAGGTGGCCACCTTCTACCTATAGAATAACAAAAATCCCGACGGTAGAATCATCATCTACTCGTCGGGATTTCGTCAATAAATCGTCAATAAATCGTCACGCAGAATCAGAATTTCAGATTTTCAGGGAGCTTGTCGCTGTACTTTCTGCACAATTCGTATTCTATCCGCAACTTTTTAACCGTTCTTGTGATAGTGGCTTGGGACACACAAAACTTGTGGCACTGTTTTGTCTGGCTCCATCCGGCGGCTCGGGTGCGGATGATCTTTTCCTCCAGCGGCGTGAGAATCGCCAGAGAACAGAATTCATCCAGAATCACCCGATTCCACGGGACTTTATCCACTTATCACATCAGTCCTCCTTGGGGGCAATGTAGGTTCTTGCCTGCTTGCTATCGGAGATACCGGCGGTGGTAGGATCATTGACCACGCCCAGAATCACCAGCAGGGCAAACACGGCGTTCACCACGGCCAGCAACTTGTCGCCGATTTCGCCCAAGTCCAGCGTAAAGCCGAACAGGGCGGCTACCGTCTGCACCAGCAGAAGCAGCGCGGGAATTGCGGCCAGCCAGAAGTTCTTGTTCTTGATACGTACAATCCAGTTAATCATTTTGTTTTCCTCCTTAAAAATCAGCCCAGCCCGAGCTGGGCGAGAATAAACCCTACGACAGCGGCCACAACGATGTAGATAACCTTTTCCACAACGCCCTTCCACCGCTTGCCGGGTTCGGCTTTCAGCTCCTGCACGTCCGTGCAGAGGCCGTCAACCTTCTCCCCGGTAACTTCCACCTTCTCCGCCATGACGGCAACAGACGTTGCCAGCGTGTTCACCGCTTCCGTGTGCTTCTCCAGAGCGTCCAGACGGTGGGAGTTGGATTTGCTCCGCTGTTCTACCGCAGAAATCCGCCCAGCGATTTCCGTTTCTTCCATTGGCATACTCCTTTCTCAGCCGTTCCACCGAGCATATCCGGGACGGGTATCTACATGAATACCCCAGCTGTACAGCCCAATTCCTCCAGTGTGCCCCAGAACTTCCTCCGCTACGGCTTTCATCTTCGCCGGACTTGCGGTACTGTGCAGATCAGCGGCAAGCCCAAACAGATGCTTAGAATTGGACACACCACCAACCTCCGCGTTGTGCGCCACGCACCGCACGCCGGAACCACCGCCGTCCACAATGGAAATCGGGATGCCCAGCCGGTGCCGGATTTCATCCACAGCACGCACCATGGATTCTTGCGGCTCTACCGGGAACCCACCGCACCTGCCGCAGGGGCACCGAAATTCCTTCCGGGTGAAATACCGGATATCGTCCCAGAACGTCCCGGTTTTCGGCGCGTCGCTGCTTTCCGGCTTCTCCACCTTTACCGCCGTCCCGGCAATCGCGCCGATGAGCATTTTCTGGGTAGCCGCACCCGGTATCCCGTCCACGGTAAGTCCGTAGTCTGCCTGAAACGCCCGGACAGCCCCTTGGGTATTCCCGCCCTCGATGCCGTCAATCGTGCCGGGAGAATAGCCCAGATAGGTTAGAAGGCACTGAATCTGCTTGATGGTCATGCCGTCACCGCCTCCCATCCTGCCGGATACGCCGACGGGCTCCACACATTGTTTGCAATGGTGCTGCGGTAGATCACCCCGCCATCGGTGCAGCAGTCGCCTTTGTTGTAGGGGCTGGTGGAGATCGCCACAAAGGGCAGCGCCTTGGCCGGGTCTGTAGACCACACAAACCCCCACTGTGCGGGAAGTTCCTCCGGCTCCTGGGTGTAGATAGTGCTGTCATAGGGCTGCACCAGCCGCACCACACGGCCAGCAGACGATTGGCACACAAACCCGGTCTTGCGCTCCAACATGTTTTTGTTTGCGACAGCGGCCTTGAAACTGGGAATATCACTATCCGCCGCGTTCAGTTCGGTGCCTGTCATGTCCGGGGCTTTCTCCTGCAAGGCAAGCGCATTTGCACGCCCCTGGGCATACATGATGCTTTTTCTTTCCTCTTGTGTCACAGACTGTCAACCCCTTTCTTATAAGCTTCATCCAGCTCTTTAAGCTGTTCCTCACCGCCGCTGGCTTTTATTTCCGCGATTTTCGCAAGGATAGCGTTTTTACGCTCTTCGATGGTCATCATGCGTTATTCACCCCCAGAGCGGTTTCAATTTCAGTCAACGCAGATTCGTATTCGGTATTCTGAGCAGCAACCATCTGATACTGCTCCCGCTCATACTCCCGCTGGGCGGCGTCAAGTTCATCCCAGGGTTTCCACGGGGCAATCATCTCACCAGTAAACACCACGCCATCAGCGCGTGTCCACGTCTTACCCGCCGGGATGAAGCGATAGCCCTGAATATAAATATTGCACTTACCGTCGAAGACATCTGTTTCAATAGGTGTAAGGCCTTCGCCAGGGGTGACGTAGCACTTAAAGTCAGAATCAATGTAAATCATCATTCTTCACCCCATATCTCGGATATTGTCAGCGTCGTTTTGATGTATCCTCCAGTGGTTATCCATATACCAACGTATCCCGCGGTTACAGCTGAAACGTCAACAGAATACTCGCCGGTTGCCAGGATCTTCATATCTGCAGCAAATGTTGGGATTTGCTTGGTAGGCCGTTCATTTGCCACCACAAGACTGAATCGGAACTTATGTGTATTGCCCTCTTTGTCCGAGTATGCAGTATTACCAATACCCGTTATTTTGAATTTCAGAGTATTTACTCCTGTCAGATCAATCGAGTTATTCGTGAATGCATTTGCATATCCTACACTGCCACCCCATACTTCTGTAGATAATAGCATGCTATCAGCGTTTAGAGTAAGTACGCCGTCAAAGCTTCCACCAGTCGAGGGATGCTTGGATACTGACCAGCCTCCGGTTACTGCATTATAGGTATTTCCGCTTTTATACAACCAGAGCAAATAGCTAAGCTCAATAGCCACGATTTGACCATCTGTAGTTATAGATACAGATTCACTGGTGTTTTCTACCCCATCTGTAGCGGCCACAGTCCAAGTCCCGGCGTTCGGCACAATGCAAGTCCATGTGCCGCTAGTGTCTGGGGCGGATATAGTCGTTGTACCGTCAGAGCAAGTACAGGTCGAACCGGCGGGATAGGTGATGTTAATGGTGGCTGCGAAAAATGCAATCACGGTTGAATAATCGGCGGTAACGACAACAGGCTTAGATGAGGTTTGTGGCCCATCTGTAATCGTAAGTGTCCACGTCCCACTTGCAAGCCCCTTGAAGACCACCACGCCGCTGGTGCCGGAGTTTTTGGTCTTTGTCTTGCCGTCTTTGGAAACAGTCACCGTGACGTTTGCTGGAGCTGTGACGGTCAGGGTGCCGCCGGAACCGCCTCCGCCAATATTTGTTTTGCCAATAGCCATTTACATTACCTCCAACAAACGACCGAATTAATGAGCACCGCTGCTGTTGGAGCAGACGAGGCATAAATATAAATTCCGCCAGCATAACATTCCGCAACTGGGGCGAACTCGCAATCTGCAAGTGCGGCGATTGAAAATGTTACATCCGGCACCATACTGGCAATGACACCAGCAAGCGGGATCGTGGAACGATAAGGATAATCGGCATATGTGGTATCGCTTACAAAACTTGCAACCGGGACGGATATATTCTCGAATCTCCGTCTTACGGCGTCAGGAGCTAGTTTCTCGTAAGTAACGGAGCCGTCAATTAGCGTTCCGGATACTGCCTGAGAAATCTGATCCTCCAACTTAGCGAATAGGATGTCAAATTCGAGCTTCCAATTCGCAACCAGAGCATCAATGTCTACCCCATTTTGAACGCCCGCGACAAACGGACATTCTAAGGTGCCAACTACAAACTGAATATTAGCAGGCTTAATATCCGTAACACCATGATTAACTCTTACATATGCCAAAGGGTGCTCGTGTATTTTCTTATCATCATCGTTAGTCATGGTCGGCTTAACTGGAGTGCTAGAGGCTGTACCAGCTTTTGCAACAATGCTATTAGTTCGCTTATCACCATCAACCCTAAGCACAATCGCATCAATACGGTCATAAACTTGATGTGCGGCTGTAAGCTCAACAACAAGAATTGCGTCATTAACCGTCCACGTATGATCGAACCACGCTCTACCTGGCGCAACATTAACGTTCATACCTGTACCGGGGGTAACAGAAAAAGCATCTCCAATTGAATGGTACACACCATCGGTAATGACACCATCGAATATGGAAGCCATCTGGTTCGCATTGTATCTACGGTCATGATTGACCGAATTGTAAAATCCGTAGCTTATACTCAAGTGATTTCTCCCTCCTTTTTATCATCTTCATTTTGAGCAACAAACGTGGGATAGCATTTGTACCCGTTTTCATCTTCGGACCATATAATCTCCGAAACAAGGGACGGACCTTCCATCTTGTATTCATTTTCTACCTGGACAATATCCCCAAGATAAAAGTCTTTGTCGTATACGAATCCTTGAGTGGCATCAACTTCGCCCTCAAAAGTCTTGGCGTACTTATTTGCATCGAGATCTTTTTGCCCTCTTGCTGTGAGAATATTATTGTATTCTTCGGTTGTCAGTTTGGTTCCGTCTTCCTTTTCAGAAGAGGCATCTCTGGCATCCGTAAAAATCTCTCTCCGCAATAATCCAGAAGTAGTTCCAACAGAGATGTACTTTCGGTCAGGACCTTCTCCTTCGCCGCCAACAAGGGAAACATTTTTGTACTCTTTGGATGTTTCGGCATATTGGCTATCGATAATATTGTCAAAAGATGGGGAGAAGATAACATATGGATTTTGGGTTTGAGCATAACTTCTGTCATCGCCTTTATAAAGCTCAAATACGAAATTGTTGCTTCCGTCAAGAGTGATCTTAAATCCAATGTCATTCGCAACACACAGGTCTTTAACCACTTCATACAGATCATCGCCAGTGTATTGCGCCTCCATCGTCAAAGAGGTGATTCTTTCGTCCGTAGACTCCTTGAAAATGAAATTTGGTATCTTCCTTTCCACAACGGTAGGGGAAATAAACGCATCGGTGATGAGCTGTTTAATCCCATTTTGAAGGTTTCCATCTAAGGATGTCTGCGTCCAAACGACTCTGCGACTAAGAATCGATTCCAGAGAACGTCCGGTGGCAATAAAATAATCGCCTTCATCGATATCGGTATCAACTTCACGTCCTTCGATAATCATAGTGTGACTGGATGAGGGGTTGACCAAGTAATAGTCCGTCTGCATTACATCCATGATACTCGTCTCAGGAAATGTCATGATCTCAAAATCTCCGCATTCCTGATACCGGTCTGTCCAGATAGCAGATTTGTAGGAGTCTATCAATCCAACTGCTTCAAAGTTGGTATTCAATACATAGTAGAACATTTAAATACCCTCATAGAGAACAGTGTGGGATACGTCGAATCTCAAATTCGTCATCCCTTCTTCTGCCTGATATGCGAATGCGTTGTCGCCTCTCGCAAGCTTGAACCAGCTGGACTTTCGATCTAGAGAGTTTAAAACATTTGTGTAAACACCATTTCTCAATCGCCGAATGTACTTGCTGTTGGAAACGGTACTAATAATGAGGTCGTCTCCTTCTGCAAGTTCGATATTGATGACCATCGTTTCGCCCGTATCTAGGTTATCGATTCGAATATTCTTGGCAGGACCGAGGGCATGAACTGTAAAAATTCCGCCAACCTCGGAGTCACCCTCGTATGGAACATTTGCTTCCGTAACTTCATTTATTCGACCTACTTCCAGCATAGGTTCATTGCCTTCATTCTCGAAGGGAAACTCAAACAGAGCTTCTTCACCATAGAAGACAACAGTCACATTAGGATCCAAACTTGCCTTGAAAAAGGGATCCGGACAGATTATCGAAATTTTTGTACTTTCCGTTTTCGAGAAAATGTCCGGTTCATTCGACTCTACGTAACCGGTTATGGCGGCTTGTCGCTCATCCGTTATTACTTCAAACGTCAGCGTCTTCTTAAGTGGGAAAAATTTGTATGTAAGCCGTCTGCATTCCTCGACATTTATGCCGACAAACCGAAGCGATATCACAATATTTCTGGACTCGACCCGAGCAGAATTAAACATAGCTCCATCGTTTGATGCGATTTCAACCGTGTTAATTGATGCTTTTTCCGGGCCAAGTCCGTCAATATTGGTGACGGCAAGACCCGAACTATATGGATTCGCTAAATCCAGAGTAAGCACTTCACCACGATAATTCGTGATCTTTACCGTCTTTATCATTTCTTAATCATTTCCTTTACTGTAGAGAATTGATTGCGCGTCTGTCTGTAAATGTCGATTCTGGACAGCGCCTTAGGAGAGTAGTTGTTCTGCGTGAAATTAAACGAGGCAGGGGTACTGGGTTCCGTTTCCTGAGACTTCTCGACACCGCGATTACTCATATAAGATGCAACCGCATTCATGTTACTCAGGGCCGGGTCAATGTCTGACATGTCAAGTCTGGGCTTAATCGTCGGTCTGTACGTACTGTCGAAATTATCGAGAGTATCCATGACATCGCTCATGTCGATGACAGGAGTAATGCCACCTTCAACCCCATTTTGAATTCCTTCGTTCAGGCCATCACAAGCTCTGGTACCCAGGATATAGGCCACAGATTCAACTTCGTCATATCCGGCAACAACAGCATTTATCAGACCCATGTCGAAACATCCGCCTAGTTTATATGCTTCCTTGGAAGGCGAATGAGAATTTATGCCTGACTGGGTGCCGGAAATCAATTTTTGAGCAAGATCGTAACCAGCCTGCCATATCTGTTGAGCCCACGCCCAAACACCATCCTTAAGACCTTGCCCCCAATAAGAACCAGTAGATTCTGTACTGACACTTTGGCCACCAGCATTAACCTCATTGCCCATGCTGACGCCTGAGTTGTTAAGATCGTTAAGGTTCTTAATGGATGTCAGACTCGAACCGAGTTTTGTAATGAAGCTTAGGCCAAGCGTGTTTGCAGGCTCCGTTGCATCGGTGCTTGCTACCATGGAGGTAAGAAGGGGCAAGAAATTACCAATCGCACCTTCTTCACCACCGGCCTGACCACTCGACAGCGATGTGCTGACGGAACCCATGACATTAGTAGAAATAAGACTACCAATGGATGTGAAGTCAGTACCATTAACAGCGTTACCAAGAAGGGTTAATAGCGATTGACTTGTGGTTGATGTATCAGCGGTGCTCACAAATGCCTCGTTGATTTCCTGCTCAATCTTCGTTGCAATATCAGTACCGATAGGCGTCATGGTTTCCCATTCATCCGTTGGTGTGAGATTTTCCTCAAGCCATGTCGTGATGGCAGTTTTTGCCGATTCACTTGCCTCCCCACTTCCGAGGTATGCCACCATGCCGGCAACAAACGCCTTTGTGTTCTCTTGCCCCGCGTTATTGAATTCATCGGTACTAACCATGCTGTTTGCGAATTTAGAAATATCATTCTTCATCGCATCACTATCTGTGCCACTAAAGTCGATACCAGTCATGCCGAAATTGCCCATGCCGGAGAAACCTTGCGATGGATCGACGCCACCTCCTTTGAACAAGTCACCGAGTTTAGACTGTATGTCAGGGGATAGCTCATCAAATCCAGCATTGAAATCAGTTTCAAACTGGTCGACATAAGCCGTAGCTGCATCTCCACCAGCTGTCTTAGATGCTTCAGTAGACTCTTCGAATACCGACTCGTTATCAATTTCGATATCGGTATTTTCAGTATATGCTAGGCTGTAGGCTTGAGCACCCTCTACGCCCTTTGTCTCGGCATCACTATTAACTTCACTAAGAATATCACCATTAGAAATCTCAGCCGAAGCGGTAGTTGTGAATTCCTGTCCATAGTTACTACCACCCTGTGACCCCTTTTCACCAGATGTGGAAACAAGGCCGTCCAGTATTCCGCTCGCATCCTGATCCCCACCGCCAGCTATGGCATCCCACATAAGCTTCGCAGAACCGGCCGTAGATTCAGCGGATTTCGCAAACTCATCTCTCAGATTTGCCAATCCACCAAGTATATTACCGTTTGCATTTTGGAACGCATTAGCGATAGCAGATATAGTGTTTCCAAGGGCAATAAGGGCGAAGTTGAATGCAGTTATGCTGATCGTCGCAAGAGCCATGGACACACCAAGAATCGTTAGGGCAAGGATAAAAGCATATATTCCGATATTACCGATCAACAATGCAATGCCAGCGAGAGCCACCAAAGCCATAGCCCCCGCCATAGCGGACATGCCACCAGCAATACTAAACAAATCGACTCCTTGTAACTTCTCAGCAGCACCCGCAAAGGTGTGTATCGCCAGAGATACTGCTAACATCATAACCGCAATTGATAAGAACAAGCCCATCACGGCGAGAAGCCCCAAAACCAACGGAGGGAAGTTTGCCATTGCCACCGCTAGTACCACAGCAATAATCACAAGAATTGCTACTGCACCCAGCAGAATTCCCATGTTTGCAAGTAGTGACATTGTGTCTGCTTGAGCAAATGCCGTCATTAATGGAATGATCGCATATAGGCCACCAAATATAACGATAAGAAGTCCAGCAGCAATTACCGCATTAATAATATTTACTTGAGCTTTTCCAAGATAGCTTACAGCAATGGAAACAGCCGCAATTACGGAAACCATCGTAATGGCAGCCCACATCATTGCATCTATAGGCATATTCGAGAGTACGGCTAGAGACGCTCCTACTGTAAGAAGTACCCCCATCATGGCAAATAGACTTACAGAACCACCCTTGTATTGTGCTGCTTGTCCGGCTGCCCATCCGACTGCCTTTATTACGCCGCCAAGAGCAATTGCTATACCGAGTATTCCAACCATAGCCGGCCATATCTGACTCCACTTAAAGCTCGTAAGCGTGATCATTATCAATGCCAGCGCAACCATGCCTGCGACAACACCAATGATAATGGTAAGGCCTTTGCCACCACCAAGCTGTGCTGCTTTACCAGCAACGAGAGTCAAGGCACCGATGATCGCACCAAGTACAAACAAATATCCAATTGCGCTCCAGATTTCTTCGACTGTCATGCTCTTAGTAAGCAAGGCCATTGCCTTAAAGAGCATCATCATGACACCAATCGCCACCGTCATGACAATTACAGTCGCAGCGAGTTTCAAAGCACCCTTACCGCCATCGGACATCTGTGCGGCACGTCCAAGTGTCTCAACCATCAGCACAACGATGACGCCAATTAGGAACACTCCAAGCCAACCAGCCCAATAATGGTCTACATCGGCGAAATCGGACAATCTCTCAAATAGAAGCGTTATGAGATACATCGCGCCAACCATTGCAAAGACGCCAATACCTAGTTTTGCAAGAGACTTTGACATTTCGCCCATGCGCTTACTGATTGCGATGAGGGCGATAACTAAGCCTCCCAATATGACCAAAACTGGAATAATTATGCTGCTATGCTCTCCAAACTTCTTCCAGGTTTCTTTCATCCCTTCAGAAGTTATCTTTTCGAACGTGAGTGTCAGAAGATAGATGGATGCCACAAATGCAAGGATTCCCAAAGAAGCATTTGTAAGCCCACTCATGCCTTTGCCAACCTTAGTTATAGCAGAGGCAAGGATGCCTACAATCATAATTGCTGCGACAATCCATCCAAGCTTAATCGCGTCTTCGGAGAGCTTAATATTCTCAAGAAGCTTTACCGCCTGGGCAAGCTTCAGTATTGCGACGGATATCACCATCAGAACTATAGCAGCGACGGTAATCTTACCACCGAGAAGTCCGAGCAGTGCAGTGACGCCGACAAGCTCAACGGCAAGGCCACCGATTATGACGAGAATCTTCCAGACCTTTTTCCAACTACCTTCGCCTTCACCGGCAGCAATGGAAGCGTTCTTGGAAGCTATGCTCAGGATTAGCATAGCAGCGCTTAGGGCAAGTAAAGGTTTTATAATACCCCTTACTTTCTGCAATTTATCCTCTGGCAGCTTGGTTGCCACAATAGCGGCGACCGCAGACACGACAATAAGCACAGCCATCATTCCGCCAAGATACTTTGCAACACGACTAAGATCTTCGCTTGGGATCGTAGATAATAGAAACAAAGATGCGGCGAGTACGCCTATTGCAATCGAAATCGCCTTCATATTTGCTGCGAACCCGCTTCCGGATTTACGCTTGATGATGCTATTCAGATTACCGAGAGTCTTTTTGATTTCGACTGCTACACCAGAAAGATCACTAAGTGCTTTTGTAAACTTTCCAACGCCTATAACCAACGCGGCTCCAGTGAAAATAGCAAGAAGCTGCCCAAAATCGAGATGTTCCTTCAGGTTATCAACAACCTTTTGCAAATTTTCAAAAGCCGTTTTAAGTTCAGGAAATGCATCAAGGAACTCTTTGAATTTCGCATTGGCGCTCTTAAATAGATCGGAAATACTGAAATTCTTGATTTTTTGAACCACATTAGAAAGCCCAGTGGATACTTTCTTTATAAACCTACTTACTCCAGATGCCAGCGTAGCAATAGGATCATCGCTATTTACCACTTCGCTAATAAACTGCGCAAATGGAGAGACTAAATTTGTATAGAGAAAGTTCGCATATGGCGACAACAACTGCCAGATTCTTCCTAGAACTCCAAGGGCATAACTGCCGACTCTCTTTGCAAACTTATACAAAGGAGCAAGTTTCTTTGAAATCCGATCAAGTATGTCACTTAAATCATCGGCAGATGGGTTAAGTTTATTGTTTATAAAATTCTCACACCATTGCAGGGCATTAAGAATTTTATTTCCTACATAATGATAAATGTCAGAAAGGCCTGTTCTTATGCTACTAATAAATCCCTGTACGGGTGCAAGTGCAAAGAAAGCCTTTGCAATTCTTATAACACTTTTTACAAGATTTCCAGCGAGACCAATAATCCTTCCAACTACGGAGATACCTGTTTTCAAAGCACCGAACACCTTACTGGCAACATTATAAATCCGATTGCCCTCATCTTCCCCCATTTTGAGTGTTTCTGTCCACTGATGAAAGGTGATAATTGCGTTCTTGATACTTCCGGCAGTTGCACTTGGGAAGATGTCACCCCAAGCCTTTTTAACCATGGCGATGCGATCACCGATAGCAGAAAGAATATTTTTAACACCCTCAATGGCAATTGTCCGGCCAGAATTAGAGGCATAGAACTCATGATTGAAGTTTTTAGCGGCCTCGGCAGCATTCTCAAGGGAAGCCGCGTTTTTATCAGTAAGTTCGCCGAGTAGGCGAATCTGGGCAGTCGGATCACTCTTTGCTAACTTAAAAATGTCCTTAGCATTAGCGATGTCATATCCGGCCTCTTGCAAATTCTTAGTAAGTTCTTTATAGTTCCAGCGATTACCAAATTCACCAGTCATCATTCTGTCGGCAAGCTCGGCAGCTGTGGTAAATTCTTTTGTTACTTTTTCACCAGACTCAAGTGCGTTAGAATAACCGGCCATTACACTGCTTACCATTGAGCTATCAACCCAATGAAGACTCAACAAGTCCTGAATTGATTCGGCCGATCCCGCCGTTGCATCAATAAGCTCATCTGGGAATTTCCCAGACGCTTTTGCCGTATTAACAAGTTTTTCCTTGAATGCATCTAGTTCGATACCGCAATCAGCTAGACTTTCTTCAATTGTGCCAATGGGGGTAGATTGGAAAGCTTCATCGATTAAATCAGCAACGTCACTCAATGGGGCAGCAAAAATGTTGTATAAACCTTCCGATAATCCCGTCCATAACTCTACCTGCTGTTCATAGTCGCCAAAGATACTCTCGAACATCTTAAGCCACTGCGAACTAACTGCATCCTTCGTGGCATTGATCGCTTCGGAAAAGGACTTTGCTTCCTGAGCGGACTTTGCCGCACGAAGAGAGACTGTGTCATACTGCTGTCCAAGAATTTCATATGCTTGAGAGGCCGTTTCAATGACGTTACCTTGATCGTCAAGAGTGCCAATCATTTCATAGGCCTTCTGGGTCATTTCATTAAAATACCCAAAAGATTTCTCCATGATATCTCTGGTGAATACTTTCTTAGAAAGTAAATTGGTAAAGTTTGAAATGTTGGCTTGGCGCTTTGTAATTTTTCTTTCGGCAACAGCGGTATCAAGAAGTATCTGTTTCAGCTGTTTTGACGCAGCTCCTGCCTGTTCAACCGATTTCCAGTCCATATATGACAAATATCCGGCCGTATACGACTGATTGAGGTTATACATAATCCTGCTGAATTCAGTGGCGCCTTTACCTGCAAATGCGGTGGCATTAGCAACGCCTTGAATCATAGGGATCAGACTGTTAATATCACCGCCAGATGCAGACATCGTTGCAAGTGCATTCACCATTTCGGTAAAACTGTACGACGTCTCATCTGAGAACCACATCAGCTGGTCAAGATACTTGTTAATTTCCTTGACGGATAGCCCGGTTGAGTTAACAAGCGTCTGAATTGAAGATGTCTTCTGCTCGTATTTGCTGTAGCCAGCTGTAATCTGATCTATTGTTAGAGATTTGACAAGAGCGGCTCCGGCGTCGAGTGCCTTATCCGTAATGCGCTCAAGAGCTCGAACGCCAATGATACCCATGGTGCTGAATCGAGTCGATACGGTATCAGCAGCCTTCAAAAGCGGTTCAAAGTTACATTTTTCAGCAGCCTTCTCAACGTCCTCGAAGGACTTTCGACCGTTTTTAAACTCCAGTGCTTTATCGAGTTTTTCAAGAGTTTTAATAGACTGCTTTGAATTTTTCTCAAGAGATTTGTTGTTCATCTCTAATTGAACAACTCTATTCTCTATTTCGGTACTCACCCGCTCGTCACCTCTTTCCAAATCTTATTTGTCATTTCATCAAAGATTGGCTGGATAGCAGGGTTGATATAATCTCGTCCTTCTACCCAGCCACCTGTTCCGGTGCCATGCCCCAATTGAAGAATTAGAGCGATATTGACACCATCATTAACATTGTCGTTGACCCAGTTTATTCGTGCAGATCCATCGGCATACACGATTTCGTATCGCCACATGGACGCTGTAGAACCACTGTCTATTGGAGTTGCCGACATCAGCGCGACAACACCTTCTCGTGCATATTTCCGCAAGCTTTTTAGGATTTTCTTGTCGGATGCATGCTTAAGGAACCGGTAAGTCTTCTTAAAACTACCGGTCGTCGTCATTTTTATCGGCATTTTAAACTCCCTTTCAAGGTTTATGAGCTTTCGCCTGACGTGCAGCATTCATGGCACGATTCTGCTTATAAATATCCCTCTTACTCATCTTAGAATTGCTATTCTCGATGCCGTATATACGGAGAAGAGTCATAAGTCGGTTAAAGTGCCATTTTTCTGCTTCCCATGGGATCTGCGCCGCAACCATCCAGTAGTACACCTGTTCGGATGTAATGATCTTCTTACCAGGCTTTTCTTTTTTCCAGCTATGGAAAGTTGTGGCCGTCATTGGGTCTTGGATGTACCGCTCAATCGTGTCGAAGTTCTTTCTGGTAAGCCGGTAATAAACGGCCGGATTAACCTTTTGGGAAATCGTCATGCAGCGAACATAATCGACAAATTCCTCTTGCGTTTTCTGTTCTTTCGACATAAACGGCTTTTTCCATTTTGCCTCCCATTTTGAAATAGAAAGCAAGGAATGCTCCAATTGGAGCGTAACCGAGGGACACTGGATGAACTCATTTCGAGTCTCATCATACAGTTCCCTCGGTGGAATTATCAGGGTTAACATTACGTGGCCGAAGCAGCAGCCTCAGCGGGAACATACTTCTTCATGTCCGGGATAACGGCATTCGCGAACTCCTGCGCAAACTTTTCGTCCGTAACAAGCTTCATGAACAGTTCGACATATGCCTGAGTCTCTGCGAAATCATTCCAGATCTCATCGGACTTCTGGAAACGCCGGCCATCCTCGCTCTTTCTGCCATAGCTCATCCGAACGATCTTCTTGAAGAAGCGCATAATCGCCGGCCCATCTTTCTTCTTCATGGCCTTATCCAACTGACCTTTCAATCCGCCAGGGGTAGTTGCCTCAAGCTCGGTCAGCTCTGCAGGGGAAAGGTGGAAACGAACCTCCTCAGTTCTTTCATTTCCATCAAAGTCCTTATAGGTAATTTCATGTACAAACATTCTATTTTCTCCTTTCAATTTTTAAGAATGCCCCCAACACGATGGATGGGGGCATGGTTGATTACTTCTTAGCCTCAAGCTTCGGGGGTCATGATTGTGATAATCTCAGCAGGCAGCGGCAATCTCGCTTTTGCCGTAGAGCTGCCATACAGGATACCTTCCAGCTTGGTCAGACAAGCCTTTTCCTTTTCGGTCTTCAGTTTAGTGGAGTCGATCTCCATATGTGCAAACGCCTTATAACCGGGAACGTTGATCGGGACAGTCTCAAATTCCCAACTGAACTCCATTGCCTCGGGAGAGTCGTTGATAGTCTCGAAACTCCGCTCGGAAGGAGAAGCGGTAGCACCGTAGACAAGGTGAATCTTATAGCCATAGTCGTCAAATACCTGGTCATTTCCGACCTTGGTACGGAACGCAAGGCCAAAGGTCTTACGAGTCTGCTGGCCAACCGTCAGGCCGACAGTGCCTGTAGGACTTGCAGAACCGTCGCAAGCCTCAAATTCAGGGGGATATCTGTAAGCCTTGATCGTACCCTTATAGTCTTCGGCAGACCGCATTACCAGATACTTCATATTATCCGCATAAACTGCGGTAGCCTCCGCGCCTTCGGGAGACTCATCGACTCCGGACAGACCGCTCCACGCAACACCATCGCCGGGAGCGCCATCCGCATAGGGATAGAGTACACCTTTGTCTACGCCGGTTTCGTACTCACGAGTACCAACCTCGTCCCATACAAGAACATTACCTTCGGGCATATTGTTACCTCCTTAAAAATAGATGGACCCCGTGAAATGACAGAGTCCATCGGCTGAATACATACGTTCAAAAGAATAATATGGATTTTTCTCAAGTTCTTTATAGATCTGGCTATCGGGATCTGGATCAATGACTGTAACGAGATATCTGTCTCTCGTTATATATCGTCCATTTGCTGCAAATCGAACAGCTTCCCCAACCAGACTATATCGGATACATGGATAAACCATCTTTACATTGTTTGTTGGATTGAAATATGCTGCTTTTACACGTTTGATTGAAAGAAATTTTTGATGAAGCAGCAACCGTCTTTCATTCATTAAATATCCCTCCGATCGTTAGTTTGATTCTGGGATATTCAATCGTTGCAGAGGTGATTTTCCATTTCATTCCCCAAAAAACTACATATTGCATAAATCCAAAATTCTCTTTTGCAAATTTGTCGGCGACGATACTAATATCATTGTTTAACGTGAAATTTGTATTCGTCGTTTCGCTTGTTTCTTCGAGACGAACCCGCCGAGCAATGACATCGCCGTGATACGTCCGTTCAGTTACCTTCGGGACATAAACACCGGGTGACTGCTCGACGGTCTCGGCGAATCCAATTGCTCCGCAGAATCGTCCCATTTTGAATTACTCCGTAGCGCTGGCAGACCACTCGGTGCCTGCAATGGTAGTGGTACCGTCAACGGTGGTTACCTTGCCGCTGCCAAACTTGACAGGCCGCAGGAAATTGGTGCCATCATGCACAAGCAGCATGCCCTTCTTAAATGCATCTTCAATAACCGCAGCGGACATCGTCACGGTGTGTGCAGAATTGGCATACAGCTTATGATCAGCTGCCTTACCATAGGCAATTACAGCACGCATATGCTGATCGGAGTAACCTTCATAAATCTTATTAGATGCCATGTTCATTCCTCCTATGTTATGTTAACCTTAAAGGCATTAAGAAGCCTTCTTTTCAAGAACAATCGCGGACTTGATCTTAGTCAGGGCACCGGAGATACGGGTCTCAATCAGATACTTCTCCTTATTGAAGTCGATGTCGAACTGATTGAACTGGGTAATCTGGCCGCCCTTGGTAGCACCGACATAATAGTCATCGAGATTAACCATGATGCCCAGCAGAGCCATCTTATTGGTGTCAACAGTTCTCTGAAGACCGGCGAACTGCTCGATAGTGACAATCGCGGAAACATTCAGGATCGTCTTCAGTTCGTCGATGCTGTTATAAATTCTCCGACCATTCAGATCACGGGCCATCAGCATAGTGTTAACCAGCTGCGGGGTGCAGAAGAAGGCGGGAGAGCCGGAGCCACGGTAATCGATTCTTGCATCCAGAGCAGCCTCGATAATGGCTTCGGTCTCGATGTAGTTGTCACCGAAGTTCTTGCCTGTGTCACTTCCCTGAAGCTTGGTCTTCATACCGGTAACGTCAACAGCCTTGTGAATGGTATACAGCTCATCATCGGTCCAAATGGGACGAATCTTATCCTCAGGGATCTTGTCTTCATCGCCATCCTCACGGCCATCACCAACCATAACAGCGGTGGCAATTTCCTCATTGAGCGCCATCCGCAGGAGGTTGTACTCATAGGATACGACATCAAAATCCGTGATGTCGAGAATATCATCCCGATTCATGGAATCCTTGACATATACGGTATAGGGGTCAGTCGTCCGGCTCATGAGCTTAACATTACCGACTTCCTTCTTGAGACCGCCCTTCTGATAGCCAAGGCCGCGAATCTTACGGCCTCTTGCGTCGGTCTGACGAGTACGGATACGGCTAATGGGGCTCTTATGAACACCATTCATAACCGTAGTAACCCAGCCCAGATTATCGGTTACCAGCTCGGGAGCACCGGGCTTTACGTCCTTATATTCCGGGAACAGGGTTTCAATCTCGTCAATACCGTGCTGAAGATGGTCGGTCTCCCCGGCGTACTGCTCCATAGCCTCTCTCAGAGAACCACAGCTCTTACTCTTGGCGAGAGCCAGAATAGCCTCCTGGTCAGAATGGGTCAGAACACCATCCACGGTCTCAGTCTGAGTTTCCTTATCGAATGCGTTGTGTCTCATAACTTTTTCCTCCTTGTTATCATTGTCCTCTTCTTCATCGCCGTCATTAGAGGACTCGTTATTTTCTTTTGCTGTACCAATTACAGCATATACGGCTTTCTTCTCTTCCTCGGTGAAGGTCTCCCAGATATCGGCGACAGTCTCACCTTTATCAGAAACGGGCTGCTCTTTGTTATCATTAATGGTATCAATTTCATCGATCTTCGGCGACATACTAATAATAAGTGCTGCCACCTTCTTCTTTTTCTCAGAAAGACCATCAATGATTTCCTTTGTGGTTTTCTTGGGAGTCTCATCGGATTTCTTTTCGGGTTCTTCTTTGGAATCTTTCTCCTGAGTTTCCTTATCCTCATGGGTAAGCTCACCATTGGAGGCATCAATCTCCTGATCGAAGTAGATAACGGCCTCTTCATCAGCGCCGTCCTCATGAGTAATTACCGAATCAATGAAAGCGCCAGGATTTGCTCCGGCATAAACCAAGCTTAGCTCCCGGATAACACCGTGCGTGACGTCTGGCCCACTCTGCTTCAGCTTATTGGCATAGATGGACATCGCACAAATGTCACCATGCTCCACAAGCTCCTTAGCGTTAATGCCATTCTTTGTCTCATTAAAGACGCCGTAGGCATAAACGCCGTCACTTCGATTTTCCAGAAGTGCATGACCGATGACATTCTCCATGCCACGATGATCATGATTCCAGACAAGCGGCACCTTTGCTCCATCCTGATCGGCAAATGCCCCGGCACGTATAATCCTGCCATCGGTACATTTGATATCATTTCTGGTAGCATAGCCGCTAAAATCATACCGAAATGCCATTTTTTACTATTTCACTCCTTTTCTTCTGTTTTCTGCTCAGAAGATTCATCTTTTACGACGTTTGCAAACTCTTGCCCATTCGCAGCACTTATATTACGGTTTCTAAGCTCATTTGCTTTATCGTCATTTACAGGTTTTCTTCCAACCATTTGTCGAATCTCATTCGGCGTAAAGATCTCGTTTCTCGTGAGTTTATCAGCGACATCAGGAATCGTATTTGCAGATACAAGCTTAAAGGGATCGCGGAAGAACATGATCGTTTCCCCGTTATCTCTGGCTTTCTGGGTCAGATACTTCCACCGCATTCCGTCCACGATTGCAGAAATGATCGGCTCGATAAGCCGAGAATAGTAATTCTGCATTGTTTCGTTGTTAGCAGTACCATTAAGAATAGACTCCGTAATGCCGAGCTGAGAATATAACTGATCTACAAGGTACTTCACCCGTTCATAGAGATTGTTCTCAATTCCGCGATTCAGCTGCGTGATATGCTCCGTACCATCGATATACGCAATCCCGTATTTTGAATTTTCGAGCTGCTCTTGAATGCTGTCTCTCCGGAGATTAGCTCGATCCTCCATAGACTTTGTCCGAATCTGGTACGGGAGCTGAATGATCATGTCCAGTTTGCCGGAACCATTCTGTGCGTCGAGCGTGTCAGAAAGGTTTAGAGTCCGGATAAGACGCTGCACAACTGAATTATTCTCATTCATCACAGAATAGAGAGGATTCATGATAATGGGAACTGATGCTTTCGGCATCGTGAGATCTTCCCGCTGTCCAGTTTGATCATTGTAAGCGCGCATAGTGATGTAATCCGGATACCATTGCCGAACCTCGGCAGTTCGAATAGACTCGATATCCGTTTCAAGGCCATTCTTCGTTATTCGCGTAACAGTATCAATAGGCGGAAGCGCAACTGTCCCCTCGTCGAACATACTAAGGACCGCATCCTGAATGAAATCTCTCGCGGACTGGTCTTTATTAGCATTCAACGTCAGACATCGATTCAACTTGGAATCGATAGTTTCAAGATAGTTGCCATTGAGATCTACTCGAACATGCTGCAACGACATCTCAGCACAGTCCATCGCAATCTTATTGAAGATGGGTGCGATAAAGGACTTTTCATTGCCGCGTGTAAGCCGAGTACGGTACGGATTATAAGAAGAACCCCCATAAGTCACATGACTGCTTACGGGGGGATCTCGATTCATGAAAGCACTCCAGGCATTTTTCAGTCTGGAAGTAAAATTATTTTCCGGCAATATGATTCACCTCAATCTTCGTCGTTCTCTTCGTCGGACTTATCTTTCTTTTTATTCTTCTTCGAGTTACTATCAGAAGAGCCAAGCACCCCGCTAACAATATCCTTAGCAATCTTCTTAGTTGCTTCTTTAATAAGATTGTCAGCGAGACTCGAACCAAATTTTGTCATAAACCGCTTAGTTGCGGATTCTCCTCGTTCAATCGTCTTTGGTGCTACAGCATCTAGATAGCGTTTCTCAAGATCTCTACGATTCAGAAAATCACGAATCTCTTGATCGGACATAGAAGAAACATCTCTGGGCTTGCTGGTTTCATCAGTAGTGCGTTTAGCTTCTTCCTTACGCTTAGCCTCCGCAGCTTTCTTTTTGGTCTGTGCTGCTTTCTTAGCAGCGGCTTTTCGCTTTTTGGTCATCTGACGACTATAGCGAAGTCTACCGGCCTCAGTAAGTGTGCCATCGGAGTTCTGGTATCTCCTGACACCCCACTTCATGCCGAGGATGCCCTCGTGAGCCAAGTAAGTTTCCATTTTGATTTCTCACATCCTTTTAGTCAAACATGTCACCATTCGCCTTATAGGCGACCCAGGCATCCACCATGGCGGACACGTTATCGATCTTGTCTTCATTCCGAAGTTTCATAAGTTTGCGGTTGCCATTTGTATCGGTCAGAGTAACACAATTCTCCATGGCAAACTGCATCAATTTCTCATCAAACTTCAGCAGTCGCTCTTCGGATAAGTTCTTCAATTCTCCAAGAGGCACAGATTCTGTTCTGGCACCCTGAATAACCTTAACCACACCAAACGAGCCATTTTCCTTGCACCAGCGATCTACAAAGGTTTCCGCATTATATGGGTCGAATCCGAAACAGCGAACCTCATAACAATTCTTCGTGATGAAATCATCCAACTCGTCATAGACCTGCATCATGTCTAGTACAATTCCATCAAAAACAAAGAGACTTCCCTCGGATATGAATTCCTCATATCGGAGCCGCATTGCAACCGGAAGTCTATGTAATGTCTTTGCGGTTATGTAGCTGCGAACCTTGATTCCATAAGAACCATCGGAAAGTGGAAATAGAAACGTAAATGCACAGAAGTCATCGCCTCGGGACAAGTCACCGCCCATGGAACATGGCATCTGCCAATAGCTTCGCTGCGGATGTGGCAATGTTTCCTCGTATGGGAAATAGTAGGTATAGCCCTCACTCGGAATGCCAAAGCGCTTTGCCAGAATATCATTTTTTGCAGACGGAACCTTTTCGGCACGTTCTACGTCAAGCTGATAAGTCTTATAGCTAACGGTAAGTCCAATGTTTGGCTGAGCCTTGATCCACATGGATGGGTCAGAAACTTCGTCAATGCTATCAAGCTTGTAATACCAGATAGAAACATGAGGTGCATAATAATCACCTCGAAGAATGTCAATAAGCTCCATTTTCATGGAGTCACCAACGCCATTTCTTACGGTACCCTCAGAGCTGATTGCCAGAATCAGATAATCCTCAACCTTAGATGCGCCCTGCTCGATTGCGGCAATGGGGTCTTCTCTTGTCGCTCCGGAAAGCCACTCGTCAACTGTAGCACATTTAACCTGAAGTCCCTGAAGCTTATCGACCCGCATAGGTCTGACCTCAAGTAAACTCCCGGTGAGCATATTCTCAACGCCCTTTTTTGTAGTGCAGAGCTTTTGACGATTTGCTTTGCTCCCAGTTGTATTTTGAAGACTACCTTCTGTAAGAAACTGGAAGACGGGTCCTTTTGCCCTTGTGATAGCAGTGCTGATCGGAGCAATAACCTCGTTCGCCTGTTTCATTGTGGGCGCGGTTGTAATCTGATGCGTTGTTGTTAAATCAACGTTTAAGAAATAGGATTGGATTGTGCTTGCGTACATACTCTTTGCTGCACCACGAGCGACGATCAAATATTGCTTGCGCGTAAGGCGTCGTTTGACCATCTTCTTCTCACGATGAACACCACCACCTTCATCCGGAACAATTACAGTTGTAGGTTCGAAATAATACCAACAGAATATCTGCTCTGCCCACAGCTTGAATGTATCTAAGAGTTTCAGATCAGAACCATCGGTTAGTGTTAACTCGTTCTCACAGTATGCAATGTACCCTTCTACAGCACGATCGTCGTAATAGTAAGCAGGGTCACGAATCAGATCATCAATCCGATTCATTTCCATTTCTATTTCTTTGTTGACCTTTATCTCTCCACGCAACACCGCGTCACGAAAGTTACCGTAGTATCGCGGGGTCGCTGTGTTAGATAACATGATTTACTCCTTTTCTATTTTGATTTCTCCATGTACTCGATTATGTTCCATTCTAGTTCGGCGATCTCTGCCTTTATGGCATCCGCAATTGTGGAAGAGGATGGAGGATCAAAGGAAAGTTTTGTTCGTCTATATACATATGGCTTTACAAAGCCAAGAAGTACCTTATCTGGGCAATAGGTGCCCCAGGTATCTTCAAGACCTGTTAGTGTGAACCCGCCCTCTGGACCAACACCGAGACGAGTCAGTTTTGCAAATGCCGAATTTGCAAACGGGATAATGTCTTCATCAAAGTCATTACAACTCTGATCAACTTGACATCCCCTGCGGACGCCTTCAAGAATACTGTCACTCATTTATTATTCCTCCATGGGGATGTATCATTTGGTGAACGCTGTGCAATTAAAGGAAGCCGATTCTTTGATTCTTGGTAATGTATCGCTCGGTGGGTTGCAGGAGAAACACACACAAGATACTTCGGATCCCATGCAAACTCACTGCCATTAATAATGTCTTCAACCGTGATCGGATTCATGTGATGAAGAATAAATATTTCTGGAAGAGGATAGCCCTCAACGCCAAGATCCCAGCCGTTTTGTTTTACAACAATTTTTCTTCGAAGTCTTTTGTACTCTTCGCTTCGGTAGAACCTCTGATTAATCCATCGGTCATAACCGAACGTTGGTTCGCCAACTGTGGAATAGGTTCTTAGGTATTCTATCCGTCCTTCGAAGGTTGAAATTTTTTTGAGTTCATCCCAACTCTTAATAAAATCCTTCATCGATGTCCTCCGGATAGTCCTCTGCACCCTGGTACCTTCGCATTGCTTCAACGGCCTTCTTATACAGTTCGCCACGTTCAACTTCTGCACGAGCTGCATCTTTCTTAGCACGAAGCAATTCAATCTCTGCTTCCATTTTTTCTTTCTCACGCTTCTCTCTTGTAGAAGCGAGTTTTAAGTAATGTACGAGGACCTGAGAGGAGGCTGTGCCTTCCCGCAGTTCTTTTTCGGCCTGGTCAATTGCCAGATCAATCAGCTGATTCTCACGCCCCTCCCGCGTCAATGCTGGAGGTATAGGTTTTCGTGGCACAGTTATCCTCCTTTCAGAACTTATCTAGTCATTCGAAGAGAGGCATGACGGATTAAGAAAAGTCCGTATGTTAAGAGAGGTATTGTTGGAGGTTATATCCTCAGTTATGGGTGCCCACCACATTCACCCATAACATCAGAAGCACTGGAAAGGAGAAAACAGCGCCATGAGAAGAACATGCCTCCCTGCGAATGACTAGATAAGTCGGTTTTGTTGTGACAAAATATCCCGCCGGGGAAAAAATCAAGACGGCCGCGATGCAGGGGTGGGGTGTCTTGATATTACCCCCTCCCTATATCCAAACAACATCACAGCCATCTATAAAAAGTGCAAAGAACTAGTTTCATTATTTTTATTTTATTCATCCAACTAAATAATTTAATGAATGTATTTAGTTTTAATTTTATTACAAGATTGAATCAAAGAAAAACTTATTTAATTAGCTGGTTTAGTTAAGCTAGTTACAACAACAAAATGTTCACCATCTTTTATTACTTTGATGAAACGATGAAAAGGATCAACTTTCATAATTTCATCAATTGCATTACTAATTTCTAACGAATTGTCAGCATCAGACAAAGCATCAGAAGTTCTTGCAAAAGAATCCAAAACACCACAAGAATTGTAGCCATGAACAACATCAAAAGCATACCATTCATTGAAGTTTGTAAAGGGGTTCCAGGGGTTATCTGCGGTAGATAGCATTGCCTGCTTCTCAGTCATACATAGCACCTCCTTACCTGTAGTTGTTTACTGTGGACACGGATACTCCTACGGAGTCTGCTATTTCAGCGGCGGTACGCCCAGAACTCAGCATAGTGCGGATTCTACGCTCCATGGAGGGGGTTACAGTCTGCCCCTGATAGGGCATAGCTCTCTGCTTTACCGCATCCATATCCGTATTGGCTAGCACCCGCATGAGCAAGCTATTACTTATGGCGCCAGACTGAATGGCTTCCCATTCTCGATCCGTGATGTCGATCCTAACATCTTGACGATTAGCACCAAAACGTGCGCGTGCCGCTGCTATTGCCTGCTGACGAAGACGTTTCTCTTCTTTCTTGTCAATGTCAGGATTGTCTTTTTTCTTGTTTTTAATGACAACATTAGCAACAAGCTGAGCTTGACGTTCACGAGGAGCATTCTTCAAAGCCTTATTGAGTTTTACTTTTAAAGAATCAACTTCCGCTTCATAGGTTTTTTCAGCAGATCGATTAAACTTAGCGCTAGGGGTATCCAGGTACTCTTTTCTAGCCTTATTTGCAAGGGCTTTCATCTGATTGGCATAATTCGCATAAGCCCTCTCCGTAGGAGTATCGGCGTCGGAGATAAGGGTTCTGGCATCCTTGGTTTCCGCCATACGAGTCGAGTTCTCCTGAGCAAGGACGACCTTACCATCTTTATCTGTATAGCTTCGACCGGTCTCACGATACTTCTTTTCGCCAGTCTCCCGATCAGTGTCCCTATCGATGCTGAAGTTCTTTCGTTCAGGGACCTGAATCGGACTCTTTGCTCTAGAAATCAGCGTTGAGACGCCACCACCGCCCTGATAATCCTTTTTCAGAGCATCGATATTCTGCTCCTGATAACAGCGTTTATAGTCGAGATTGTGCTTCTCGGCGTCGATAATACACATACTGTACTTAACGGCACGTGCAATCTCATCCATAGGAGCACCCTGTAAGGTCATATCGGTAATCAAATTCGATACAACACCCATTTGCTTCTGTTTATAATCGCTATTGATCTTTTTGAGACCGGGGTAGCCCTTATACTCAACCTTTGGATCAAAGCCCTTCAGAGCATCCAGAGTTTTATCTGTGCGAATCCTAACTTTGTCGTTAACAGGAATAACAAGAACCGTATCTCCATCGAAATCCGCACCAGAAAGCTGCTCGGCAACAGTAGAACTAATGCCAATAGCATCCTTAGCGGCAGAGCCGATTGAGCTTTTGCCCTCTTTATTGCGATTATTAACTCGAAGTTTGGGAATCTCAAAGATACCAGCGTGGGGGAAGCGAATTAATACAACCTCTTCGCCATCGCGATACTGGGGCGCATAGACCTCGGTGTCCTTGATGGTTGTCAGAGGAAGAATAACCTGAGTCGCCTGCCTTGGGAATGCCGCAGCTTTCAGATTTACGGCAGCTGTATCGCAATCCTCGGCATAGCTCTCAAGAAGTTTCTTTTTTACAGCAGGATTGGTGAGGGACAGAATCTCATCAAGTTCTTTCTTTCGTGACTCGTAGGATTCATTAAGCTGACGTTTGATGAGTGGAACAGGCTGCTTTGAGAGCATCTGCGCAGAAAGAGTCTTAGCATACTCAGCCCAGCCTCCTTCTTCGTTGACAATATTCATTACACCCTGCTTTTCGTTCCCATCTCCGGAATTGTAGAACAGCTGCTTCTTGATTGTGGCTCCAAAAGGATTTGCAGGATCGACTTGCCCATCCGCAGTACGTTTCATTGGCTTCAAGACAGTATTATCCTTCGGCCCAAGCATCGGAACATCTTCTGTCTTATTCGTGTTAAAGACAACATCAACACCATCAGGAAGGTTGTCAGAATAGACGGCCATACCCTTAAGATAGTGAGTTCCGTCAACCGCTATACGAACCTGAGCGTAATTCGCTTTGCCAAGGGAAATATCATCGACGCCTCTTCTGAGTTCAATTGTGCCATCCTTTTCCAAACCACCCTGGTCACGATAACGAACCTGAATGCGACTGGAGTCAAGACTAACAGGAGGTTTAAGACCAAGTTCCGTCATTTCGGAAACAGTCTCGTAGTCACCGATAGTCTTAACGGCGTCAAGATTGTTGTAAATATCCTGCTTTGTTGTGCCCTTCGGGGCAAGGATCTTCATTGTCGTAAAATTACGCTTATTGGTAGCCTGCTGAAGCTTAATTTCGACAATATCATAGCCTTCTTCCTGAAGCATCTTAAGAGCAGTGTCTTTACGCTCAGCGGTAATCTTATACCCAAGAATATCACTAAGTTCCCGTTCAGATGCTTCTCCAACATCAAGGTACTTCTTAGTAGAAAGCTGCTTTTTCATAAAGTCGGCAGTTTTCTTAGTGAGTTCCGTTCGCTCTTTAGCTTGCTCAGTTAGAATAGAACGAACATAGCTTTCACCTTTGGGTGGATTTAACCGCTTACCAATCTCGACATTGGAATATCCATGCTCTTTGAGCTTCATAACCTGAGCAATCCGTTCGGCACGAACTCTATCTTTAGAAATGGATTTCATCTGACGGAACTCAGTGGAGGACATTCCCATTGCGGTTCTGATCTCTGCATCAGAAAGCCCCTGTGCGCGAAGTTCACCATAAGAACTTCTAAAGAAAGCTTCCCGTTGGTAAGGATTTTCACCAGACCCCCACGGGAATCTGCCAGATCTACGAGGCATCCCATAATGGGCAATTGCTTCTAGGTCTTCATCATCAAGAATATCATCCTGATAATCGTCTACTTCGACATCTTCGTTATCGAAAATATCAATGGTTTCATCGTCCTGAGAATGTTCGTATCCCATTATTCAATCGCACCTCGTTTCATATCAAATATCATTTTGTCGAAATGGATTATTTTATCCATTATTCTCCTAATTTCGGCAGGATCTGCTGTTTCTTCATTCTTAGCGCCTGATTGATAGATCGCAAGTTCTGTATCAATATCTTCCGGATTCACACGATACTCAAGGCAGAAGAGAGCAGCATAGATTCTCAACTGAATAATCGACGTAGGACCTTCTCCTGATTTATAATCATGAATTCGAAGTTTCTTTTTCGAGAACTTGATTGTATCTGCTGTGCCAAAGCAATTCTCTGAATAATATAATGGCTGCTCTGGTGTCATACCGTATCGAATCGCATCATTGACATACATTGCAATTGTTGAGTTTCCGCTGAGCTTGACACCAAGTTTAATTGCATTCGCCGCAAATTCATGAAGCTTAGTGCCTCGTTCTGCAGCCATCGCATTGTTGTATGACGCTACAAATTTCTCGTCGTCATACCTTGTCCAATGATACTTGCTTGCACTGAGCAGAGCATGCTGCCCGATAAGATTTCTATGTGGGTTAAAAACAAAGGGCATTGCGATTCTCCTTTCTAAAAACAAAAAGAACTAAGAAAAATAATCTCTTAGTTCTTCAATGATTTCATTCTTGTTCTCAGGAAAAATGAAAGCTCCATAACTTCCCATGTCCAAAGCGCTCTGAATGTAATAGTCCTGATTTGGTTGGTGGATCTCATTACGACTTTTTTTACATTCAAGAAAAGCCCACTTGCTTCCGACAAAAATGGAGAGGTCTGGAATCCCCTGCAAATAAGAAGAATCATTCTTCAATATAACAGCATTTGAAAAAATAGCTTTCAACTCTTTAATCAATTCTGCTTGAAAACTGTTTTCTCTTTTCATTCCATACCTCCTCAAAAATATAAAAGAAAACGTAAACCGTCTTCCTCTCTATTACACGGGTTGTAAATTTTGCGAGGGTAAAAGAGCAAAAAAGAGAACCACTTGTAAAAAGCAGTTCTCTTCTCAAAATATCACTTCTTAAATAGTTTCTTGATAAGAGTATGGCCATCAATAGAATATTCAATTTTACCTGTCCAATCACCGATCCACATCGACATTACTCCAAAACTTGGAAACCATAAATATACGATATCGCATTTCCCATAATAGAGAAAAATGCTCATAACAATTATATATGGTGCTTCCAAAATAAGAAAAACAATGTCAATCGTCTCAATAATATTTTTCAAGATCATGTCTAATACTTCTTTCAATTTCTCCATAATAATACCTCCAAAAATATTTAATTAGGATTATTTCCCATTATACTGATTGAAAAAAATGCGACGTCCTACATAGGGTAAAAAGAGAACCACTTGTAAAAGCAGTCCTCTTTCGAAATATCAATTATTTGCTTTTCGTTTCTCCTTCCAAAATTCGCATGTCGCCTTGACATCTTCCTTAAACCTCTGCGCATCTGCATCCATTTCATTCAGCAGCTTGTGCAAACGTATCAGAAGGACACCAAGTGTCACACCGATAATCATTCCAGCAAGAAACATAATAAATTCCTCCTTTAATATTGTTCATTAAAGGGATGGAAATTTCTGCGAACAAAAAAGAAAACCACCTGTAAAAATATCAAGTGGTTTTCTCAATAAAGAATTATTCTTCTTCGGTTACTTCATTAGCACCATAAATAATAGCGCCAACTACTTTTCTTCTTTCTCCTTTCATATCCGTAACATAACCGGTATCTGCTGCCTGAGAAAACATACGATCAAACTCTGGGCATTCATCTCGATTCATTCCGAGTAACCGAACGGGCTTGTCATAATCTCCAAACGCTTTTGCATCAGCACGTCCTAAACAGGCGTCTGTGACATATTTATCTTTCAACTTGGCATTCCAATTCAGTCCTTCGTAAACTGCACCAGTAAATACACCAATGATGTATACACCAGCCATAACAGCACCGACCTTTACAGACAAAACAATCTCATCTTTGTTCTCCTTCCAATAGTTTTTTGCTTTTTCAATGTACTTCATAAAAGTACCTCCAATAAAATAATTTTGGGGATATACCCCATTATATAATCTGTATTTTCTGCGACCATAAATATCCATAAAAAGGAAACCACTTGTAAAAGCAGCTTCCTTTTCTTCGAACTATTTTTTTGCCTTCAGAGCTATGATCGCTCCGGATGTAATTAACCCGTCGTACGCAGCGGTATACCACAGTGATCGCAATGGTGCGCTTATTTCCGTCGGTCCTACAATAAGGAAATATACACACAACACTTGCAGAATCACAAACATGGCAATGCCATTGATTCGCAACACGTTAATCATATAACCTCTAAACGTTCCCATAAATATCCTCCTTAAGTTTTTGTTCTTCATTAAGGAAGTTGAAAATGTTGCGATTTGGACGGCCAACGTGACTTACTCAATTTACTAAATCAACTAAACCATCCCACCACATCCAATATTTTCATTTCAAATATTCATGATTGCTTTCCTTCGATTCAACATATTTGAAATAATACTCGTCATGCTTCTTAATTCCATGCTTGCCTCTTTCAACAAGGAATCTCGAAACGCCCAACGTGACATCCGCCAGCCTGTTATACATTTTTGCAACAGCAAGCCAAAATTTAAATTTCCACATAAAAATCTCCTTTCGCATCTGTCATTTATTTTCTGTCAATTTTCCACTTTGCGGATAAATGGATAGATTTTTTCCCATATTCTTTTATATATTTTAATTTTTCTCGCGTATAATTAGAAAATAATTTAGCCATTTAGCCACATGTAAATATATCTGACACAAGTGTCAACTCATCTGACACAAGTGTCAACTCACTTGACAAGAAATCGCGATTTTGCGGATAAATCCAGTTTATCCAGATTTAGCCATTTAGCCACAAAATGGTATTTTTAGCCTCCAAACAGCACTTTTCTTCGATAATCATCGTAAAACAGCTCCAAATAGAGATAGTTTCTCTTCGCTGCTTTCCCCTGTTCTATCGAGTAAATCTGCTGCCTCGTCATGAATGTCATGTCAGCAATTTCAGCTACCGACAGGTTTAACGAAATCCTCGTTTGCTTCAATTCTTCTCCAGTCATCATTGATCTCTAAACTCCTTTTTCAAGCGGGTCATTTCTTTATACCGGTATCGATCGTAAAACAGCTCAAGGAAGAGATAGTTTCGTTCCGGAGCGCTATCCCTTTCAACATCATATATTGAGGCTCGACTAATCCCAGTCATTCTAGACACGTCGCTAATGGTCAATCGCAGTTCCATACGAATCCTCTTTAATTCTGCACCAGTCATTGTAATACTAATCCCTCCCCAAGATTTTCAATACATAATTCTATCAAAACTACGAATGATACATCTTATAGCATCCGAACAAGATTCATTATACATACAGCCAGCTGCATCCAGATATGATGTCAACGCAAACAGCAATCTGATTGCCGAGCCCAGCTCGTTTGATAGTGAACCGAAATAAAGCAAATTGCAGATCTTAAAACGACGTTTCATTTTATTAACTATAAGACCTTCTTCGTTAAACTTAAGAGAGTGATGATCTATTCCACAAACAATGCTGGATAGATCATCAAATACAATCAATAGATTGCGGTACCAATACCAATCAAGCCGCGAATCATAAATATTGTATCTAAGAATATTCTCAAGCTGAATCATTCCGAAGTCCATGGCTTGCCTGAGTGCATCACCGAAAATCAAGTTGCAGAGCCAAAATCTAAAAGAAAAGTGCTTATTAGTAGACATATATTACCTCCAAAATATCATCTAACAGTATTATAAAAATTAGTTTGCTTTCCGATAGTTATTAACACCTTTTTCAGCTCAATGCATGAGTTATGTAACTCATCAAGCTTATCCCTCAATGCAGATATCGTGATACAGCCCTCACCATTGTCATTTAGTCGATCATCATACTCTCGGAAAAGTGCATAATACTCAAACAGAACTTTATTACGGGCATTGATTGCCTTATGGAGATCTTTCTCGGCCTTGGCAATCTGTCCGGTCATGCGCTTATGATAATAAAGAAGGAGGTCTAACGTTCGAATGTGGATATGCCCTTTATCATCGAGGTAGGTTTTCATTTTGTATTCCTTGATCTTCGTCCGAATAGTGGTCTGACTCACATCACAAAGAAAAGCAGCCTCCTGTACGGTGACAAAAGGATGCCTTACAGTAAAAATTTCCTCCATTTACGTCACCTCCAATTTTCACCAGTAATCTTGCTCATAGTCTCATTACTCGCCCGTATGTTCGTTATATTACGGTATTTACAATCGACTGATATGTAAAAAGGCCCATTACCATCGCCGATTCTGAGGCCGCTGAGAGCCCTCTGGTCGGTAATAACATATTTGCAGAATTCAGCATTTTTGCAGATTTTACAGGGATTTGCTACACAACTCATGACGTTTTTCTCCTTTTCAAAACGCAATTCTATCCGCAACAAAACCATACTTGCTTGCGAATTTCAGGAAGCTGGTGGTCTCTTCCTGGTTCAGAAGCATCGGCTTGCTTTTGCCTTCATTAATTATTAATTGCACGACGTAAATATTGTTAACAAGCTGGGTTGTGCGATAATGCACCTTATATGTCTTATTGGTAGATTCCGTCATACTTTTCTTCCTCCTGACGCATAATAATCTTTTTGTGGTCGTTTACCATGGCAATCGCAGCATTGGTTTCATGATTAAAAATAAGCAGCTCCTTTGATTTAAGGAGCCGCTTTTTCATATCGGAAATATCTTTTCTTGTTGCATCTTTTGCAAGCATAACAATCAGCCTTTCTTTTTAATATCCGATTTTTTAGTCTAATGGAGGGAATAGTACAACTGCATAGAAAAGTCCTATCAATATGAGTGTTATGATTACCCCAATAATCCAATCCATGATTAGTTCGATAATTAAGAGACTTATAGCCAATATAAGAAAGAGAATTATCAACCACATTTTATCCCCCCCTCTTAAGGCTCTGGTAACTTTCTCGCTAGGAAATTTTGAGAACCGACTTTGTATTGGATGCCGTCAATTTCTACAGAGACAATCCCAGCATTACTCGTGATTATAACACGTCCTGGTCCTTCTATGACACCATCAGGCATATAAATCTTGATGTACCATTTATAATCGCTGCTGGTACTTTCTGAAGTTGAACAGCATCCGGAAAAAATAATAATACAAAGACAGATCAAGAGAACATACACAGCTATCGTCAATTTTGTCGGCATAATTATTCCTCCTCAATGGCATCCATTATATATCCCTTCATATCGAAGACATACATCATGTCTATTAGCCGCTTTGGCGTAACTCGCCTGTAAACAGTCATTTGAATATCTCTCGGTAAATATAAATACACGGTAAAGGTACCATCTCTGTGCTCTTTCACCGTGTAGTGCCTTACAAGATATCGTATTGCAATAATGGATGGAGTGTGTGCGGTTATCTTTTTTGCCTTCATCATTACTTCTCCTTAGTTTCCTTCGGCAGGTACTTCTTGAAAATTCCGTCATATCTGGACATCCCAAGAATATCACAGAAGTAGTGACGGGCAACCGCCATGGCAAGGCCTTTCTCATGGTCATTCATAGCACCTTCCTGGCATTTCACGACGGTCTTGCATCCGTCCTTCCAGTAAATGATTGTTGCAGGGCCATTGAAGATAACCTGCTCGATGGGATTTGACGGAGTGGGCTTATTGTTAGTGTTTTTCATAGTAGATTCTCCTTTTAACGAATTTTCGCTACACTTAATTAAGTCTGCTAATCCACGTTTGAAATTTGTGGTAATATCGTCGTGGTAGACATGCTGAGGGGCATAACCGCAATCATAATATGGTTTTATCTTGGGACAACTGTGTGTGATAATATCCTCTGACTCAAGCCTAGATATGTTTCCACCGTAGCTTGAATAATACTCTTCAAAGCCATCATTTTTCTTCTCAAAAATGACGTCATGAACAAATTCTGCCTTTATGCTCTTCATGTCAGCACTAAAAGATACAACTTTCATACCAGGTTCAGGGAATTTTGGGTTTTTACCAGGATATAGTAATCTTTCACCCATCCGCTTTAAATATTTAGTCGGAACCTCCGAAATGTAAGGAACCCCGGAAAATATAACCTCAGCTATCTTTCCAATATGCTCAGGGACATATTTAACAGCTCGAATAAGCCCTATGCGGCCTCGATGCTGATCGTACAGCTTGCTGATTATAATTGGATGGAACTCTCTCAAAGAGTCAGTCAATTCAACATAGTCCCCACGTTTAATTTCGTTCTCCATAATTTTCTCCTTTTCATACTTTTCGTAATCGTAATACATTTTTATTTCCGGATTACCATGCTCAATCAAAGCATCTGAGGCGAGAATATCTACTTTGCCGTCTTCGAAATAGCATTGCTCCTCGAATTCACAGTCTCTTATGTTAAAGAAAACCGCACGAACTTTTTTGGTAATGCCAACTGCAAGACGATCAGTAACCGTCATATTTGGCTCAGGAAAAATCCTAGTTCTTAACGGCCATTCTTCTCTTTTTCTAATGAAATCAAGGTGTATAAGTGGTACTACCGAAATATAAGGAACACCGGAAAAAATGACCTCTGCCACTTTCCATGGCTGTGAAGGAGCGTATGTTACCTTTCTGACAAGACCATTGCGCCCGTAATTGTCCTCATATAGTTTGTCAACAAACGGATTTTTTGATCGATCCAGGTAAGGCTTTAGTATTACATAGTCGCCGCGCTTTATCCCGTTCTCCATAATTTTCTCCTTTTCAATTCGTCAAAAATAAAAAGAAGGAGGAGTTGTAGTCCGTCCTTCTTTCACTCATAAATTAAGCGAAATATACTTCATATCCCTCCTCCTTAGCCTTAGCTGTTTCTTCGGCTTCGAATTCGTGTTTTTCTTTTCTATCTAAAACACCAAACAGATATATGCATATAAGCATAAATAATCCAAGAGCAACGTTAGCCATAATAATTTTCTCCTTTTAATAAATAAAAATGTTACTAATATTACATAAAGAGTCGCTCTTCTCTTCATTATAATGGATGAAATATTTGCGATTTTTTGTGGCCACAAAGTTAATAGTATCGATTTGGCTTCCTCTTTCTCCGTTTTATCATCTTATCACGGATTTTGTATCCACGTTCATTTATATACAGCCGAACACTTTCGGTAGGCCCCTTCATTGCTTCTCGTTCTTTTTCTGCTAATTTCTTATCGTTAGCATAATCTTCACAGGAAGCATGACAAGTTGCGGTTCTTCGCGTGCAGCCATGGCAGTGATATGTCATCTCTTGTCCTCTTTCTCATATAATTCATAAATATCAGACATCATTTTACTGAGCTGAAGCTCACTCCATCCATCACGATACTCGTAGGTATAAGTGTATCCGCCACGTTTCAAATCTTTTGAGACACATACCGTAACACGATCGTGAGGATCGAGACTGTCGCCTTCATAAAACATAAAAACACGGATGCCCATTGAAACTAACTTCTGTAACTCTTTAATAGGCTGCCATGCTCCAAAATACATATAAAGGCGATCTGGATATTCCTGAAAGATTGGATCATTAAAATTGACTTTTGTCGTTAGCATCTATCCAATCCTCTCAAGCACGTTTCCATTCATTCTCAAGAGGACTGTACCCCATTCAGAAAATCCGGGATAGGTGAAATTGTGGACATATGCGAGCGGCTGCTTTGCCTTCAAATCTTCTCTTTCTTGCTCCCATTCGGACTCATCAGAAGAAATCGTGAGAAGGGTGAGCATATCTCCAAGTTTTTCAGAACGGTTATAAATGGCGGCATATACTCGGCAGCCGTATGTGCCTTCGACAGACTCCACAGCTCTCTCAAGAGCATCATTATCTTTGGGAGCATAAATTCGGTCCATATGGAACCAATTCCCATAGAATGGAATGGATCTAGCACGTTCATTCGTCCCAAAGCACGCATATGTGATAGAAGTAGTATAGATGCCAAGAATGTTCAAACGGAGTTCTTTTTCTTTGATTAAGGCGGTTCTATCCATTTTTAATCTCCCTTCTTTTAACCGGATAAATCCATTTCGTTTTAGGATTCGCGTAAATATAATCGTAATCAAGTTTATAAATAGGATATACTTTGCCGCAGTTTAGACAGCGAAGCATATCGACGTCCGCTTTTCCAGACTCGTCCCCGATAATTCCGCCACATGCGCAAAATATATGAGTGTAGTTAGGTTTCGTTGTCATTCGGATTACCCATGCTTTCTGTATAACGCTTAAAGCCTTTGGTTCGACTATCCAATCGCTCCATCAACCCAAGAAAAACCTTGCATAAAACATAGCTAGGACTGGCTTTATATTGTTCTATAGCGCTTAATGAAACCACTTCTTTCACGTTGAATGCGCGACCCGTGTCACGGTCCCGATCTGTCAGCTGAATATTAAATGTGTCCCTTTCGCCGGGGTATAAACTCAATTCATATCCTTTACCTTTAAGAATCCTTAACAATCCCATAAAATCAAAATAACCCATTCTCATTACATCTTCCGAATCAAAACAACCCATTATCATTACCTCCATTAATCGCGATACTCGTAGGCATAATGACTCTCATATCTTCAGTCATTTCTCTAATTCCTCCTTTTTACGCCTTACCATCGGGAATGTCCATCCAGTCATTGTGTTTACTCCAATCTGATCATATTCGAGTTTCCATTTCGGGTAAGTTTTTTCACAACGCATGCAGGTAAAGTTGAGGTCCTTTCCACCGCTCTTATCATATAACGAGCCACCACATGAGCAGTATACGGGTCTATAACCGCCCTCAAAAGCTTTGAGATTCATGATGACCTCTAAAACTCTGCGGTAGATAATATCATTGGCGTTCCCAGCATACCTGGCTTCTGCATTGAGATCAATCGTCTTGCTGCTATAGTATTCTCCGGAACGAACCTTTATCCTTACACAATTTTCTTCCAACGGAATAATATCCAGTTCATATCCATACCCCCGAAGTAATTCGATAATCTTGATAATATCAAACTTCATAACCATATCGCTCCCTATATTTAACAGGAAATGTCAATCCAGTCATTGGGTTTATTCCAATCTGATCGTATTCAAGTTCCCACTTCGGATAAGTTTTTTCACAGCGCATGCAGGTAAAGCGTAGACCTTTTTCGTCACTCTTAGCATATAACAAGCCACCACATGAGCAACGTACTGGTTTATAACTGCCCTCAAAAATCTTGGTAATATCAAACTTCATTTCTATCTCCATCCGATAACTTCATATTCAGGATACTTTGCAACAAATCTTTGGATGGCCTGTCCGCCGTTCTTAGCTCGGACACGCTTACTATGTACAATGTTGCTAAGCAAATCGTATGCCTCATCCGAATAATCGAAATCAAATGGAAATGTCGCTTCTTTGGGATCAATATACTCAACAATAAACTGGAAGGTCATGTTTATTCTCCTTTCGTGTCAGTAACGATTCTGACTTTGTATCCGAGCTTTTTCTCGATTTCTTCGAGGGTAAGATCATGAATCTTAGGCTCTACGATAATATCCGTGTAGAAAGCATTGATGGTTTTATTCGTTAATGGGTCTGTTACATTGTCTTCGTGGAGATCCAGACTCTCGGATATCTGGATATAAGCCAACTCTTTAAGACCCAATGTCACCATGCAATTACAGAAATCAACGTTCGGTGTATACTTAAGCGAGCATGGAAAATCAACTTTCGGCAATGTAACCAAATGTTTCCCACGGTTATCTTCATATTCGTATTCAAGGTGCATAAACCACTCGTCACCCTCACGAAAAATATCAGCCTTCTTCAACATTTTTAACTTCCTCCAGTCGTTTTCTTTCTCTTTCGATCTTAATATCGATAGCACGGTTTACATCGTAATAGCTGTTTTTCATAGCCATTGCAACATAGTTAACGCATATACAAACATCTGCAAGTTCTTCTAAGACAGCAAGTCGGTTTTCGGAACAATCCGGATCTCGGAGATACTTACTGATTGCCTGAATCAGCTCTGCACATTCCTCCTGTGCGATTCTGAGTTTTTTCTCTCCGCCATCTGTGTTGAAACTGTTATTAACAACAGAATAATATTTATTCTGATTTAGAATAAAGCCGTCTTTTCGTTTATTCAGTTCGTCGAGGAACTCTTTTTGGTTCATTTTTATAACCTCCATAAAAAACAAAATGAGAGGCAGCGACACAAAATACAGCGTGTCACCACCTCTCATATATGTGGTTGTAATTTATGCGACCATAAAGAAATGTTTCCAAAGAATTGGATGCTTCTTTATCTTTTCGACCAGACGCAATGCCACCTCGGCATTTACATTCTCCCAGTTTCCAGTATCAATCACGTATCCGTTTTCGGAGATAAGCAATTTCTGGATAAGAATAGAGAATTCAAAGCCGTTGAGATAGCCCTGTATTTCTGCATTATCCAGAATATCACTTGTTTTTTGTGCTGGCTTTAGCACCATTTCTTTATAATATGCTGCTAAAGCACTGCGCATAACATCCGATTTTGTAGAATCAGTCTCTTTGCAGATCTTATCGAGGATGTTATTTTCGTCCTCATTCAATCGGATCCTACATGCGATATTTCTTGTGCTTTCTTTTTGTTTTTCTGCCATAAATATCATTCTCCTTTTAATTATATGATTTTAAATTTCTCATGTCCCTGATTCACGAAATGCTTCTCTCTTTCCTGATACTCTTCTTTTGTGATTTCTCTGGTCTCACCAGTTTGATCAAAATATCTATTGATCTCCACACGTTCGCCATCGGGTTTTATGACATATAAGACCGCAGTAGTATCCCAATCACCATTATTAGGATCTGTAAGACCCTGATACATATAAACCTTATAAGGATTGTTCTCAGGGCAATAAGGCATGGTGATCGGAAACATTTCATGAATAAGATGGACGATCATTCCACTATGCCAACCAACCGTTGGGTGATCTATGCAATAAGCAATTACACGGTCGTTGTCGACATATTTAACAGTTCCATCTGGGTAAATATCTTTCCAGAAAGAACCCATACGGCTGCATTGTAAATTCTTAACAAGACCGGTGTTAATGAATCCAACTTCGTGCCAAATATAAGGCGTATCCTCGATAGGCGTTAGCGGTTTACCTTGGACCAGTCGGTTAAGAATATTCATTGTAATTCCAATGCTGCAACCAGAATGCTCATCTTCCATAAGGCTTTTGTACGCCTTAAACGCACTTTCATAACACGCAACGCCATAATCCCATTCATTAGGATTTTTGTCGCCGCGCTCACGCTTACATGCAATTTCAATTTCTCTTTTTGCCCATTCCAAGATGTTCATTTAGTTTTTCTCCTTTCAAAAATATAAATTATTCAAACCAAATTAAATCAGTATCTTTTATTCCAAATTTTTATCTGCTTTTCAATTGGCATACTAGATATAAGCCAAGTGTCCAAATACTTCATATTGCAAGTTCGTTTATGGTATGGTCGAATATACATCCTATCCATGCACACATCAATAATGGATCGTCCGCCACAAAATGGACAAGGCTTTGGTACTTCGAGTCTACTCATAAATATCAACCAACCTTTCCAAAGAATTCTTTCAAATCGAACCATTTATCCTCGATGATATTGCCAATCTTGGTTATTGTAGAACCCCAGCCGTTATCCTCGAAGCGAATATACTTTCCAGGAAGGTCCTCCCACTTATCAACGCCAACTACCTCCAAGACCTTAGATATCGCTTCCATGGACTCAGCTCGGAACACTCTCGTCTGAGTAGCAGAGTTGAATTCGTCAAGGCAATATCCTCCGACGCCACAAGTGAAACTGTTTGTGTTAATGTAAATCATGAATGTCATAATTCCATGATCTTCTCGTCCAAGCATTGTGGAACGAATTTTTGCATTTTTAATTTCCATGCTTTTCTCCCTATCGCCTTACTTAATAATTCTCATTAGTAAACTTCAGACTTTTTAACATCTTAAACATACCTGAATGCATCCCGATCGATGAAGATCGGAATGAGCCCAAATAGAAAATATCCTGTGTAATAATATTTCGTAAAAGTATTCCGGTCATATCTTGTCCAAGTTCTTTTGATTAGCATAAATATCATTCTCCTTTTAACCGATATCATAAACGCCAACAATAGCACCCATATCAAGATTTTGTTTTGTGTTATAATGGAAATTATCTAGCTTCTCTCCATTTTCGTCCGTCACACGGATTCGACCAGAGCCATCTCCGTCGACCCGTACGAGGAGGTTTCTGCTTGCTCCAACGTTTCCAAGATACTCCATATGCCTAAGGAGCCTAAGTATAGTAGCAACGTCCTCTTCTCTGCCTCTAATGGTTACAGTTCGTTCAGTCATTGTTTTACCTCCTCAATCGTAATTATCCCAAGTCCATTGAACTGCCTGGACTTGGACAGACTTCTTGACAAATAGGAATCTGCTCTTGTATCATGAGATATGAGAAGAAAACAGCAACACGATTTGGCAGTTCCAAGGAGTGAGCTGCGATAAGTCTCTTATTCGCTTCATTTCTGCTCATCCCATAGCCCATAAGTCTCTTAATGGCCGTTTTTCGTTTCATTCCTTCTCCCCCTTATGCTTTAAATACACGCGCACTACATCCGGATTCGCCATAAACGTGATAAGATCGTCATGACATTCGGGACATAAATCTATTAGTGGGTTGACAAAAGATTTCTTACCAACTACATACGTTCTCATATCGTCCTTAGGAATATAAAATGAACCACATCGATCGCATTTCCTTGCAATCATAAAATATCCTCCTTTACTTTACGCCTCATTCCACCGGTTCTCCCTTCATAAATGCATCGAATTTTTGCTTACACTCCGGGCAAAGAAGACGTCCATATCGCTCAGTATTTCCCCAGCCAATTGGAGGTTCCATATCCCTTAGAAAAGTCGGCTCACGGTCCTTCGGGCGACATTCTTCCATGGTCTTATAGGCAATTTGTTTACATCTATAGCATTCAAATTGGATACAGATTGTTCTTCCGTCTTCTTTGAATCGGTCAAACGTCATTTTTATCTCCTTCTACTTCGCAAAGTCTCATAAGTGCCTCCTCACTTGCTTGTATACAAACTGCCATCGCTATTGTAGCGAGGAGTAATAGCGATGCCGTACCACTTACCATATGCTTCAATGGCGGTCACAATATAATTGACACCAGTTTCTTCATCGGCAACACATAGAGTTCTATATGGACCATTTTCATTTTCCGGCCAGATTTTTATCGGATTATCTTGGGCCGCTTCAACCTCGACCGTACAACACGCTCCAAGGAGAAAAACAAATATCAGGGCGATGATAATGAATGTTTTACGCATTTTTGTCATTATTGATATCCTCCATTTTATCAAACTCTCCAGTGATCAATTGAGAACATGGCAGTGTTCTGATCCAATCGCAAAGTATATGCCACTCATCCAACTTGTGGTTCTTGCGAGATTTGTAAATATTGGCCAGAACCTCGTAGTTCAGCATGACTGTCCGGCGCTGGTTGTAGGAGCTAGGCAACAGTTGGATCATCTGCCACCAATACTCTTTAGCAGGAACCGACGGATTTTTAGTTTTGAGGGCTTTCAAATATCTTTTGCGACATTCATTAAGACAAACGATGGTGTTCTCCAAAATTTCAGTGGGGAGAAACTCTATGTTGCCTATCATTAAATCAAAGAGATGCTCACAGCTAAAATCACCCAGCGTAAACTCCTTATCTGCAATCTTATGCATCGTGGAGCATGAGTTAGCTACAGTACCAACCTTATAGGTGTCGAACTCCTTCCACCAATACAGAGGTGCCGTAATATCGACGTACACCGCAATCATCCGCATGAACTTCCGATGGTCTGTACCGGCGTTGCGAAGGCGCTTCATGAGATCTTGGTCATTTGTACCAATAACAAAAGGTATTCCACCCCCATCCTCAGCAACAATATGTTCTGATGTTACTTGGTCATCATATACGTAACCGCTATCGCTCATATCCCAAGAATTCATCGGGTTCCGCATGCCCCTGATGGTTGCCTCCCATCCCATAACCTCAGTGTTTTCAATTTTCAGCATAAAATATCATTCTCCTTTTTTATTCTGAGTCAGGTTTTCGAACCACAATTACTCCATTAGGAGGCGGTGCCATGCCAGTTCTGTTATACATCTCTGCACAAATCATTTGCTTTAGCAGCCTTTCACTTTTTCGTTTACCAAGTTTCTTAGGTTTAGGTGGAAGCTCGCCATTCGCTGCTGCTATAGCAGTAGGATTATATTTGTGTTGGCCCATATTATTCTCCTTTTTCGTTTTCTTCAAGCTTTTCTTGAATCTTCTTTAGAATAGTTTCAACCGTTTTTCTAGTTTTGGGTGCAAGCTTAATATACTTTGAGTGCTGGCCATACCAAGAGAAAATTTCTGTCAGGTCACCTTTCGCCCAGCTGAAAGACCACCAGTCGCAGATCATTTCGATAATGTACTCGTAGGGCATTTCAAGGATGACTTCGCCTTCCTCTGGTTCATCGTTAATCAGCACCCAATGCTGCCAATGGTGCGGATTTCGGTGAATATGCTTAAGCCACGCCTGTTTGAATGCCATTACGACCCCATAGGAGCGGTTCTTTCCATAGAAATAGCTATCATAGGCGTTGTATTCATCGGGGTCATTCTTCGACTCGTCATGATGTAGCCACAGTGTTGCAGGATATTCATCCATGCCGTCAAAAATCGCTGGTAGATTTTTATAAAGCCAATTGTATCCTCTGGAAACATTGAACCTATGATTATTCAAGTAAGCATCGTATTCTTTTGACATTATTTTTCCTCCAAATCTTCTTCATTTTTCCACTCATTAACCTTATGAAGTTCGCCATCAAAGTGCTTATAAAAGCACCCGATGCAAATCAGCATGTGCCCACCGAAACTGTATGAATCATCAATACTTACAGGCTTCTTGCATATCACGCATCGATGACGCGGTACGGAAGAAGCTTCAACTCCAAATCTCTGAAAGACTTCAATATTTACGATATCGATGTCATGGTCATATTCAACTTTACTCATAAAGTATCATTCTCCTTTTTTAACGCCTCACTGTACTTTACAAGTGCATGGAGGTTCGCACTTTCTTCATCGCAGAATTTGATCTTTGTTGGATCAACACGACGTACCCCGTCCTTGAACTCGACGACACCATAAACCTGTCCAATCAGACCAGCAGGATGCCCATCATGAAGCGGACTGGCATCAATGGCACTGGCCCATTGTTCCCAGAGGTGAAAATATCCAAGTTCGCCACCGACTTCACAAAGCCTTGGAGAAGGGGAAAATTTTATATTAATTCCAGCCATTATAAATCCTCATTTTACAGTTTATTCTTATTCCAAACATACTTACCGTTCTCGAATACACACTTTCCGTTTGTTTTCTTCAGACAAAAATACCAGTTATGTCCAAGCCACCAAAATATAATAATCCCGCCTGATTTCATGTTTTGCTTGAGCATAGGACTGTAAAACCATCTGAATTTGTTTCTACCATAAATGCGTTTTCCGATACATATTTGCATAAATATCATTCTCCTTTATTAAAGTAGTGAATCTGGTCCGTACATGTCAATAAACGTGGTCATATCCTGCACACTGAGAAATCCCAGTAGCCTTGCTGCGCGGTCGATTTTAACCGCAGTGTAGAATACCTCACGCTGCTTATCAAATGGCAGTGACTTAATCGTATCGATTGTTTTTGGAAATTTGGTCATATCAATAGACATAATAATCGCAAGACCTTTAAGTTTGTCATCGGTGCTTACGGGTCTTCGAATTACAATCTTTTGAATTTCCATTATTTAAGCCTCTCTATCGTGTACTTTCCGAGAACCTTTCTCCCAATATCAGCCGCATTTTTAACAGTCCATGGACTACAGCCAATATCTTTTGAACACTCGGCAAAAGATGCATATTCCTTTTTAGTCTCAACAACTCTACATGGGCATCTCACGCCAGGAGTGTTGACATTAAAAAGTCTCCGTGCCATGCGTAGTTCGTTATAGTACATTGTTTTGGATTCAGAATTTGGAAGCTTAAATGATTCAGTGGTTCCGTCGGGCTTCTTGATCCGATACCATAAATTGTCGCGATGTACATAATCAACGATTCCGCCATGCTTGTGATCTCCGATGTTAGGCATTGACTTTCTTACCAGTTCAATAGAGTATCCCAATTTATGCACTCCTTTTGAAAATATAAAAATTGGAACCCGATGTAAAAACACCAGGTTCCTAATTTTAGGATTACTTATTTGCCGGGTAAACCTTTTTTCCTTCCCTTCTTAGGATGTCTTTGAAGATCTGACAAGATTCTACAGATCCCTCCTTTATGGATTCTGCAAAGTCCCATTTTAACCCTCTCCGGTTGTCGATAGCGTAGATTTCTTCGATGCCAGGATTCCTGTTCATCATGTCTTCAATCACTCGCTTCTCCAACCAGATTGAGTAGTTTTCGCTCACTATAAATTCATAGTTAAGAACCTTATAGTTCTTGTCTGGTCCTCCGAGACCGTAATAAAAGATTTGATTAATAGATTTCATAGGCAAATTGCCTCCTTTCTATTATATGAATAGAAAATCTTGCGAGATCAACCTTTATTCGCCCGCTTAGAGCGCACAGAGTCCTTCTTACTCGCGAGCTTAAAGTTTACCGGCTTGCTTGAACCCCAATTCCAGAACTGCTCCAAGCAGCTTGTGCAAGGCTCATCGGACTGAAGAACATCCTTGTATTTGCAGAGTTTGCAATGGGACTCGAAATCAACCTCAACCTGGATAATATCAGGCATTGACCCAATCCCTCCAGTTCGTTGCAAAGTAGCTGTCCGTCCGCTTGCCATCAGCACCTCTGTGACGGTTGAAATGACGAATTCCGGCCTTTCTCATGTTGTTACGAGCAATGTTACGAAGATGCTTTCGCATAATTTGTTACTCCTTTCACTTTATCCATAGAGGATACATAACGTGTTTCGTTGAATTTCTTTTTGCTTCTGAGCGACCGTGCGATGGCGATATCGATTGGCGCTCGGCTCTTAAGATGATAGTAATATAAATTGTGATATGGCGTATTTAGGCGGTCAATTCGCCCCATAGATTGCTCTAAGCACCGGTAAGAATAGGTCTGGGAATAGAATATAATTGTGTCGGTTTTTATGCAGTTCCATCCCTCAGCACCAGCATTGTATTGGACTAGGTAAACCCATCGATCACTATCAGGTATTTCCTGATGCTTATGACCGTTCCACTCGGCAATGACGGTTCCATCTTCATAAGGAATTTCCTTGAGAATATCCAGCTCGTAGTCGAAATTATAGAAGATGATAACTTTCGGCCTATGGCGGCAAATATCAAGGATTTTCTCAACTCTTGATGGATCTTCATTTACACATCTTCGCCAAACAGAGCATAGTTCGGAAATATTCCCTATAGGAGCTTCTGTGTATGGATTAAACCGGGTCTCTGTAATCTTCTTGTAGCCTGCAATGTCATAGGTACAAAAAATATCAATATTATTTCGTACAGTATCCCGGATGAAATCCATATCAACAAGAATTCGATTCCGAAGCCGAATCAGGCGCTGAACATTTATATAACGGTCGATTTGCGGGAATTTGGAATATGGCTTAAATATCACATGATCAGCATTAAATTGTGTTTTATTTCGGTAAAACCCATTGGCGATAAATACGGGAATATAATCCGACCAAGTATCCCCTGGTGTAGCCGACAAAAGAATCCACTGGTTCTTTTTTGTTATATCAAGAAATGCATGTGTCCATTCGCCATAACCGACAACTCGCTGTTCATCAAATATAAATACGGCGTCGGTAACATTTGTGTATTTCTTGATGTTGTTCCAGCTATCTACAACAACTTTATTGGAATAGAAGTTGGTCTTGTCTGTAGCCAGGAGAAAAGGAATTAACTCACATTCCCATTCCTTTGTGTCCCGTTTACGGGCAGTCGTGATTATATAAAGATCCTTGGGAGGATCCCGCATTTTACTGTAGGACCCTCCTGTAAGAGTTGACATTTGACCACCATTAAGCAGGTAATACCAAGCGATTGCTGTTATGGACTTTCCGCTTCCAACACCACCACAGAGAATACAACCGTTCGTAATATTCTCAAGCGATTTCAGTTGATGGTCATACAGCTTTATCAGGGCCAAGCTTTGTCACCAGCCTATCCAAATACCACTTAGCCTTTCGGATATCTTCGTTATAGTTTCCCTTCAACGGCGCTCTCCAGAGGTATTTGATGACCTGCCACACAAGACCAGCATGAACTGGGCTCTTATAGTTGCAGACACAGGCATCAATCGCATCGATACACTCAATATCGCTAGAGGTATAATGTGACGGATGGTTTACCGGATCCACTGGCTCCGTCATATTTACATCCTGATCGATATAGTCATCATAAGGCTGCATATTTACATCCTGATCGATATAGTCATCATAAGACTGCACATTAAACCCTCCTTAGAACGGCGCATTTTCGTCATCGTCGCCAGGAGCCGGATTAAACTCACCAGCTTTGCTCATGGCATCTTCAAGCAACGCGGCGTACTTGAGATCCAAGTCGTCCTCTTCGATTGTGACGTATGCGGTCTTCAAATACGCCTTAATTCCAGTCCGACCAGCAGCAGACCACTTGCTGGGACTAAGCATCAGGTCGATCGTCTTAATCGCTGCACTGTCCAGCTGGCCGACGGTGGTTTCATCCAGGAAGGTCACCTTCTTGCTGGACTCGCCGATCATAACAATCTTGGGAGGATAGTTATCGAACCGAGCCTCAACAGGGAGAGTATGGAACATTACACTGGGATCTGCCTTGCTAGGCTTATGGCGAACATTCCAGCCATCAGCCTCCAGTGCTGCGGCCTCATCCTCGTCGAGAATCACGTGGAAGGTTCTGCGTCCGGGATGGTATTCGTCCCGGGTTCCGGAAAAGTTCTTGTAGACAATAGATGCGTTTTCAATCTTGAGGTTTTCCATAATTATTTAGCTCCTTTTTTTAAACAATGTGAATATAAAAATGAATGTTACTCCGGCTTGCTACCGGACGATTGATAAAGTTGAACAAAAGATTAACGCCTGCAACAGCTCCGATGATTCCGGCTGCCACGAGCGCATAGTCCTTCCAATTTTCCTTAAGGTCTTTTTTAATCTTGGCCTTGACACCTTCTACGGCGATTTCACCGACTGTATCCTGTGCTTTTTCTTTCAACATATGTTTCTCCTTTCAAATATCAGCTTGTAAACCACTCAAAGTCCCCGTATTTGCTGACAGCAGCCTTTGCATCATCCACGAGAGAAATATAAAAGTTTTCGTCAACCAAATTCTTTTTATTGGAAATTCGAACCATCTCGGATTCCATCCAACGATATTCAGTAGCGCCAGGTGCGTTGACATATTTGGTTTCTCCGGTCTTCTTATCCTCACGTTTTGCAAGTAGCTTTGCTCCACCAGCACCGTTTTTCATAGGAGTAAACTGACCAACCTTACCGACGAATCGATAACTATGTTCTCCTTCAGGCATTCCTTCATTAAAGTCCAAATATAAGGCGCCTTCTTTGGACGATTTCACCTCACATTTGTCCTCGAAGTCAACTGGCTGCTTAGAGAACAGCGTCTTGAACACGTATGGAACCTGGAACTGTGTACCCGTTGCCGTCCAATAACCATTTTCTTCCAGATAGGTAGGTTCATTCTCTTCCGGCAAATATCCATACGTCTGCTGACACCACTCAGGAGTAGCTGCCTTTGCCACATATACAGCATTGTTCACAAGACAAATCTTCTCATAGGTTGCCTCGTGCTCGAAAGTGTAACCATATTTCTTAGCAAAGTCCATACAGAACTGGATGATTTCAGGAGTAGCCTCGGCGATCTTAATGGAATCCGTCTTGACATGGATTATCCTGAAGCCCTTGGCGGTAACTTCGTCAAACAAAGTTTTCATGAACAGTGCACCACGCAGAGCCACAATATTATTGACATTCCGTTTGTCATAGAACGGGTTCTCAAACCTGGCAGAAGTAAGACCATACACAGCATTGATCGGAATCTTCAAAGCTTTAGAAAGTTTCTTTGCCATCTTCGGATCATCCAAATATTTTGCAAGCTTTCCACCAAACAGGTTCTTTGCAGATTCATAGTCCTTATGTTTGATGTAAATTCGAGCCTGCAAGAGTTGCTTGAAGTTTTCTGTGTGCTTACCGAAGAACATTAGTGCAACTGCAGAATTTGGATGCATACTAGCAATATCCAGAAGAGCCACGTTGAGATAGATTCCTGGATCGCCATAGACCCAGCCGCCTCGACCAAGGTCAACGCCACGGAACATGTTCTTCCCGTCTTTAAACTCATATCCGGGGAAGGAATTGATCTCCTTAGACCCTTCAACACCAGGCGGAAGCTCCTGTTCGCCAGTATCCATGTGGGTATAGACCAGCTGAGTGTGCTTCTTGTCCGCACCAAATATAATCTGAGCAGTCAGGTCATTGGTTTTAGTGTTGACGGACATACCAGCCAGGTCTGCCAGAATCTCACGAGCGAGGAAGTCAGTAGGCTCCAGATAGTCAAACAGCGCTTCGGTAGCAACCACGTCGTTCTCGCAGTATTCGGCGACTTTGCCCCAATCTTTCTCCGGTACTGGCTCGTCCCATGGGAATTCAAGCTCCAAATGATGAATGCCAAGCGCAATTTCCCACTTCTTAAGGCTCTGCTTATCCGAAGAGAAGTCATAAATATCGGTGTAGCTCAGGTTATAAGCCCCGCCAAATTTACCGCGCTTCTCCTTGATGATACTCTTAGAAAGCTTGTAAATATCCTCGTTGGAGTATTTCATCATTCTGGCATAAAGAATATGGTTGTCATAATCCCGGTTATTGAAACCAACCAGACGCATTTTGCACAGAAGTTCGATTTGATCGGAAGTTGGGTTGATCAGACGGACACAAGGTTCACCCCTGGGTTTGTAGACCACCACGAGTAGGTTCGGGAAGACCTCCACATCGAAGAATACCAGCTTATCGCCAACTGCATCGACACAGACTGACTCATCTTCGGATTTGAACTTCATCTCAGAAACCTTCTTCAGGCAATATTGAGAGTTATGGGTACTCCGAAGGGCAAATGCCTGAATATCCGGAATCATGTTTGTCACGTCGTACACCATTCCAGACTTATAAGCTTTCTCAAGATCTTCATAAATCAGGTTGATGCTTGGCTTTGTGTATGGGACATTCTTCTTCAGAAGATTTCGTGCAATACAAGCCCTAAGGTGCTTTTCATCAGTGAAGCCTTTCCAATCGACCACTTTCTTTTCCTCCTTTATTGGTAATCCGGAGCTGATTGTGGCAATAGGAATATCATTGCATCTGCTAAGCCTGCGTCGCATGGAACTCCCGCCCGTAAAGACTTTGATCTCAACATCTTGAGAATATAAGGCGCTCAGCTTGGATGCATCTCCTGTGTAATAGTACACAAGATGGATTCCTTCACCTCCTTTACTGAGCTCCGCATAAGTCTTAGGCCATTTACTCGCTGCCTCTGCATTCAGCTTAAATGACTTATTTCCCTGGGGGTCTTTCAGATCGAAGTCGATAAATACAACATTTCGATCCTCCGGGATGTTTACATAATGCAAGAGATTTGTTGAAATATCACTCAGCTTTGTTGTAACATCCGCCCACTTTTTTAATGGCGTTCCCGATTGTGTGGCATATTGGGCAGGGCAATCTGCAAACTCCTTGTCGAACAGGGATTCAGTGCAGTTCATTGGGAAATTAACTTCAGAAATGTCAAGATCATGGTCCGATTCAGGCATCTCGAATTTCTTGCTAAGAAACCCTCGATAATAATTCCAAACGCGAGTACCGTTTTCCAGCGTTAATCTCTCATGAAACTCCTTGAAATAGGATTTAAGTTCCTCCTTGAACAGCATTTGAGAATATCCATACGCCACATTCGCCTCAGCATTGTAGTTCTTATAGAGTTCCCAAGCCTGCTTCATGGAGATTCCATCATCCTGTTTGAATTTGTCGTAATTGTCAAGCACATAGTTATAGAAGCTGTTTGATGCACCCATCATGGTCAGAGGAATGTACTCGTCATAACGACGCGGATCGGCCTCAAATACTTCTTTACAATGTGCCGCAATTCCACCAAGTTCAAATTTGACATCGTTCATGAGCTTATAATAACGTTCTGCTGGAATCCGATTTCCACTTGGCGATACATCGATCAGGCGCCGAATAATACCCGACTTTGCATCAGTGATCCGTACCGGCTTGTTGGTACCCATGAATAGAAATGTGTTGAATCTGGCAGGATATGATGACTTGAATTTCTCGTTAACAGTCATTACTTCATGAGAAACAAGACTGTTGAGACGAGTATTATCCTCGATTTTACTCAAGTTTCCATCATGCTGGATACCAACAAGGGGATTGGACCGGAACGATTCAAGAGCAAAAGAACTATTCGGATTGCCAAGAGCCTGAGCGTCAAAAGCTGCACAATACCCTTCGAAAAGAAGCTGGATAATATTTATGATCGTACCTTTACCCGCTCCAGGTGCACCATACATGACGATAAACTTCTGAATCTTTTTGGATTCTCCTGTGACGATTGCACCGATTGCCCATTCAAGCTTCATCCGTTCCTCTGGAGAATATAATGTTCCGATGATTTCATCCCAGGCAGGTGTTGGTGCAGATTCATAGGAATATGGTAGGCGTCTGCTTACATAGCTCTCCTTTGTTACAGTGTCATTAGCAAATGTTAGAGCCTCGTCAAGGGGATGAAAACTGTCCCGACATTGCTTCTGAACAAACTTATGCCATTTGTCAATGGAACCGCTATCCGTATCCCACATGTACATGACCTGCACATAGAAATCCGAATAATCGCTCTTGTGCTCTTTGTAAAATTTTTCCAGTTCAGCATCGATCAACTTTACAGCCGTGTTTTCATCTGTAGACCAGAGATTCTTTTCAGCATCCCAGATTGCGTAGAAATCGCCGCCACGCACCATAAGATCAGAGCTTGGACAATATATAAATTTGGGGTAGATTTCGAGAACCCCCTTTTTGGGCTGTCGCGTGGCAACCCTCAGAAAGTCCAGCATCGACTTTATTTCTCCTTTCAGTTTATACTTTACACGTCCATAGACTCGTTCACCTCATCCAGAAACCAGTTCATTTGGTGCCAAATTTCGGCTTTTCGCATATCAACGTTACGATTTCTAACGGTAAATAGTCCACCACGCCCGTTCCTGCAATATGAGCGAGCCAGGAGAACATCAATCGCCCTCCTGGCCACTGTTTCATTAAAATATCCATCTGTCAGATCGGCTATGCCAAGACTGTTCAGCATCTCGTAGAGCCACATTCCTGTCCTATCGCCAAGCTCAGCATCGGACATAAATTGCTTTTCGGACCGATCGGCAACGGATATCATAAGTTCCAGCATATTGCATGGTGCGATCAAATAGCTTCGAATGTTCTGGTATTGGTAAATATCAGCAAAGGTATCTCTTAGGCATACCCCATCGGCAGCTCGGTTGCGGTCGCGATCGATGATCCACACGAACTCCCGAGAATATAAATACTCGAATAGCTCTCTATAATCACCAAAGCCTTCGCACAACCCGAACGCCAATGATACAAGCCATTCTCGGTACTCATATTCAATTGGGTTCATGCATTAATCCCTCGCTTCCCCACCAAGGAACACTCCTGTCTGCTCCGTATAGGTTTTATCGTTCGTGACGACCTCATAGTCAATCTGACGATCTTTATTGCGGACGTAAATGGCATCATACGGATTCCCGCTATTTAGTGCAGCATTGTATACACCAGCTCCGATTGTCTCGTCAACGTCAAGGATATCATCGTCATCATCCCGTGCCAAAGTGCCATCCGCATACACCACGACTGTCATCTTGTCGTAGTCATGGTCATACATATAGTCCTCATCAGAGATTAGTACAAACGGCTCCTCAGTTTCTTCGGGCTTGGACTCAACCGGCACTGGGTCGACAGGATCCTCCTTCGTAATCGTAGAATACGCGGTATAATCCGTCTTCTCAGGATTCTTCTGAACAACTACTGGCTCAGTATCATCCTTTACAATGCTCTTGACAATCTCAGCGGGTGCAGGCTTGTTGCGATTTTTTGCGCTAACCTCGGCAAGCTTTTTATTGTAATACGATCTGGACTCTTCATAAGCCTGGTTCACTTGCTCGTCACAGCGTCGACGCATAACCAGAACGCCAATAGCGCCTCCGACAATCAAGCCACCAAGAAAGCACAAAGGTTCCTTAAAACTCATATTTATCTCCTTTCATCTTCGTAACCATAGATCTTTTCCAGCATCATCGCAAACATCAAAAGTAGCGCTGATACTTGAAGATCTTATCCTTGATATACCGGCAGCCATTGAACGTCAGAAGAATCGCATTCGTGAAGGCATCCATGGCATCGATCTTCATACAACCCTGCTCAGGATCAACATCATACAGTCCAAGGTCAACAACCGCATGAGGCGTCTCGTCGTCGATAATCCAACCAACGTCCTGACCATAAGAGGTTGTCGGGAAGCCAAGCTGACGATAAATCTCGTTCAGAGTGATATATCCCCAAGAATGGAGCTGCTGATTGAAAAAGTTCTCCTTCAACTTAAGAGAACTGCGATTATATTCGGGACTGGGATCCCATGCTCTGGTAGTTGCTTCCTCGAACATGCGGGAATATATATTGGCGCTTTTTGTCTGCTGAAAAGATCTCTTCTCAACAGTCTTAACTTCACCGTTCTTGTCGACCTTCGGAGAACCATCCTTGTTCAGCACAGGCACAGACTCAACGACCTCTTTAATACCGTTCTGAAACTGGATATCTTTTTCCTCGCCGCATTCCTCAATGACACGCTGACGATAGGTATTGTACATGTTCTCGGTGGACGTAAGGGCGGCAACAGCTCCTGCATACCGCTTCGTCATAATATGATTACCGGAAAGAACGCAAGCCGCACCAGACGCAGTCAGCGCAATGGCAGTTCCATAAAGCTTTGCCAGCTTTACCCCGCCGGAAATATAAGCCTTTGTGATTTCCTTATTCTTCTGCTTTTCGGCGTCAGCGTCGTTTGCCTCAATCGCCTTTGCCACAGAAATATCATGATTGATCTCTTCCATGGTAGGTGCGAGTTTTGTAGTTGCCTTACACGCAACGATGGTCGCGCTACCAAAGCAAGCAATCCCAAGACCAACAAGGATCTTAGGAGCATAGTGCTCAAGAGTCTTCATGGTAGCTTTACCAAACCGCTGTGCTACCATTCCTACATTTTTGAAGTTCATATTGTTGTTCCCTCCTAAATAAGTTGAAGTTTCGGTAAACGGATATAGTATCGTCCGTTCCCAAGTCTGCGAATATCAGCCGGCGGCAGCATTGCCCAACCGTATTTCTGATACGTAAAGTTGTCATTTGGCACTTTTGCGAGCTCAAGGAATTCAGCCAAGCTAACCCGGTCGTATTGACCGATGATATCAATCATGGAGTCATACACCGTCTGAGCGTCGATTCTTGTTTCGAATGTAACGTCTTCAGGGTCAAGAACGCCGGTAGATTGATTCTTGGCTGGTTGATTTTGCCCGATTGATTTTACGCCACCGTTGCCAGAATAATTGATTCTTGTACCCAATCCAGTGGTTGAGATTGGCTTCTTCTGCCCACCAGGTCCCCAGAACAGGACATTCAATCCGTTAATCAGGGCATTATAAACCGCTAACTTGCACTGTGGAAACAAGACATCCCCAATCATGGATTTGCCAGCCGTCTTGATGCCATCGGATAGAAATTTTCCGACGAGAACCGTTGGATCGGTGTTCTTTTTGATCTCAGCCCCTCCGGAGATGACCGGTTCAAGCTTCTTTCTTTGTTTTGTTTCGTCCATAAGACCCTCCTTTACATCAGAACCTCACTGACACCACTCATCTTACGAATATTGCCGTCTGCGAAGATCGTATAGTCAAGGACTGCGCAGGAGCGACCATCCATTGTCGGACCATACCCCCAATTCATGTTCAAATTCTCGCCAAGTCTGCTCGACCAGCCGGAATAGTTGCCAAGATTGGTGTTCGCCAGGTCAAGTTCATCATAGAACTCATTCAGATAGACGAAATCGCACCCAGTCAAGCGAAGATTTATGTTTGCAACGGCTCTTTCCACTCTGTCTTTGGTGGAACCGAAGAATCGACCAGACCATGGGTCATAGAAGACACTCTCGCCGTATTTCGTCTTTACGACATCTTCATCCGAAAGATTCGTGTCGGCCACTTTCTTTGCCGCAACCTCTTCAATGAGATTTTCCGTCTTCTTGGGACCGATCGACTCGGTGAGATGCTCTTTCAGAGAAGCAAGGTTATCCTCCGTCACCTGGCACAAAGTGAGCATTGCTGCCAGTTTTCTGTTTTCGAGGACGGTAGCACCAATCACACAAGCCGCGCCACAAACAGCGGTCACTGCTGCCGGAATATAGTGCTTAGCACCGATCTTGATCGTCTCAACTGTTGTCAGCGATTCGCCTTTTTCCTCTTCGGCTTTGCAAATATCCTTTTGCACGGCAGGAGCTTCTTTAGCAGCAAATATAATTGCCGTGATAAACGAAGAGATGCCAGCGGCAGCCAGAATCTCGTGCGCATGGGCGCCAATAAATTTGTTCGTTGCATTGATGATTCCTTTCGGCGAAATCTTAAATTTCACAGATCGTTCCTCCCATAATATGAAATAATTTCTGAAATCTCGGCGTCAGAATAGCCAAATGATGCACGGAGTTTGTCCCTCAATTCATCACCGCTGAAAACTTCCATAATTTCCCTGATCTCTTCGAGTCTTGCTTTAATATGCGACATTTCTTTCTCCTTTCGGCAAAATAAAAAGGAAGCCATGTGAAAATATCACATAGCCTCCCTTTGTGCTGGGTAAACGTTATTCTTCAACTTCTTCTGTTTCTTCGGAATCCCCGGCGGCGATTTCTCGCGCTTCCTTCTTTGCACTTGTCAGCTCAACTGCATTAAACAGCAGAGTTCCCAAGCCAGTCAGAATAGCACTTCCAATCACACCAACGAGTTCTCCTTTCGTCAGATTCTTAAACATGAAGTTCACCTCCTTCATTGTCACGGCTGTAATTTTTGCGAATCTAGGCCAAGCTGTTCCGGGAGAACAGTCTGTCCGGATCTGTTAACCATTTCCCTGATTGTCACCCAATCTACGTCACAGTCAATGATCCCATCCACACATGGATCGTAAGCATAATGAATAGAATACCACTTAGTACCATCTTCCTCGACATGCTCGACATTCATGAACTCAAGCCAATATTCGCCACAATAATCAGCCAATTCACCGACATCCCAGCCGAGCTCATTGCCTCCTGCAATGTGGTTGATTTCAAGCAGTTCATAGAAATCGTTGACAGATACAAAACCTTCTCGACTTAATTGCCGATTAATTTCATATTCCGCAGCGATGACATTTTCCATCTTTGCCACAAAATCGTTTCTGGAGAAAGCATCGTAGAAATGGTAGTATCCGGCCTCTAATTTTTCTTCAGTATCTGGAGCGTGAGTCTCAGCAGCTTTCTTCATTGCCAACTCGTTTGCCCCTGCACCGCAAGCACCGATGACAGCGGCCTTGTATTCTGCAAAATTAGCAGCGAGCCGCTTATACGCGATATTGGAGGCTCGAATGATTCTTGCGCTGCATACATCGGACATAATTACGCAAGCTGTTCCGACCATAAAACTTCCAACTGTTGGGAGCGCTGTCTTCACAAGCTTTTTGACGTCATCCTCATTTTTGATGGAAATATCAGTCTTTTGCATTTTCTTCCCTGTTGAGTATGCGGAACCCACAGAGATGCCAAACCAGATAATCCCGGCCGCGGTAAAGATATGCGGAATGGACTTCGATATGGCTTTGCTGACCCTACTTAGATTTATACGCATAACAATCTCCTTTCGAAATAAAAAAAATAAGAGAGAACCCGTAAATGAGTTCTCTCTCGCTTTAAGAATTATGCCTTATGGACTTTACGCTTGAAAAATCGCTTTACTGCTCCAAAAGTATCCTTGAACCAATCGACGATTACGTCGAGGCTTCCGCACACCGAATAACAGACCAAGATCATGTATACCGTGAATAATATCACAGCGTATATGATTGCTCCAATCCAATGTTTCCTCAGGAATCCCAAACTGATCGCGTACAGGTCACAATAGTCCTCCCAGAACATTTTAAACTTCTTTTTCATAATATAAACCTCCTAATAAAGTGTTTATTCTTCATTAAGAGGTATGAAATTTTTGCGAGTTAATCCTCCTCATCATATAGACTTCCAGAATATAATTCTGCTTCGTAATCGCTGGTCCCTATTGCGTTTTCATCCGCATCAGAGTGGTATTCACCATCATCCATTTGGGTGACGGAGCCGTCATCTTCGATCCAGCCGTAATTACCACAATCATCGCAGATGACCTCATCCAGAAACACGCGCATTTCAGAACCACAGGAATTGCAATAGATTTTCTTAGACATAGGGATTCCTCCTTATATTTTTGTGGTGGTTATATTGTAACGAAACCGCAAAAGAAAATCAAGCATAAATTATATTGGAAATCTGTCGAATACTGTCTCCCAAGTTTCTTTAGGTAGAGGTTTCATACGCAATCGCCACATAATCTGTCTGACAGCCACTGTTGGATAGAGTCCATCCTTCTCTTTACCACCATTCTTTTCGAAAAAATCATTAAATTTTGGGTGGAAGAATATTTCATCCACAAGCCATTGATCTATATCTGCCCACCATGTAAATTTTGTTTTCGGATCATATCTCTGCTGAATAACGGCAAGACCCTTTTCTCCGACTCTATAGAGTGTGCATTTTCGATAAATGGGGTGGTTGCAGGAATAAATAGAAGCGGTTATAAACGATGTGATACAGCCAGATTTATGATGATAGCGCATAGCGAATCCTCCGGGAAGAAAAGAGACCACGTGTAAAAATCACGCAGTCTCCTTCTTCAGTTAGAATTTCGGCTTTGGAATAAAGCCGAAAGCCTTGGTAACTAAAGGCGACGTTTGCTCAAACGTCATTATGGCCAGGCTTACTCCAACAGTACCCACAAGGGACAATATGCTTTTACCCAAATCCACATAAGCTTTGATCCTAGTCTGACGCGTCTCCTCATCCTTAAGCGCTTTCTCGTGAGCCATCTTTTCATCTTCGATAGCACGTTCCATTGCTTTGGAATTAGCAGTTGCATCAAGCTCAGCCTCTTTAAGCCTTTGCTCATTGAGCTTCGCTATATTCGCCACCATTTGGTTGTACTCCGGAGAGCCTTTTTCCAGCCGGTTGAGCTGATTAATAGCACCCTCAATTGCCTCATCAATCATGCTTTGAATATTATTTTCCATAACGAAATCTCCTTTCACTGATTTCATTAAGCGGGGTGTATTTTTTGCGAAAGAAATACCCGCCAAGATTTCTCTCAGCGGGTGGATGGTATAATTATAACAGAAGAAACTGTCGTGTGGGTGGTGGAGATTTACAGGCCGAGTGCACTCATGACGGCGCCATATATAAATAAGAAAACCAACAATCCGGCGCCTATTATTAGATAAATCAGCATCCCTTTAGTGCTGTTTTTCATATTTTCATTCTTAAGCCTTTGAAGTTCAACTTCGGCACCCTTCTCAACAGAAGACTTTTGAATCTCTTTGTCTGCCCGAATTCGTTCTCGTTCGGTTTTAGAATCTTCTCGATAATACTCAATATCATCGACAACGATTCTCGTCCCACAATAACTGCAGAACATATACCTAGCACCCTCAATCGGAGTCAATGGGGCGTGACAATTCGGGCAGGCAAATTCCTTAAGCTCCATACAGTTATCCCTCCTTTACCTAAGTATTATACATTCACAGCCATGCCAATGTCAACGCTTTTGAGCCAAAAGATAGAAATATTTTCTGTAACGCTCATAATACGAGCTCCTGCTCAAGGGCATCCCCATTTTGAGTGAAAGATACTCATAGGAGCGCATGGTTGTGACTCCAATCAAAAGCCACTTAGCAATATCGTCACCAGCTTCTTTAGCGGTATCTTCGATGAGAGACATCTTCTCCCTAATCACAGCGCATCTTTCAGCTGCTTTCTCGGTGGGAGTAGGAATATCAGAACTGGCTACTTTTTCGCTCATATTGATAGAGGGGTAAGACTTTTGCAGGTCACGAAGCTCCTGACGCATGGTGGGATACTGACGAGAGAAGTACAGCATCTCGTAATACTTTTCCTTAGGAATGTACCAGGGGTTCTTCTTGCTGACTTCTGCTCTCTGCTGGTTTTTCATGATTCTTCATACCTCCAAATAAATCCGGTGTGTTCATACAAAAGTTTTGGTGAGACGTAGTAGTTGATTCTATGCTTTGAGTTCTGTTCAGAAATGCTGTGAATTTCTTTTCCGTCGCGGGTTGCTATTCCAATAGGAAGCCACCCTTCAATAATCCCCTTTCTTACCCAGGCAGGATCTTTTCCATAGATTCGTGCAACAATTCGGATGGGAACTGATCTTGCGCTTATACTTTGATGCTGCATTTTGCGCCCTCCTTTCAAAGCCACTATACACAATTCTCAAATCGAATGCTGTCGCAACGCTGTAGAAACAAAAAAGGAGACCTTGTAAAAGATCCCCTTTTAAGTCCAATGACTACTTACCGCTAACCTTTTTATCGGTTTCTTTGGATTCCTCTGTATTAACGGCCTCAGCATCAACAACCTTCAGCTTCTTCGCCGCCTTAGCTGCTGCCCTCGCCTCCTTCCGTTCAGCGATCTTAGCCTTCACGGTGGAAATCTTGTTCTGCACCGGTTCACTATTCACAACCTTCTTGATGCCCTTCAAGACAACAAGAGTCGCAATAGTTCCCAGCGCGAACGAGAGCCCATCGAGTCCGCTTCCGCTGACCTCAGAGTCTTCCTGCTCGCAAACCTCGTCGGCATCGATAACTTCGACGTCGTTCAGTTCCTGCTCGTCGTTAATCATTTCGTCGTTTTCCATAATAATAACCTCCAAAATAATTATTGTAAGATGTCATACATCTCATTACACAAACTGAAATTTTTGCGAGGATAAAAAAGACGGAGCGTTTGTAATGCCCCGTCACTTTGTTAAATTGCAATTCCGATCAACATTCCGATCAGCAAACCGAACAGTCCTACGACTGCGATTGTACCAAATACGAATTTGATCACCTTTCCAATTCCGCTAAGTAACGTTTTCATTTTTCACGCTCCTTCTTGAACAGATTTACAGCTTTGTTTTTCAGATTATTTCCGAACCTTTTTGCTTTGATTTTCGCATCCGGGTAAGCCTTGTCCAGCGCAGTTGCTGCCAATACAGCACTCGCCGCAAGACCAATCCACTGTCGAATCTCTCTGCTTGTTTCGATTTGTTTGTAAGTCATATATAAACAACTCCTTAAATTTTGTTCATTATAGGAATTGAAATTTTTGCGAAACTAGTGTAGAATGCTTCATATGGTAAATGTGCAACTTTTTATGTGGAGGTGTCTATTCTATGTTAAAAACATGCCCAGAGTGTGAACATTTGATAAGCGAAAAAGCATACACTTGTCCAAACTGCGGATACCCATTAATGGAAGAAAAATATAATTTCAAGCCGAGAAAGAAACCGCAAGGTCATAGGCGATTGCCCAACGGGTTTGGTCAGATTACAAAAATATCAGGCCGGAATCTAGCAAATCCATATAGAGTTATGGTTACTGTTGGAAAAGACGATGACGGAAAGCCAATCTGCAAGCTCCTTAAGCCAAAAGCATACTTTCCAACATACAATGATGCATACGTTGCACTTACAGAATATAATAGGAATCCGTTTGATCTTACAAGCTCTATCACTATGGACGAACTGTTCAGGCAGTGGATAAGTGAACATGACGTGCAAAATCCTAGAAGTTTAAAAAATATCATGCACGCATGGACCTATTGCGAACAAATACATAAGATAGAGGTGCAGGCACTCAGGTTTCGCCATATTCGTGAACTATTCAAAATCCCATATAAAACAATTGATTCGGAAAGAATAATTGCAACACCAAGCACGTTAAATAAAATCAGAAGCACCATGAACCAGCTATGCGATTATGCCATTTCTAAAGATCTGATGACAAGAAATTATTCAAAAGAAACACCAATGGAAAATAATTATGTGGAAAAGCATCATGTATCATTTACTGACGAAGAAATGGCTTTGCTCTGGCAGGCATCAAAAACAAATAGATATGCCAAAATGATAGTATTTCAATGCTATATGGGGTGGCGTCCTTCCGAAATGCTAAGTATAAAGCGGTCCGACGTTGACTTGGACATGATGACTATAAAAGGTGGATCCAAGACAGAAGCAGGAAAAAACCGTATTGTCCCGATTCATTCCAGAATACAAAATATCTTTTACGAATTCTGGATGAGTTCTGCCGACAGTGAATGGTTATTTCCTAGCTCACCAAAGAAACGTAGGACACATTTGAATTACGATACATATAGAGAGATTTTTAAGCAAACCATCGCATCAGCTGAGTGCTCCAACGTGCATACGGCGCATGATTGTAGAAAGCAGTTTGTAACAATGGCGAAAAAAGCAAACGTTAATGAGTATGCTTTGAAGCGCCTCGTTGGGCACCATATATCGGACATAACAGAGAATGTGTATACCGATAGGCCCATATCTTGGCTTCGTGAAGAAATTGAAAAAATAAAATGAGTTGTAGGAATAATGTACGAATGAGGTAATTTCAGTCAACATTATATGCGCCTAAAAGTTCTGTTTATTCCATTGCCTTTTGGTAATATTAAAACTATTCTGCATTATTTTAGCCACTCTATCATCCGCACGGGATGAACGAAAGCTATATTTATGGTTTATTTCCAACGATAAATCGCCCAACAGTGTATGAGTAGTGTACAAATAATTAACTTAGAAGTAAGTCTTCATGCATTTACACTCCCATGTTGCTGCTGGGCGACTCCCGTGAATTAGGTATTAGTTTGAGCATCAGTCACTTGAATCTTTTCAATTTCATTTTTGAGTTTCTTGCCGGTGCCATTCCCTCCGAGCTTCTCGTAGGGCTCATACAGAGACATGAAATTGTCATATTCTTCAAGTGTTAGCGTTCCTTGCCGTACATAGCTGGTTCCAAGCGAAAATATCATTGTATGCATTACGCCAAGAAGCGCTTTGCGTAGGTCATTCACAAGCTCATAACTTACCTTATGTTTTTCTTCTTTCTTTTTCTCGCACTGATGTTCGTAAATAGTTCTGACAAAAGCCCAAAATCCAGTTGACGCGAACATTGCGACGATCAAAGTAATCAGTTGCTGTTCGCCCATCTGCATTCACTCCTTAGTTGTGCTCTACCACATAGGTATAGTATGCAGCGGCCTTTTCTGTGACAGCATCCTCGTCTTCAATCCAATCTTTTGTAAGCTCGCCATAGATTTCCGGCGTGATGTTGGTTTTGCCAAGGCTCTTTCCGTAATCGGAATAAAGCGAGTTCATCACCGCCCAGAACTTGTATTTGCAGATTCTCTGGTAACCGAGCTTATCACGGATTGCTGTAGTTGCGTCGATTGTCCAATGAGCTCCCGTCGTACCGTCAGCGTTTTTCATGTGAGAAACCCACATGTTCGCCATTTCTTCGGTAAATTCCGACATCTCAATACCAATGAAATGCTTTGTGACAAGAAGTTTTGTCAAAACATCAAGAGATGTCCGGTCCAATCCATCCTGTTTAAGAATTTCATCGATCTCATGCTTGAAATATTCGCATGTGAGCATTTCTCAAAGCACCCCTTTTGCTAACGTTTAGATACGCTGCTGCAAACGTTCACAACATTGCCAGCGCCTCCATTGCTCACAATGGCAAAGCTGACTTGATGAGACGTATTATTTTGGCAGCGACATACCTGGTCGAACTGAATATCAGTCTCGATATGTACCGTCGTATAGGCTTCCGCAACAAGCGTAACAGTCTTTGTTGCGCAAGGATTAGCTGTGCCATCAAGAAGCATCTCAATGGAAACATTGCCGGCAGTAGTGCCGAGAATAGTAGCATCAAGAGATACCCTATACAGCCCGGTTTTATCGATTCTGTAGCTATTCAGCGAAGGTACAATTGCTTTTCCGTCAAGAACAACCTGATTTGCATTTATCGCAATCGGAGTTGTTACATTGGCAGGAAAGGCCTGAACTGTCTGATTGTAAAATCTAGCAATAGATCTCTGGTTCCCACACTGGCCATAAAAGTTGCAACCCATTGTCTTTGACCTCCTTCAAAAATAGTTAGGAGGAGAGCCGAAGCCCTCCCCCATTTTGAATTTAATTACTCTGCATTCCGCAGGGAGTAGGACAAGGAGGGCAGGGAGGATAGCTAGTCCAGCGCCCCATCTGACCGAGGATGTAATTGCTCTGACGCAGTTCATTGCGCTCACCACGGACAGTAAGAAGCTCATCACGCAGCCGAGCATTCTCGCCTTGCATGAGCATAGTCCGAGTTGCATTACCTTCCTCACGGATGGCACTGACAATATCCTTTGTATTTCTCTCAGCAAGATACCGGTTCTCCATAATACCCTGCTTGATTTCACAGCAGCAGCCCTGCATGTTGGTGAAACCACGGTTGACTTCGGTCTGAAGGTCTCTGATCTCACCAAGCAAATTATAGTTCCCGTCCTTTACCGAACCTATAACGCCACTGGCCGTAGTGCTAATAGCTCTTTCGATATCGGACTGACCCTTTTGGATGGAATTCAGATCAACCGCTCTCTGAATATCCGCCTGAGTGGCATAAGCTTCGCCCACCCGATTACCGTTTCCGAACATTCCGTTGCCTCCGAATCCGAAGAGAGCCAGAATGGCAAATAGCCACAAGCCGTCATCAAATCCGCAGTTTTCGTTGGTGATACCCATAAGTATTTCCTCCTAAAAATATTTTTATCAACAAAGACGCCGTACGCTCGCCTTCGAAGATCGAAAAATATAGAAATGGAGGACAGCGGAGCCTCAAGTTTACTTTAAGCCCCGCTCCACCTGTGCCAGAAATTCATCGGGATTAATCCCACGTCGCTGGCATTCGGCGTAGAATTGATCTTTCATGCTGCCCTTCTGCGACATTGCTTCCAATGCCGGATTGGCAGACATTACTTGCTTCATAAAGCCTTGGGGATTAGTGCTTGCCTGGTACATGTTATATAGTTTTTTCAGCTCTGGACTCACAACAAGCGGTTGCTGAGTATTGGGTTGCGTTCCACCAAGCCATGCACCAGGGTTGCCGTTATTTTTCATCAACGGATTCGACACCTAACTGCACCTCCAAGTTACTGATTTTAGCGGTAAGCTTAGCAATAGTTTCTTTGAGTTCTTGCGTGGTCGGTTCCGGTTCATGCACTCTGGCCACCATATCGTAATCAATGCAGGTTGATTTACGACCGAGTTCATCGGTGCAGACAAACCATACAACAGGCTCATCCGCATCCGGCAATAGGGCTCGACTGTTCGGACCCATCTCAAAGTCAAGTGCGCCTTTCCTTCCTTTCACGAAACAAAGATCATATCTGGGAGGATCTGGCTTTCTGCCATAGGACTGTGTTTGCGGGTAATAGTTGTCCATAAACATTTCTCCTTTCGCATTAACCGATTGATTACCGATCTATATCAAGGCTGATAGATACAACCTAGATACTTGTATGCGCCACCGGCACCCCAGTTCCCATCGCCCTTATAACGAGTCTTTGTGACGAAAACCGGACCGCCCCAGCCAGATTCACTCGTGATAATTGAGCCATCGGCGTTGATCTTTTCTACGATCGCGACATGACCTGCTCCATCAGAACCGGACAATGTTGCACCCTTCTGCCAAACCATGCATCCCCCAACTCTAGGCTCCTGACCATAGGACAGGCTACCTCTATATTGAATGAAATTCTCAGCATTGGACGGGCGCAGATACTTACAGGAGCCGGCCTGGGCAATCTCATTAAATCGACCATAGGCGTAGCCAACGCAGTTACAAAGAACGTTGCATCCAGCGTCCTGAGGACTTCCGGTGATTGCATCAGAATATCCGCCTTTGGCTCTGGTGTTGTAATATGGATTACCGGCTTCAGGCCTGCTTAACCTAGGCGTAAATGCCTTTGTCCCCCCGGCAGAAGGCATTGGCACAGTGATGTGCTTCGACCTGAAATCGTCGCTAGTAATGGCCTTCTTCAACGAAGCATATGTAACAGGTCCCGGGATGCCATCCGCACTGATTTTTGCATTTGACTGGAATTCCCGAATGGCAGCCCTCGTGTTTGCACCCATAATGCCGTCAATTACACCAGGATTATAACCGAGATAGGACAAAAGCAACTGAACCTGTTTGGTCGTCATAGCTTACTCCTCCGAACCGTCGGGTTTGGGTGTATTGGTCTCAATTACTTCTCTCAGAGTTGCCAAAGCTTCATCGATATATTCATCAAGTTTCTTAATGACCTCTTCCTGATTTGTGATCTTACCGAGAATGGGATAGGCGGCAAAGATCTCATCAAGCACCTGAGCACGCTTGATAGCACCGGCCTTCTTCCAGTCGGCGTAATCAATCTCGGCAGCAGTAACACGATCGAGAATGATTTCTCTTGCCTGCTTCAGGGCAATTTCCATCTTCTCTTCTTTAGACTTGGCAAGATATGCTCTGATCTTCTTGTAGAGAAGCAGAGCCATGCCGATCAGAATAGTGATTTCCGTCCAATGATCGTTGATGAGCATCAGAACGTTGTTAATACCAGTAAGAATGTTCATAAAATTTCCTCCTTAATCTCCAATTCCGGCTTGATCTCCTCTATTAGACATTACTGTCTCATAGACGATTCCACCGGATGTGTTTTCAGCACACGATTTTTTCAGATAGCCAAGTGCAACTGGCACAATTGATACAGGCACACCGAGAAGTGCAATCAGGATTGTTGCATCCGGATTAAAGAAATACGCTACTTCACAGAATACCAGTATCTCGACAGATATAAGAAAAGTCCCTGCCAGAAGAATCTTACTGGTAGGAACCTTTTTCTTATTATGTTTCTTTTTTACCCTCATTTTGAATCACGAGCCTCCGTCATCGTAGGTCATGCCGTAGACCTTTACTTCGGTAATTTTCACGCAATCACCTCTTCCCAGCCCTTGGGGTATGCAGACGGCGACCATACATTATTGCCCATCGTTGAACGGTATACTTTACCGCCTTCCGTGCAGCAGTCGCCCTTATTATAGGGGCTGGTAGACATAGCGACGAACGGCAACGCTTTTGCTGGGTCGGTGCTCCACGCAAACCCCCACTGCGCTGGAAGTTCCTCTGGCTCCTGAGTGTAGATAGTGCTGTCATAGGGCTGCACCAGCCGCACCACACGGCCAGCAGACG
>OGMT01000089.1_pt1 | contig 78474 bp, 120 predicted proteins | sample 1573271 | NCBI WGS metagenome assembly OGMT01 (sample SAMEA2582000, study PRJEB24529) | metagenome | biome: Human gut stool | place: China | collected 2011 | reverse complement strand
ATCCTCCCTCACGCCCATCGTCCGCAGCGCCTTTATGGCGTATGCCTCATATTTGCTGATGGTTTTCATGTGTTATCTCTCCTTTTCCGGTTTCTCTTCGTAGTATTCCGCCAGCACCAGTTCTTCGTCCCGTATCTGGAAGTGTATGATGCCGCACTTCCGGCGCGTGGTTAGTTTTGGTCTCCACTCCGCCTGTTCAGCTCCTTTCCGCACATGATCTGCACGTCCCTCGTCCACGCGCACAGGTGCTTATACCGGCACTCCTCCGGGCACCGTGTCGTCCCCGCGCAGCCCATATACTGGTGCATCTTCACTCGCATGGCCGTCACCACGCCGTTCCACCTCTCCAGCTCCGTGTCTCCCCATTTTGCGGGGTCAAACGTCATCATGTGTGGTGTCTCCTCTCCGTCCATCCGCGCCCCGCAGCCGGGGCAGAACCTCTCGTGCCCATCTCTGGACACTTCGCTGCACGCCGAGCACTCGTAGTGCCCTATGCTGCACTCCTTATCCGCCCAGTCTTTGTGGCAGTGCTCGCAGAACGCCTCCCCGCATATCTGGCATTCCGGCCCGTTGTGGAACCCATAGTCCAGCCTCCACTCGTCTATCTCGCCGTGACTGTCCCTATACCATAGGTGCTTTTTGGTGAATACCCATTTGGCACGCTTTATCTCATCCATCTCTCCCATTACCTCCTCAATAATCCGTGACCACGACCGGCAGCCGCCTGAATGGGTCAAACACCACCTTGTCAACCTCGAATGGTTTTACATCGTCATACAGCTGGCCGAACCTCTTAATAGCCTGTTTCTTTGTCCAGCAGAAGCAGTATGCTACATCGTCTGTAAATTCGTGGTCCTCCATTTGTGCAGCGCGGGTGAATATCCAGCAGAACATTACTCCGCACCTCCCTCCTTTCTCTCGCCGTAGGAGCAGAAATCATCGTCCTTCGGCACCGCAAAAAAACTGTCAGGGTTCAAACACTTTTTGCTCCCTCTGTTATACTTGCAGTCCTTGCAGCGCACCACCTCTACCGCGTCCACCGTCGGCGCATTGTCTATGTCCTCTGCATCTACATAGTCAAAACACCGTTCATTCCCCCAATATTCTTGCCTCTCCAATTTGTCAGCGTCGATTAAATGTGACAATTCAAATTCCTCCCTTTGTTACCTCTTTCCAATTTTCTAACCGTTCCATCACTCTACCTTCTTTCTCTCGCCGTAGGAGCAGAAGTCGTCCGGCTCTACACACACCGCCTCGCCGGAATACCCGCGGGCATTTGTCTTTGGCTCCGTATGTAGGTAACACAAACCGTTTGGATAGTTGCGATAGTGCTTGCAGTCCTTGCAGCGCACCACCGGGGCAACATCAGCGGCGGGAAGTTTCAACATATCCATCTGGATAATCGATAGCATCCTATTTTGAGCCACACTGTTCTCCGGTTTACGCATCCGCAAAACAGATTTTACTGCCGCTTCCCGCTTAATGTATTCAGCCATTGTCGTTCTCCTCCCCGTTAAACCACTTCCGCAGTTCGTGAGCGCACGAAACACACAGCTCGTAGTCGGTGTCGTTTATGTCGTTCTTAACTCGCCGCATACCGGCATAGGTTACGGAATTGAACGGGTTAATCTCCGCACCACAGCGGTCACACACCCTCTTTGTCGCCATTGTCAGCCCTCCTGTTCCACGCTTCGATTTTGTCCACCTTAATTACAAAACCGGAAAGAACGCAGCCGTTGTACCAGTGCTTCCACTCCCCACGGTTTGCCGTTCTCATGATTGCGCCCATAGGCTTATTGTCTGCGCCACAAAACGGGCACGGTTTTAATTCAACCATTCTTCATCGCCTCCAACGCTTTCTCCGCTTCCTCGCTGGTGAGGAATACGGTCTTGCCAAAATCGGAAAACCGATAAAATCTTGGGGCCATTGGAGTGTATTGTGCTGCAATGCACCATCCGTCAGTGTTCGTTTCGATCCATTTTGCCACCATCGGCAATATGGTCTTTCCCCCGTAGAATCCGTACACAACATCGCCCACCTTGCACGGTGGCACCACCAGCCGCCCGTCCCTGTCGGCCTCGGCCAGCTCGCGCAAGCGGGTGTAACTGCAAATACTCTCCAAATCAGCAAGACGCATCAGCTTCAGTGCGATCTCGTCTGCTTTATCCTTCGGCAAAACCTCTTCCGGCATCAGCAACGTGTCCTCGTAGGCGGCGAGGCGATCCTTGAGGCGATTGCGGCAGTACAGCGCGGTGCAGTCAGCCATCGGCTTACCATGCTTACCCGTCCAATCCGCTTTGCACTTCTCGCAGTCCATGATTGCCTGTCCATCGGTGTCTCGCTTCGTCAGTCGTTCCATCACTCCACCTCCTGCATCCAGAACTCGCGGCGGCATTTATAACAGTTTGTCCCACGACAAGCAGCCATGAGCTTGTTAAACTCTTCGCCCTTGCATATCTGCTTTGGACAAATAATTACATTACCCTCTTTGTCAAGTTGTGTATCTGGCCATTGCTCCAGAAACACGCTCTGCCGTGTCTTACGAGGATGTGCAGCAGACCATTCCTCGACTATTTCAACCTGTTTTGCTGCTTCACATTTGAGGTATGTTCCAGTTCCAAGTTTGCACGAACCATCCCAGGCAGGGCAACCGTAACAATACTTATCAAACGATTTGCACATCCTGTTGCGTTCCTCAATAAACTTCACAGCGTCCATCACATTTCCCTCCATTTGCACCCGTCGCACGCACCCTCGTGTGCTTGTTTGTACTTCCCGCAGTATTGACACAGCTCGTTAATAAGAGCTTTCCGGTCTGCCGCCAGTTTCTCGTTTGCGGCCATCAGCCTACTGTTGGAAGCGTCCAGTTTCGAAATGCTGTCGTAAGCAGTTTTTAGCTCGTCACGCAGGTCAATTAGTCTTTTTCTCAACTCCGCAGTGTATTTAGTCAGTCTGTCCATCCCGCGCCTCCTTGATCTTGTGGCAAAGGCACGCCCAGCACCAGTTGTGGATGTTCAGCCTTTCCCACCAACTCTCGGTAAAGCTGTATTCGCGCTTTTTGAGCTTAAACATGCTTCCTTCATCTGGGCTTTCAATCTCTTCTCCGCAAATATCACAGAACTGCTTAACCATTGTCCTTCTCCTCCTTCACCGCCACAGCCTTTGCCAGCTGTGCCATGCCCTTATTCATGTCCTCTATCTGCTTATCCCGCCGTGCAATGGCGTCCTTCAGGCTGTCGTTGGCTTTCATCAGTGCCTTAATGTGCCGCTGCTGGTTCTCGATCAGGTCAGCGGCATAAACCTTAATGGCGTCCTCGCACCCATCTTCCTGCGCAGCAGGGCAGGTTTTGCAGCAATCCGTGGCTACGCTAACACAACACCGCAGCGCGGACACGATCTCATCTCTTGTCATGTCATTCCTCCCCAAACCATTTCTTCGTCACAGCGATGGGAAACGGCTCGATCTCGCTCGCCCAGCGCGCCGTGCCTTTGCCGTGTATCCGTTCCCAGATCAGTGGGAACCCACCTATTCCGTCAAACAAGCTCCCCAGCGTCGCGCCCTCCGGCAGATACCGCGCCATGCGCCGCAGCATCCAGTCCCAGAATGGCAGAGCGATGGAGTTTCCCAGCGCCTTGTAGCGCGGGCTGTCGCTGGGCTTGTGACGCTTGCCCTTTCCGTCTATCCACTCGCCGATGTCAGTCCAGTGGTCCGGAAAACCTTGCAGCCGTTCGCACTCCATCGGTGTCAGGCGGCGCACCACCATGTTCTGCACCGGGTATGTCTCCGCATCCTCCCGGTACGCACAGTTCGCCTTTGCCCGAAGCGTGTGCGCCACGTCCTCGCACATCACTGCTTGAGCATCGTGCATGGTGTTCAACGTTTGGCTGACTTCCTCCGCCATAATGCCGGCTTCGTTGCCTTGGCCGTTGCCGATGCCGTATGTAAGCGGCACTTGATTGCCGCCTGTCCCCATTCGAGCCTGCAACGCCGGGACTTGCTCCCCGCACTCGCGTATGACGTCACAGGCGTGTGTCATGTCCAGTGCCACGCACGGCACATGGGCGTTCGCGTTCAGTGTGTGGCATGGTTTGCCGAACTCAGGTTGACTTCCGTTCTCCTTGCTGGTGATCTGCGTGGTGTCAAATGCCATCACCGCTGGGGTTTGGTTCGTCCCGCTGGGTGCCGCCGCCAGCGTAGGCGACACTTCCTCACCGTACCCGATGCCGCCCGCCTGTGCGCCCTGTCCGGCCTTAAACCCGGCACATAGCACGGCTTCGCGGTTCAGACCACTGTTTTCACGGGAACTGAGCGTAGGTGAAACGCCGTTACCATCGTACACGCGCTGGCTCTGTGCGTCCCAAGGTGTCATGCACACGACCTCCGCGCACACCGCAGGACGATCTATGGTGTTCAACGTATAGCACGCATCTTCCCGCCAGCCTTTCCCATTGCATCCTGCGGTATCGGCGCGGTCAATGCCGTTGCCTTGCAGGCAGAAAATCGTCTGATCGTTCCCCGTGCCCAGCGTTCCGCTTTTCTCCGTCTGCACTAACGCGCCTTTTCCTCCGCCGTCACAGCCCCCCCTGATGCGGACTGCATAAGAAGCACCTGCTTCAGCAGCTTCGGCAAATCCTTCCCCCGCCTCTCCGCTCTCCGCAATATCCCCTGACACGCTTTCGCCGTCAAATTGTATTTCGGATGCGGTGTCTCCTCCAAAATCTGCGACAACCGAGATACGACGACGGCGTTGGGGCACTCCCCAGTATTGCGCGTCGTGAGTTCGCCACACCACGCTCCATCGTCCTCCCATTTCATCGTGGTACCCTCCCCAGGTAGGCCAGCCCTTTTCAGGCACTTCAATACCGGGGGCTTCCGGCTCGACGATTTTGATGATCTCTTCGAGCACGGCTGCGAAGTCTTTTCCTTTGTTGCTGCTAAAGGCGCCGACCACGTTTTCCCACACGAGATACCGAGGTCTAACCATGTCACCTGTCCGTCCATTCCTTTTGTCCGCCTCCCTCATTTCTTTTACGATGCGTACCTGCTCCATAAACAGGCCGCTTCGCGCTCCCGCCAAACCGGCGCGTTTCCCGGCGATGGATAGATCCTGTCTAACAAGGTGAACCACCTGTAATACACCAAACGGGTTCAATCTCTGCCCCATTTATTTTCGTAATATCGCCTAAATGTTTCACCTAAATCACCTCCTAATCTCCAAACACAACGCCGCACTCGTCCTTCAGCACGTCCTTGATGTGCTTCCGCTCGATGCGGCCCTCGTTTATTTCCTCCGCCAGTTTTTCCAGGCACTCATACAGGTACGCGATGCTCTGCGTATCCCGGCTGTCCGCTGTCTCCTCCTGGACGTGCCAGCCGCATTTGTCCATCAGCACCATTGCCACCATGTCCATGTTCTCCCGTGTGCCTTGCAGCTTGCCACGCATAAAGATGCGGTCGTCCCTGCTCAAATGCTGTTTACCCATTCCCGTCGTCCTCCGAAATGTGCACCACCTCATAGCACCCGAACCGTCCGCCGTTTCGATACGCCTTGCATATCGCGCTTCGTGTGCTGGCGTAGGACCGCCCGGAACGCCTCGCCAGCTCCGCCGTACTCGTGCCCCACCAGCGGGGCAGGCGATATTTGTCCCGCGACACGATCATATACACCGTCGTCATGGCCTTATACCTCCCCGCACCGGCGCAGGCGCAGGCTGTCCGCCAGTTCTCGAGCTGACTGCTTCCGCTTGCGCTTCCGATCCCGCGCCTGCTCCCAGCAGTCGCAGCACTCGGGGTACGGGCAGTTCATGCACTGGTCTATGCGCTCCTGCGGCTCATGCTGGCTGTCCTCCACCGCGCCGCTCAAAAATCGTCCTGTTTCTCCGCAATGTTCCTGCCGCCGGCTCTCCGCCGCGGCATCCACCGTCAGCCACGGTGCCTTGGCGCCGCCCAGGCTCCGCATAAATGCGCCGACGCTCATCGTTCCCTGCATTGCGTACATGATGTTCTAAACCTCCCTCACCGTGATGCCGTGGAAATACAGCATCATCTTCCTTTTCATCACAAATAGTCTGTATGCGGCGCTGCTGGTGTCGCGGAAGCCCTTGCTGTCCTCCACCACCGTCTCGCCGCCCTGCTCGTATACGAAGTCGGCCACGTACTCTATGCCTTTCTCCTTCGTGCCGTCCTTGTGTACCTGCTTCGGTATCAATTCGTACTTTACCTGCGTCCGCAGGCCGGATATTTCACCGGCTCTCTGCATCAGCCAAAGGTCCATGTACCGCCGCGCCTCCCGCTTACTGTCGAAGTGCATCAACGTGCCGTCCGGCATGGTCAAGTCCACTTTCTCGGCGTGGAGTTTGTTGCCCTTTTTCGGCTTTTGGGTCTCCTGTGCTGCTTTCTGTGCCGCCTGCTGCGCCTGTACTTTTTGCAATATCTGCGCCTGAGCCCTCTGGCTGAAGCGGCCTATATCCTCCATCGTCAGTCCCATGCGGTTCAGTCCCCCTCCACCGTGCCCATTTCCAGCCGCCGCCTCCGTGGCCGCTGGTGGAACTTGTCGGCCGGCTCATCGTTGTCTGGCCGATAGCTCAGTTCCGTAAAGGTCATCTTCGACCCGTCGAAATAAAAATTCACGTCCCCTGTGCGGCCCCTTCGGTTCTTTGCCACCGTGCATCCCACCTGTGTCTCGTCCCCCGGGTCCGTTTTCCATAGGAATATGACCTTCACCGCGTTCTGTTCCAGCTCGCCGCTGTCGCGCAGGGAGTTCAGCTTCGGCTTGTCCGTTTCGTTCACCGTGCGGCTCAGCTGCGCCGCCGCCACAATGGGTATCTCCAACTCCGACGCCAGCAGCTTCAGTTCACGGCTTATGCCGCCCAGCTCCAGGTTACGGTTCTCGGCTTTCTTGTCCTTTTCGCCGATCATCAGTCCCAGATAGTCCACCACGATCATTTTCAGGTCGTCTATGCCCAGTGCCAGCTCCCGTATGCGGCTCACCGTCACGTCCGGGCCGTCATAGAAGTACACCGGCAGCCGGCTCTCCCAGCTTGCCGCCTCAGCCACGCTGGCCCACAGGTCCTCATCCTCCGGCATCCCGTCAATGAGCTGGTCCATCGTCACGCCGTCCGCCCGCTTGGCCAGCAGTCTCTCGCCCACCTCTCCGGCCAGCATCTCCGCCGTGATGTGCAGCACCGTCTTGCCCTTCATGGCGGCGGCTTCCGTCATCTCCATGCACATGGCGCTCTTTCCGCAGCCCGGTCTCGCTCCCACAAGGATCAGCTGTCCCGGCCACAACCCTTTCAGCGTCGCGTCCAACAGGGGGAACCCTGTGTCTATCCGCCCCTCCTTTTTGCCGCTAATGCTGCTCATGGCCTCGCTCATGGCGTCCGACATGGTTTTCAGCCGTCCGCCCCGTCGTGAGCGCATCTTCTGGTGGCATATCGCCGCCACCGCCGCCTGCGGGTCCTCGTCCGTGGCCAGCGCCTCCATCACCGCCTTGGTGAAGCGGCGCTTCTCCGCCTTCTTCCGCACGATCCCGGCGTATTCCAGTACGTTGGCGCTGGTTGGGGTGATCTCCATGCACTGCAGCAGGTAGTTGCGCGTTTCGCTGCTGTATAGGCCCTCCCGCTCCAATTCGCTGGCCACGGTCAATCCATCTATGGGCTTCGCCGCCACGTGCATCCGCCGTATGGCGGTAAATACCTCCTGGTTGGTGTTGATGTAGAAGTCGTCAGCCTCCACCGCGTTCAGCACGTCCTTTACGCACGCCGCGTCGATCAGCATTGAACCGATCACCGCCCGTTCTGCGTCCCCGGAGTAGTCCTGCTGCCACAGAGCTACCTCCGCCGCCGGGGCTTTCTCGATCACGCCTATTTCCATGTGTTCTTCACTCCTTCACCGCGCCCTGCTCCTTCACCATGTCGGCAAATATCTCGTTGAAATACCGCTTCATGTCATAGGTGCTCTGCACTTTCTTCCCCCACCACTGGCTGTTCAGCGCGAAGTACAGCACGTTGTCTATCGTGTCCCACGCCACGCCGTTTTGCTCGTGCAGTTCATTCAGCGCCACGGCCTGCTTCTGCATTTCCGCCTCCGTGGGCTGCGCCCTGCCTGGATTGTCCCGGGCCTTCTCCTGCGCCAGGTACTGCGCGATCTGATAGGCTTCGCTGGCGTGGTCAACAGTGGGAGCGTCGTTTTCAGGGATGAACTCCTGCGTGTAGTTGCCCTCAAGGGTTTTTTGGAAGTTGTCCGGGCTGGTAATGAGCCAGTCGAAGCTTGCCACGAAGCCGCGCTTGTTTTTGCCCTTCAAAAACGGGCTGTTCTTCACGTTCTCAATGGCTTTCAGCACACCGTCCACGCCGTTTTCCCGTATGCGGGCTTTCAGCGCCCGTCCCCGCTTGGTCTCCGCCGTTACCTTCATCACCTGTGTCAATCCGGTGTCGTTCCATGCTGCCACGATGCGTCGGACATCACTTGTCCGACACACAGGCTCTTTAGAGCCTGTATATATCTCTGGCTCTATCTCTGACTCTGACTCTATCTCTGACTCTCCGTAACCGATTTCGCACGGTGTTGTAACATCGTTACGCTCCGGGGCGGGCAAAGCCTTGCTTTTCCTTGCCCGATAGTCCCGCATCCGCTGGGCCGCAGCGCCCTCGCTGCCCACATTTTTCACCGCGTAGGGCAGGAAAACCTCCGTCAGGTCACTGGATGCCTCTGCCAGCCCGCAGGAGAGCAGATATTGCAGCGTGACCGCTACGTTTGCCGGGTCCTCGTCCAAGTCTAAGGCCAGTTCATCGGCGAATTTTTCCTCCAGCCCCGACCATTTCAAGGTGCCGCCGTGCTTCATCGCCATGAGCTGCATTTTCAGGTAGATGATGACGTAGGTATCTCCACCGGCTATCTTCCGCAGTTTCTTGATGCGCTTCGAGGTAAAGAAGTCGTCATACAGTTTCAGCCAGAAATATCGCTTTTCTTCCGCCACGTGAATCACTCCTCCCTCAAATGCCCAGGTCGTAGTCCTCGTCCGCGCCGTCCCGGTCCCAGGGCAGCGGCTCGTCATCCTCTATCTCGTGCAGTGTCGCCGCGCTTTGGGGCGCGGCGTTCATCGTCCCGCTGGGCTTTCCGGTGGGGGTCTCTCCCGTGCACAGTTTTTCCAGCTGCGGCAGCAGATCCGCCAGCCGTAGGAATATCTCCACCGGCACCTGCAGCAGCGTTTCCAGCGCTCCCAAAGGAATCACATGGTCTGCGCGAAGCTCGCTCCACACCTTTGCCTCGCCGTCCTTGGTGGTGTACGGTTTCTGCCGCCATGTGCCCACCACGCATACTGCATCGCCCTTTTCCAGGCACGCGCTCAGCTTTGTGGCGGCGTTATCACCCACGGCGCACACGTTCATAAACTGCTTGCTGTCGTAGCCCATGCCGAACTCCACCTTCGGCAGGTTGTTCTTGGGTATCGCGCCTATCCGGGGATCCCGGCTGACGGAGCCGGTACAGATCATGTACTGGCTTCCGTCAGCCTTGCCCTCTCCGTCCAGACGCTTCCGAACGAATAGAGGCATTACTGCTCGCCCTCCCCAAAGAACCCTGCGGAGTAGTCCTTCGCCTCCGTCTTGCCCTCTGCGGGGCTCTGTGTGCGTTTGCGGGTCGGGGCGGTGTCGTTACCCTTCTTCGGCTCTGCGGCGCTCTCAGGGGGCGCTGTGTGGCTGGTGGCGGCTGTTTCCTGCTCTGCGGTGGGGGTATCGTCCTCCACCACGTGTCCGGTAGTGGGGATGACCGGATCGGTTTCCGCGCCGTCCCCCGTGGCCACCACGGTATCGTCGCTGTCCTCGTTGAAGTAGCTGCGTACCTCGTTGCTCAGCGGTGCATAGCCGCTGTTCAGCAGCTGGCGCATCATGGTCTTGCGGCACATCTTGTCCTGTCCGCCGTTCACGTCGTACCAGGGCGTACCGTTCAGCAGTTTGGTCTGCTCCTTGGCATCCAGCTCGCCATTGATAAGTGCGTTATACTTATCCAGTTTGAAAGCCGGAGAGTAGCGGTCCGCGTGCTTGAGCAGTTTGTCCATGCTCCAATACTCGTAGCGGAACGTTCCATCCTTCAGCTCGAAGTAGGCGTAGTAGCCGATGACCTTGTGGCTCTCGCGCTCCTCGTCTGTGTCGTACTTGGCCAGGTTGATGACCGGCTTGCCCGTGCGGCGGGAGCGCCCTTCCAGTTCGCCCTCGCGCACCTCCACACAGTCGATGTCCGCGTAGTAGCCTGTGGACATGGCCAGCTGTATGTAGCCCTTGTACGACATCAGGTAGGTCGCCACACTGCCGTAGGGCACGATGTAGTAGCCGTGTCCGTAAATCAGACCCATGCCCTCTCCACGCAGGCCGGCGGCAATGATGGTGCCGGGGTCGCAGGCTTTCAGCGCCTCGCTGGCGCTCACCGCGCCGATCAGGGTGCTGGTAAACCGCGCCGCCATCTTGTCGTTCTTCAGCGCCCGCGAAATCATCTGCTGGGTGTTGGGCGCCGTGATCGCCATGCTGAATGTGGGCTTCTTGGTCTGCGCCATCTGCGTAAAGCCCGTCTGATTCTGCGTTTTCATGTTCCTTCTCCTCCCTTACTCCTGCGGCACACGCCCGTAGCGGATGCCCTTAGTCCTCATGTACACACGCAGCTCGTCCAACTGCGCCGCCGTACCGAATACGCGGAAATCCACGGTGTAGGTAGGTTCCGGCTCAGACACGGCACGCTCAAATGCTTCGCGCTCCACGGTGGCGATGACCTGTCCGACTTCACTGTGTTCTTCAATTACAGCGTCACCGGCGGACGCCATGCGGACAGCAGCACAGGCGGCTTTCTGCTCCTCGTACTTCGCCGCGGCCTCCGCTTCCTTGCGCTTTCGCTCTTCCTCGGCGGCCTTCATGCGGCCCAGTGTCTCGTTCTTCACCAGCACCGCGCTGATGTTACGGGTACGGGTGTACTCGTCCAGCAGCGTGGTCTCGAACTCGCTGTGCAGCGCACGAATGGCGTTCAGATCGGAGCGGCAGCGGTCTATGGCGGCGTTTATATCCATCCACGCCGTGCTCTCAGGGTAGGTGGCGTTCAGCCACTTGGGGTTAAAGCAGTTGTCAAAGGTCAGCCACTCCGCCATGTCGCCCACCACCTGAGCGAAATATTCAGCAAGGCGATTTTTCTTCTCCTGCTTCGCCGCCTCCTCCATCGCCTTGATCTGCACGTCCAGGGTGTTGGCCGCTTCCTCGCACAGGGCGGTCAGCTCCTTGCACTTGGTCTCAAAGCTGCTGTACGCCTCCAGTGCCGCCGCCTTTGCCATCTTGCGGCTCTCGTCGATGCGGTCACGGACCTTCCTCACCGCCGCGCGATATTGTTTCGCCTGCGCTGCGCTCTCCGGTGTCACCGCCATCGTCCGCAGGGGTTCCAGGTTCTCCGTCAGCCACGCCTTCGTTTCTTCGAAATTGGCTTCGATCTGAAACTGCCGAAGCGGAGCCAAGTCTGTGGTGATGCGAAATTCCGCCGCACTCATGCCGTCACCTCCGCGTCGTACTTGGTGATGTGTTTCACCCTGTCCGCCCATGCCGGGTCAATGGCGCTCTCCGGCAGGTCCACCTCTGTGATGATGGCCTTCTTCTCCGTGCCCTCGCCGCCGGGGACAAGCACCTTGTCGCCGGGGTGCAGCGGCAAGTCGGTGAGAAAGGTGTACGCCTGTCCGCCGTAGCCGTTCAGCTTCGGCTTGTGATACATCGCCTTTACGATCATCCCTGCTCACCCTCCTTCTTGGCATCGGCAGCGCCCTCTCCGGGCCGCGCTTCTGCGCTCGCGTCTACGATCTTTCCCAGAACGCCAAGCTTGACCAGCGTGTAGGCCATACACACGGCGTTGTTGTCGCGGAGGTTCTTTTCCACAGCATTGTCAACGCCGTCCAGGCAATGTGCGAAGTCCGCGGCGGTCATACTTTCTCCCCGCGTCACAGCTTGGAAATCAATACCCTCATCTGTCTTGCGCCCGAAGCACATCATGGCAAAGTCCAGGTCGTTCTCCTCGTGCAGCACCTCGCCGGTCTCGGCGTTGGTCATCGTCAGTTTCAGTTTCATCACTTGCCCTCCTTCTTGGCCGTGCGCTTGCCGCCCTTCTTGGGGGCTGACTTCTTCTTTGCGGAGGCTTCCTTCTCCGCCTGTGCCGCAGCCCATGCCGCGTCATCCTCCGCCATCTTCTGGCGGATGCGGCTGTCCTTCTCGGTAACGAGCTTTACGGCGTTCTCCGTCAGGCGCACCAGCAGCCCCACCGTGCCGATGGGTACGTTTTCGGCTACGTTGGCGACGGCCACGCCGTCATACTTGTCCTCCCCGCCCTCCTTGGGCATCACCGCCGCGCATATCACGCCGCAGGCGTTCCGCGCGAATACGCGCTCTTCTCCCGTTTCCATGTCCAGCACGGTCACTCGAAATGCCATTTCATTTCTCCTTTCGTTTTTCACTTAAAGTCGTAATATTGCCGCCGGGGGTACCCCGTTGAGCACGTTGTTTTTCCAGAAGTGCTCCAGTTTCGGAATGATGTAGTCGATGTCCGTCTGGCACTCTGTTTTCTCGAATTTGTAGAAGCGTATCTCACCATCCCCCTCCGCGTTCACCAGCAGCGCCCACACCACGGCGTAGTCGTATTCGCCGGTAAACATCTGTTCGCATATCTGCGCGTAGTAGAGGTCGGGGACCTTACCTCTCCATTTGTCCCAGTCGGCGCGGATCAAGCACGTCGCCGTCTTGCTCTCGTAGATGCCTCGTCTGCCTGTTTCACGTTCCACCAGCTCCCCGTCCGGGGTGCAGGTCAGGAATCTGTAGCGTCCCGTCTGTCGCACGATCAGGTATGGCTCAAAGCTCAGTTCGTACTCCGGGTGCATCAGTCGAAACATGGCTCTCAGCGGTTCTTCCGCCCGATTTCCGAAGTCGATGCGCTCGTTCCCGGATATTTCTTTTGTCTCCACCGCACCGATCTTCTCGCGCCATAGTTGCAGCGGCGTCTTGAAATTGGACACGCCCAGCACAATGCCGCAGTCGCTTGCGCCCAGCCCGCCGCGCCGTCCCTCCAGCCACTCGGCGCGGCTTCCGTATACCGTTCGTTCCGTCACGTTTTCTCACTTCCTCCGCAAATAAAAAAAGCGCCGCCAAGGAGCTCGGAAATTCCGAACCACTCGACGACGCTCCGCCCTTCCCGCCAACTGACTTAGGCGGGGTACACTATTTGGTTTTCAGCTCGTCCCGCTTCACCGCGACGACCTTTATCCGATCCTTGAGAGGGATGATCTCTATCCGCTGCCCCTTCGCCAGCGCCATATTGATGGCGAATACCTGCTCCGCCGTAAGATTTATTCCCGCCATATTCTCTCCATTTCCCTTACCTGAAAAACTCCAGGGCTTTACAGCTTGTCCATGCGCCCACCAGGGCGGCTCCCGCGAGAAGCAGCAGCCACAGCGAGCCGCCGTTCTCCACCTCTCCGATGATGCCCCACGCCAGAAAGGCGCTCACGCCCAGCAGTGCCTTCCACTTCTGGTCACGCCGGCGCTCACTTCTGGTCCTGCTCATCATTGTCCTCCTCTATGTACGGTTCTCCGCACACCGGGCAATACATATCCCGGCGTACCTCTATGCCGTTCTCCCCGTCCAGGTTCTCTTTCCTCTCCCGGATCACCGGCGCGTCAAACCTCACGCCGCATATCCTGCACCGCCAGCTCATAGCGTGATGGCCGACCGCAGGTCGTCTATGGGGATGTGCAGCGCCCGGCAGGCTTTCTGAAGCTCCCGCACCGTGAAGTCCAGCGGATCTTTCTTCCGCTGCCGCAGCGTCTTGGGGGTTATTCCCAATGCTGCGGCCAGCTCCTGCTTCTGCACGCCCTCTGTCTCCATCGCGCCGTACAGCAGCGCCACGATCTTCTGCTCTGTTGGGTTCACGCCCAAGGGCTTCACTCTCGGCATTTTCTCCCCTCCCTGTTGCTTAAAAACCTGTCCACAAAGTACGTCTGCCCACGGCCCGTTACCTTTACTGTTTTGCTGACGGTAACGGAGCCGTCCGACCGGCTGATGGCAGTTTCCTTGATACTGAAAAGCCCCATTTCCATCGACCGCTGCGTAGGCATATTGTAGTCCGTCCCGCTGCGGCGGATCAGGTAGCCGTTGTCCCGAAGCCATGCAAACAGCCGGTTCTGTCCGATGTTTACGCCGTTCTGCCGCAGCAGCTTTGCCAACTCACCCACAAGGATAGACGTGTGGGACGCGCTCACAGCATCCGCAAACAGCACCTTCGGTCTATCCGCTTCGGCCTGACGCTCCAACAGTCTGCGTCTTTGCTGCTCCTCCTTAAGTGTGGTAGCCAGTTGGATGATGTAGTCCGGGTCAGTCAGTGTCCGTTCGATGACCTCTGGGGTCATGTATGTACCGTGTTTTCTGATGGAGGGCAGCACCTCCGATGTGACCCACTTGCGAAAGGGCTTCGCCTCCGGCTTATCGCTGCGCAGTATCACGTTGTACAGGCCGCTTTCGTTGATGATGGAGGTTTCCTGCTTTCGCCCAAGAGAATCGGTGAGGTAAGTCTGGCTGACCTCATCCATATCAAGCCTCTGTGCGGTCATTTTGTGGTTCGCAATACCAAGTATCGCACACACGTCCTTCAACACGAACCAAGGCTCGCTGTTGATTTCTACGGTTCTGACTTGAGAGCTCTTGTAGTTAAACACCTGCATCTCGTTCATTTCGTGAGCCCTCCCCTGAGAAGCTCATCTATCGTGCAGCCGTACATATCCGAGATCTTCAGTAACGTATCTGCCGAAGGCTTATACAGGTCACATTCCCAACTGGATACGGTAACGCGGCTCACTCCAAGTTTTGCCGCAGCCTCTTCTTGAGAAAGGCCCGCCTTAATACGCGCCAGTTTGAAACCATTTACTTTCAATTCTTCACTCTCCTAACCTCTTTTACTTCGCGCAACAAAGTTCTGCTTAGTGTGGCTTGACAATTTGCTAAGAGTGTGATTTAATACAGTTTGTCTGGAACCATATTTAACGCCATCTTCGCACCACAGTTTCCACTTCGTGTGCGCTTCGTTTTTCACTTCGCATACTTAGTATATCACTTCGTATTGCTAAGTCAAGGGGTTTGGAAGAGGTTGCGCCCGTTTCTATATTTTGCACAAAAAAAGGAGCCAATTTATGGATATTACGACAATGCTCTACCGCATCGACTGCCTTGTAAAAGCCAAGGGGTGGACGAAGGAGGAATTTTACGCAATGGTCCCTATTTCTTCCTCCGCTGTTGCCCAGTGGAAAAGCAAAGGCCGTGTGCCTAAAGATGCCAATATCTTGCGTATGGCCGAGATTTTGGAGGTCGACCCTGATTATTTGCTCTGTAAAGACCTCGAGGAAAACAAAAAGCCCGCCGATCTTTCGACCAACGAGCTTCATGCCGCACTTATGAATGTCCTTATAGGGCTTTCCCCCAGCGAAGTAGCAGACGTTATTTCTTATGCTGCAAAGCTAAGAGCATCTCATAAAGACTAATCATATCCTCTCTTGTCATTCCGTCCAACAGTTCCCTTGCTTCCTGTTCGTTCATTTCTCTGTACCCCCTCGTATGTTGTTTTCTGGCGTTTGCTTGGTTCAATCGTACTATATGCGTGCCGCGGTGTCTACGTTCATTTTGGGGAATCGCTCCCCAATTTGGGTAATTGGTGCTCCGAGGCCGACCCATATCTGGGAAACTGCCACCCAAATATGGAAATTTACGGGTGAAATAAGATCCGCAGCGGATGAAATAGTATCCGTTACCGATAGAAAGGGGAAATCATGTCAGAAATTCAGGAAATCTCGCAGCATATTCAGGACTTCCCTGCCCTTGTCCGTAAAGCCAGAATGGACAAGGGCATCACCAACGAGGAACTGGCCGAACTGTCCGGCATCAGCTATTCCGCCGTCTGCAAAATGCAGTCCGGTGAGCGCGATCCAAAACTGTACGATGCTGTAGCCGTGATGAAAGCCGTTGGCATCTCCGCCGATCAGACGTTTGAGATCCAGCCCCCTGCGTCTGCCCCCTCCGCCATGCGGGAACGCATCCACGAGCTGGAACTGGATAACGCCGTCAGCTCCGGCGACGTGGTACGCCTGAAGCAGGTCAACGGTCTTTGTACCCAGCGTTTGGATGCCGTTATCCGCCAGCGCGATCATTACAAACGCTGGTCTGTGTTTTCCTCAATTTTTGCCGCGATCCTCTCCCTGTTCTTAATTATTTACCTTTTTTTTGACTTCCGCAACCCCCATGCTGGTTTTGTCCTCCAGGGCGGGCCTACAGCGTTTGCGTGGCTTGTTATCATTCTTACGCCTGTTTCTATCGTCGTGTGCAGCCTTGTCGGATACCGTGCGCTGCGCGATGCTGAAAAAAATATAATCGAGCAAAAATAGAACATAGGTTCTACTGTGTTCTACATTATATATCACAAGTTTCTTGGTTTCAATGCACACATATCACAAGTTTCTTGAGATTTTTTGTTAAAAAAAGAAAAAGCCGCCCAATCGGACGGCTTTTCCATATAAGCTCTATTCCCGCCAACACCATCACGAGCCTTAAAGAAAGGAGCCTACAACAGTAGGGTAACACGAAAATATCAAAATGTCAACGAAATGCAAGTCCTGTAAGCGCGAAGTCCCCGACAACGCCACGTTCTGTCCCTGGTGCGGCCAGAAGCAGGTGCGGGAGCGCAAAAAGGACGGCGTTATCAAAGTGCCGGAGCCGAAGCAGCTTCCATCTGGCAGCTGGCGCATATATCTCCGTGCCGAGCAGCAGTCTGTCACCGAACCTACCAAGGATCGCTGCATCGCAAAGGCCAAAGCCATCCGCGCCGGCTTTGTGGAGCAGCAGAAAAAAGCCAAAGACCAGCCACTTCTGCTTTCTGAAGCCATTGAAAATTATATCACGCGCCGGACCCTTCTCTCTCCCAACACTATCCGCGGCTACCGCATCTATCAGAAAAACCGCTTCAAGTCTTGCCAAGGGGTCAACATACGCGAGCCGGTGGATTGGCAGTCGTATATAAACGAGGAGGCCGCGCTCTGTGCCCCAAAAACGCTGAAAAATGCTTGGGGGTTTATTAAATCCGTCTTGGAGGAAAGCGGCATCGCCGCTCCAAAAGTAACGCTTCCAAAGCTCCCTGTTTCCGAGCATAAGTGGCTCACGCCGGAGCAGATCATCGTATTCTGCAAAGCTATCGAGGGCAAGTCCTTTGAGAAGGAAGCGCTTTTCGCCCTCCACAGCCTGCGCCGCGGAGAACTGCTGGCCCTCAAATGGGACGACATAGATTTTAAGTCCGATTCCTTCCGCGTTCATGCCGTCATCGCGCAGAACGAAAAGAACGAGTATGTGGAGAAGATAACACCCAAAACCCAAAAGTCCAACCGTGTCGTCCCCTTTATGATCCCGCGCCTCCGCCAACTCCTCAAGGATGAAAATGGTCCCAAGGGCAAGCGTGTGTCGTACCAGCCGCCAAACGGGCTCTGGCGCAAGATCAACGATGTCTGCGAAGCAAACGGACTTCCAAAAGTGGGTGTACATGGTTTGCGCCATAGTTTCGCATCCCTTGCCTACAGTCTCGGCTTTAAGGAGGAGGAATGTATGCGTATCGGCGGCTGGTCAGATTACAGGGTCATGCACGAAATATATACGCACCTCGCCGCCCGTGACTTAAATGCCCGCGTTAAGGAGATGGAGAATTTTTACAAAGAAAATCTGTGACCGCCCCAGGTCCGCTTTTCGTGTGTAAATCCGTGTGTAAAAACGCAGGAAAACACCGTTCCAGAGCGCACCAAAAAAGCAGCAAACGAACCGATAAGTTTTATGTCAAAAATGCGCAAGCCCCTTGAAACAACAAGAAATCCCGCAGCCTCAACGACTGCGGGATTTCCCTTCATTTGGCAGCGGGAGAAGGATTCGAACGCGCACTTCTTCTTATAAACCCGCTGCGCCACAGCACTTTTGAAATCCGTGTGCATTTTCGTGTGTAAAATCGCACACTTGCAAACCTGCTCAACACGTCATGTCCGTTGTCGAATAATGTAAAAATACATTATATAATATATTGTGTCTCATTCCTCACACCACCACACCGTTTCCCTTCTGGCTCCCGCCACGGCGGCCTCCTCGTGGGTCATCAGTATGTCAACGTGTTTGCCTATTACGCCCACGTCCAGGGCGATGTATGTTCTGTCTCCGATGATGACCGTGCTGCCGGTCGGTATCACGTCCGGGTCGGTCGCCACGCAGGAGCCTGGATATACCCACTGGCCGCTGGCGGTCAACACACGGCCAAACTCGTCCTGGTTCATGTGCGCGTACTTCTCAACGCAGTCTGCACAGTAGCCGGTAATGATGCAGTCCTCCAACACGTTGCTTTTTGCCTTGACGGCTTCCAGTATGCGTTCCGACTCATCGGGATCCTCTTCTACGATTGTATCATGGCTGTCAACATCTTCGCCCCACTCCACCCGCAGGACGGTATGCGGCGTGTCCGCGCTGGCTCTCCACGGGGCGATCAGCGCGAAGATCAACAGTGCCAGCAGCATGAACTCCAACAGGAAGTGCGTCTGCTCCCGACGCACAACGCGCCGGTACTCTGCCCGCATAGCCACGAACGGTCCTGGGCATAATCCGAACTCCCCGGCACGGGCAATGTTCTCGCTCATTGTTTTATAGACTATCTGTTCCCTTCTTGTCATTGGTTTTCTTCTCCTCGTATAGCGGACACCCGCAGTTCACAAAGTCGGCGCAATAGGGGCTATCCCCGTTGAAGCACGCCCACGTCCATTCCTCGTGCCACTTGCAGCCAACACAACATTTGCTTTTCATGTCCTCACCTTCTTGCTCCACCTGTTCCAGCTTGCCGTAGCGGCGCTCTGGCTCCACCCTGACAGAGTGAAACCGCAACTCGCGCAGCGCACATAGTACCGTTCCGGCACATAAATACCGATTTTGCGCTCCCCGCTGTCTCTTCCGCAGTGGGGACATACCTCCAGTTTCCCGCAGGGTTTTCTGTTGTACTGGTTCATACCCTGTCCTCCGTTTGCCCGCGAATAGGCAAGACCTCAAGTTTTCTCGTTTTCGAGTTATAACACGTTTCGCACTGACTCTTGAGAATATGGATGCACCAAACATACGGCTTATCATCAGCAACGGTGCCGATGGGGATGCCATCGTAATAAAAATAGTTGTGGTCAATCTCTATGCGCGTCCTGTTTCTCTGCTCCCAAACAGGATACTGCACACTACCCCTTACATTGGGTGGAGGACCGTTCAATGGCTTGTTGGGCTGATAGCCTTGCTCATTGTCCGTTGAAACGATGTCGATAAATGCGGCACCAGCCAGAACGAGGCCCAGAACGAAGCCGACAAGGACGCCAAAAAAAGTTCCCATTATGCTTTTCTCCTCACATAGTCACGATTCTTGTCCCCAGCGTTTTTGACGCCGGGGAGTTGATATACTCATCGAAGGTCATTCCATCCTTAAACACAGGCTCCGTCCAGTCTCTATCGCACACATAACACTTGTGGTAGATCTCCGTTCCGTGGTCTTGAATAAGTCTCAGATTATGCTTTAGGCAACACGCCTGTGGAGTATGCCTTTCAATCTTTGCGTTTGCTTTGATTATGCCCTCCGCAACTCTCTGCCAAAGACGCACCATACGGTCGTCCTCTGTGCGGCACCAGATAAATCGTCCATTTCCACCGGAGCCTCCTGAACCGAGCGTACATACACCGGATCCAGGCTCGCAGCCGGCGCCACCATTAGCGATGTATGCCGGACCAACTCCACCGGCTCCGCCTGTTCCGCTGTTCTTTATCATCCCAAATATTCCCTCCACTTCTTATCCAGCCCCTTCGCCCGTAGTGTCGTGCCATTCACGGTGTACTGGCGCATCCGCAGCATAAAGCTTTCCTCATGGCAGCGGTCGCAGTAACCGTGCGTAGCTATGTCCTTCATGCGGTTCCTCTGCTGCTCGTGTGTCAGGTACACGATGTACTCCGCTTCCATCTCCTGGATGCACTTGGGGCACAGCTTGGCGGTGCGGACCGTCCAGATGGCCTTATCCATTGGGGAGTTCTTTCCTTTCACGCATCCTTTTCTCAACGGAAGCTACAGCGCGGAGGATGTCGTAAGTGTCAACTCGTGAAAGAGGGTCAACGGTAATGACGTCCTTCCCGATGTATCTCGCATAGTCGTACTCCAATTTTGCCCCCTCGCTCACCTGCCATCCGAGCTGGAAAAGAACCACATCGGCGCTATCCAGCATGGCGAAGTAAATACGTATATAGTCTGCTGGCTTCATGCCCTCCGGCAGCTCCGCCGGGTTCAGGACGGTATGCCCCGCATCCTGCAGCATGGTTTTCGTAGCATTAAACTGCGCCTTATAATGAGAATTGCCATTGATCCGACCCGCTATGTAGATTTTCATTTCTCCATTTCCTCCTCCAGCTGTGCGTAAAAATAATTCATAGATCCACCAGACATTATTGTTCCTCCTTTCTCTCGCCGTAGGAGCAGAAGTCTTCAGGTCTCCGGGGTTGCCATGCCTCTGGATGTACGTTGCCGTCCGAGTAGATTTTCAGGCAAACGCCCATTTCGTAGTGATTGCAGTCTTTACACCGCACCACCGGGGCAACATCAGAGGCAGGGAATCTTTTCACTGTTTCTATTGCATCCCTGTAGCACAATTCCGAAAAAGAGCCTGGATTGCAAGCGCCCAAATTCCTTTTCAAGCGGTCAATTACCGCTTCCCTCTCAATGTATTCCGCCATTGTTGTTCTCCTCCCCTCCAATCTCCGTCTCAAGTTTGATAAACTCCGGCAGCAGCACGACACCGCGCTCGATGCCGCGCACAATGCGTCTCTCCCACTCTTTGCGAGTTTCTTCCTCCAACGCTCCCTCCGCACGGAAAATCAGCACCTTGCCTGACTTTTGCGGCATCCTGAACGGGTGTTCCAAAGGTTCCAGCGTTGCAGAAAAATGTTTCTCCTTCTGCTGCATCGGCGGCTTCTCCCAGTCCTCGCTTGTCCACGGACCGACGCAGGCAAAATTTTTGGGTATGTCAATTACGGGGCATTGCACGATGTAATCACCACAAAGGGATACTTCGATCAGCAGCGCCAACTCGGGAGTTCCAGCGTAGATGACATTTGTCACAACTCCGCAGACACCATCCACGGTTTCAACATAATCGCCGATCCGCAAACTCCCCCGCACCCATCGCATTTTTTCAATGTCAAAAACCATCACAAAAACCTCCTGTCAAAAGTTGCGCCGTACTGCTTCTGAAACTGAAACCCACTATTGGCAAACTCGCACGTGACCTCCTCCTCCGCATCGGGCAGTGTCACAATAAACGATGCAATAGAGAAGTAATAACCACCGTTACCTGCATCTGCGTTTGCGTATGCCTCGCAAATGGGGTTTCTGTTGTGCATAATCGTCACCCTTGCGCGGCAACCATAGGTGTCGTCATCCTCCCATTTCTCGCGCACGATCTCTGAAACGCTGGTGATAGCGGCATCCAGCACCACATTCTGAAATGCACCGGACGCATAAGCGCAGCAGTCGTTGTCGGTCATTTCAATGCGGATTTTTACGCCGCTATCCAACTCAATTCGGTCGCCGTCCCACTTCACAATGCGCCGGTAAAGCAAAAGCTGGCGAAAAGCGTCAAAAGTAATTTCTTTCATCACATTTCCTCCTCCAGTTTGTCCAGCGCCTTTCCGATGAGTTTCCAGCGGTCAACGCCGATGTCCCGCGCCTCCAGCAGGCCAAGCCGCACCACATCGGGCGCCACCTTACCGCCGGTGGCGTCGGACACTCTCTGTGCCCAGCCAAGTTTCGTTCTTTGCTGGTAGGCTTGCAGCCGTATAAAAACCTCCCGCTTGATCTCCGCACTTGCGCCCTTTGGCTTAAACGGTGTAGGAAGTTCCGCCGGCTGCGGTGTGGGAGCTGACGGGGCTTCCTCACCATCGATCTGGTCGCTTTCCTCCTGCTCCTGCACATACACGCCAATGGGGCGTATATCGTCCTTATTGAGGATCTTTATCGCTGGTACGCCCTCTGGTACGACCGTATAGATGGTGTCCTCATTCTCCACGCCCAGCGCAGGAAACTCCTCAACGGCGTAAGACGTAACCTCCTCCGGCAGCACCAGCACGCCCCGCACCAGCCCCTCTATGATATAGTTGGTTACGCCCTGCGCTATCTGCATACCGCCCTTCACGCGGACGATCAGCACCTTCCTCTCTGTCATTTCTGTTTCTCCTTTCGCAGTTCATTTACAGCGTCTACCAGTTCGTTGATCTTATCCTGCATGACTTGCGTGTCTGGTGCGTATCTCATAGTCCCGTTTTCGGACTTCCGCACGCTCCCGCAGTGAAGAATCTCCTTGGGCTTCTGCACTACTGCTTTCTCATTCTCCCACCGCCCGATGCGCTTATAGCCCTTGAAGCTGTTTTCTGCCTCGTACTTGGTGATGCAGTCCTCCTCACCGTCCGTAAAATGTACGATCGGCTCATAGAACCCACGCTCCCGGCATTTCTCACACCGGCAGATGCTCTTGATGTACCCCACCCGGCCATCCACAGTCTCCACAAAGTCTCCCTCGCGCAGGTACTCCGGCATCATCAACAGTTTCGTGGAGCTCATCTTGTCGAGTTCATCCTTTTCCGCATATCCGCAATCCCTGATCGCTCTTAGCCACGCAAAATCGTACTTGCCAATGCGAGTAAAATTCTGCGGCAGATCCTCTATATTGCCACTCCAGCCCGTCTGCGTCCCATCTTCCCACTTGAAAATGAAACTGTGCGACCGCCCAGGCCGCTGGTAAGATGACACATATCCGGTAAGCGTCTTGGAGGATGTGCCATCGGCACGTTCCAACCTCACATAATCTCCCACATGAAAGGTGTATATCATTTCTGCTCCTCCACATAGCACCAGCTCTGGGGCGGGCGCTTGATATAACCGCCATTTTCGCATGATGCACACCCAAATTCATCACACACCTTGTCTATGCAGTTTTCAAACGGGCGCGAAAACCTGCTCAACTCCTTCGGCGTATCGTAGATTTTCAGGTTGGAAATATGCCAGCCGTAACCCCGCTTTTCTCTTCCAATGTAGGCAGCAATTCCTTCATACGGCAGACACGACTTCCACATACACTCAAAATTCCAATCTTTGATGCAGCCGTTATCATACACATCAATCGGGAATATCCTATCGCACACGAACTCGCCGATGACCTTCTGGCGCTTACCCCACATATCACACACAGAGCCCTCGTCCGTCTTTATGAAAACAGGCTTCCCGCGGTAAATTTCGCCGTAGTTCTCGTCGCCATCTTTCAGAATGGTAATGAGACGTTCCCTCGCTTGCGTGCAGTAGATATAGCACTTAAACGGCGTTTCCAGCTTCGGGCGCGTCTTTCGCACCTCGATAGTCTTTTCGCCGTTGCAAATCTTCTCGCACCACTTCGGTCGAATGCTTATCATAACGGCATTGCTCATGCCTTTTCCTCCTTCCACGGCGTATCCACGCACTCCGGCTTCTTGCAGCGCATCTCGATTGCCCACAGCAAATTCCACGCCGCCGCCAGCAAGTGATCCTCGTCCTCCTGTCCGTCCAGATACTTCGCCGCGTGTCGCATGGCGCTGTCCAGCAAACTGCTGGTGGGGATGCCTTTATCGACATTATGCGTCCCATACTTGAGTGCCCCCGCCTCACAGTGCTTGCTTACCTCTATGATCGCCGCCCACGGAAGAAGATCCATGCGGCCTTTCCCACTGTGCATATCCCGCTGCGCCCCGGTGCTGAAGGTGGTACGCTCCCCGCTGTCTTTGATACCGCCCATCACTGTCGCTCTTGGCTTTTTTGTGGACTTTTCAAGAATCTCACGGATTGGAGACCCTGCTGCCTCAATTTCCTTGTAGCAGTCCGGGCAGTAGCAGTAAATATTTGAGCCGGATACTGCCGCATCAAAGTCCTTTCCGCATTTTCCGCATACGCTCATGTTTCTATCTCTCCTTTCAATACCTCACTCCGATGTAGTCCAGTACCCGCGCATAGCCAAGACCGTCTTTCGTGGGTTTCCACAGCCCATCCGTGTCGAACGCCCCACCGCCGATGCAGAACTGGTAGTGCTTCGGGTGCGTCAGTTTCATCCGCTGGAATCGGTTGACGCCTTTTTCGAGATGCGCACCGAACGCGCAAAACATACATCCGGTTCTCTGACAGCCTGTACAGTGCAGCTTGCAGTCGATCAGCGTTGCGCCGTAGTCATTCTCGCCGTCGCTGGCCACGATGTCGCCGTACACGCTGGCGTAGGGTAGCCCACGCTCCACGATAAACCGCAGCACATCCTGCTCCGTCCAGAAACTCATGGGCTTGCCCATAGGACGCTTGCCTTCAAAGGCGTTGCAGCCGGTGGCAGTCCACTTAATCATCCGAAGCCGGCTTTCTTCCGCCATTATCGCGGTAGTTGGCACACGCTTTTCTTGATGCTCGTATCTGTGCATAGGCGATTTTTTCATAACCTTGCAGCACGAATCGGAAATTAAAAACGGCGCAGGGAGTAAAAACGCCCATTGTTCGCAGTTATACGGCGATTTTCCCCCGTCCTTGTCCAGATACTCGCCACGCAACCTTTGTGCAGATTTTCCGGCGGGGTTTATTCTCGCGTTCCCGATATACGCCGACACTTCTTTGCTAACAATGCTGTACCCGTACTTCGTCACCACCTGTCGAATGTTCATCTTCGGGCGTAGACGGTGAAGGTTGACAGTCACGCGGGGAAACTCCCTCCGCAGCCAGTCGGCGTACTCATTCACGAACTTCTGTATCTCTGGATATTCCAGCCCCGTGTTCGCAAACACCAAGTTCAGCTCCCACGGCGGTGTCCTGAAGCTCGACAGGTACCGCGCCGCCAGATACGCCAGCACCGTGCTGTCCTTTCCGCCGGAGAAACTGACGTAGCACTGTCCGCCCCATGCGGTGTACCACTCGTCCAGCTTTTCGTAGGTCAGTATCTCCTTGTCCTGCACGTCCAGCGCCATCAGTTTCCTTGCCGCCTCATTCGTCAGCGGCTGATTTATCCGTCCCATGTATCTCGTTCCCACTCCCATCACAGGCAAAACTGTAGATAGTCCTGCAAAGTCTTTTTCGCACGGTTCACGCTCCGGCTGACCGTGCTCTTATTTACGTCGTGCGCCGCCGCGATCTCCGTCACGCTCATGCCGCCATCGTACATCTCGCTCAGGTACATCCACTGATCGTCCGTCAGTTTCAGCGCCGCTTTTGGGAAGTGCCGCCGTAGCCGAAGCAGCGCACCGAGGTTCGCGTCCCTGTCCAGCAGCATTTCATCTACCCTGCCGCCCAGCACTTCGTCCAGCAGGACGTCCGTTGCGACATCTCCCATCCTCCGCATAGCCATTGAAATCACCTTCACTTATACCTCGTCACCCCAGCAGTCCCAGCCGTCCACCTGTTGGCGGGCAAACAGTTCGATGCGGGGTATATCTCCCATCAGTTCCACGATTCGGTCTCTCACCTCATCCGGCTTTCTGCTGTGCTCCCGCACGTGGCTCAGCACCACACTGTGTACGCCCTTGTTCACGCGCTTCGGCTTACCTCTTGTCGCCAGCAGGCACAGCTCCGCGTTGGCCCGAGTCCAGAAACCCAGACCCCAAAACAGCCCGTCCGATTTCCTGTTCTGCTTTACCCATGTAAACGCGCAGGTCTTATAGGTAAAGCCCCACTTGCGGATCAGCTCCAAGCCTTCCTCCAAACACGGCATAGTCACCCACAGAAACAGTACGCAGTCCTCTGCCGCTATGCCCTGCACCGGCAGCGCCTGTATGTCCTCTTTGCCCATGCAGCGATAATGCGCTTCCGCAGACTTCTTCTCCTTGCCCTTTGCGCTGTACGTCTTAAATGTCCACGGGGGATCCGCGTAGATCACGCTGTACTTCTTATCAGCCCCGAAAATGTCTACCACCATATTCAAAACACTCCCTCGATCTAACTTGCCGGCCACTTGCTCCCGACCCTTTGGCAACCGGGAGTCTAATCGCCGTGTCAAGGGAAGCAGAAAAACTTTTTCACCCCCATATACCACCCGTGTCAACACCATGCCGCCACCATCGCACCAGCGCCGCACAAAGGCCGTACCTTCATCTCACATATATTGCGCTTGCGCCCGCCGAAATTTTTATTTTTCGCCCTCGGCCTTTTGACCGTTTCGTTTTTTCGACCCGATTTCAAAACCACCCCCCCTACCCCTAACTTGCCGGTAACTTGCTTGAGAAACGCGGATTGGTGTGCCGGAATGGGGAACATGGGAGCGGGGAGGAGAGTTGCGCAGCATGGAGAAAAGGCTTTGCCCTTCCGGTTTGTAAACCTCCCCCGGGTTGCCGTCCTGGTGGTGGTCAGGTGGTGCCGGTGGTGGTCAGCGGGTGCCGGTGCCGTCCATTTCCGCCGGATTTTGCAGGAAATACGCCCGCCGCCGGGGTGCTTTCCTTTCCATATTGTCCTAATATGTAAACAAATGTTCCGATTTTTGCAAGTTCTCTTTCATTTCGTCCGCTTTCGGCCTCTGATTTGACGATTTCCGCCGGTTTTGGCTGTTTTATCGGTGGCGGCTGCCGCCTGCCGGATGGTCAGGGCATGAAGCCGGGGCGCCCGCCGCCGCTGCCGGTCGCCGTCTGTCCGCTGTTTGGCCCGGAACATAGGCCGCCGGGCGACTCTCCTTCCCTCCCCTCGCCGCCGCTCTTTTCTTCCGGTCAGTGCTTCCCGCTGGTGGTCTCTGCTCTGCTCTGCTGTTCTCATGCCTTGGCTGTCCTGCTGGGGGCTTTGGCGTTCGTTTCTGTTCCGCTGGGGTGGTTATATACGGGGATATATTCTTTCTTTATTCAACCGCGCCCGGAATTAACGCGCGCGCACACGTGAGGGCTGGCGGCGGTCTTTCCCGCTTCTTTGACCTCTGCGGGGCTGCTGGCGGCGTTTTTCTTTGGGGGTCGGTGTCGGGGCATTCCCTCAACGCCCGGAAAGCGTGGCGGGGCGTTTCTGTCCGTTTTCTGTATTTCCGGTGGCATTGTCAAAAATCCGCACGGGCACAAAATTAGCACCGCTGGGGCGGTTTTGGTTCCGTCCTGGCGGTGCTGGTTTAGGCTTCTTCGGTTGTCTGCGCCCTGCTGGGCGCGTCCGTGGTTAGTCCTGGGCGTTGTCCTGCTGCGCGTGGTAGCGGTCCCGCATGGCGTAAAGGCGGCGGGAAATGGTGGACCGGTCAACCATCAGCGCGGCGGCTATCTCTGCCGTAGTGTACCCGCGGGCGGTCATGGTCAGCGCTACGCGGTCCACCTGGTCGCGGGCGACGCTCTCCACGCTCTCCCGCAGGATCGCGGCAGCCTCCGGGCTGGGTGCTATCGCGTCGCAGTCCGTCCCGGCCTCGGTGTCGATCTGCCAGCGCTCGGCGCCGTCGTCGTCAATGGTGGCGGATATGGCGCGGGCGTGTCTCTGCTCGGCCCTGCTTATGCTGTGCGCGGCCTGGGCTGCTGCCCGGTACAGGATCACCGCAAGCGGCGCGGGCGCGTCCTGGGCCTCGTTACGATCCAGCGCGGCGCCCATCCGAGTCCAGGCGTCGGCGGCTACGGTCTGCGCGTCGTCCTCGGTCTCGATCCACGCGGCGCCGGTCTGGTTGCGGGCCTCTGCCTTCCGGCGCACGGTCCAGGCCATCGCCACAAGCGCCTTGTACTGCTGTTCCCCGCTCATGCTCTCCCACTCGGCGCGGGCGGTCTTGGTGTTCTCGTTCATTGTCTGTTGCCCTCCTTTAGTAGTTTTCGGCGTTCTTCTGTTGCCGGTAGTATTCGCGGCGTGCTGCGTCGTAGGCGCTCCGCTGGGTGGCGTTAAAGCCGCAGGCGGCGAAAAGCTCGGCGCGGTCGGTGTAGTCCTTTACGCCCTCGCAGTTACCGAAGCAGGCGCAAACGTCATAATCTGCTTGCCAGTTAACACAATATTCATGATTAAACATTTCATACAGGAAAGCGCCGCGCCAGTAGTCGAAATTGTCCGCGTTCTTCTGCTCCGCCTCGCTCAGCGTGTGCAGCAGCTCCGCGCCGTGCTTCACAAAAGCGGAGTCCTTATAATAGGCCATGAAAACAGGGCTAAACGTCAGCCCGGAAACGTCCGGGGCTTCCCCGATATAAAAGGCGGAAACGTGGGGGCGGCGCTCTCCGTAGTAGTTCATGAGAAAATAGCGCTTGCGCTGTGCGTCCTCGTGGCTGCTGACGGTGGAAAGTTCCGACTCTGTAAAGAGCTTCCCGGAAAGCTCCCGGCGGTAAAGCTCGCGCAGCTCGTCCCGGCTCTTGCCTTTGTGGTGTAGTTCGTAGTCGTTCGCGTATTTAATGTGCTGGCCGTCAGCGCAGACGCAGGCGGAAAAACCGAACGCGCCGCCGAAGTCGATATAATAGACCGTGTGCCCCTTGATCGTCTCCACTTCCTCCGCGAAGCTGGCCAGATCCGCCGCGCTCATGCTCTCGATGTCCTTGATAGTGTAGTTTTTAAGTTCCATTTTTTTAGTCCTCCTTGTAAATAGTAGTTATGGGGCGGGGCTGATACGCTCAACCCCTCCGGAAGCGTCAGGCGGTGTTAAAAGCTGGGCTGCAGCCTGATTTCCCACGTTCCGCAGATGTCGCCCGCGGCGTTCTTCCGGGCCTTCTTCAATGCCTTGTCAATCGCCGCCGCCTTGCTGGGTGCGCTCACGGTAAACGCCTGGTGTTTGCCGCCATTGTCCACGCAATGGAAAGAAAACTTGTAATTTGTCATGCTGTCAACCTCCAAAAAAATATTTATTGAATGTTTCTACTTGATATTATAAAGGAGTTACTTTCAATTTGCAACTGTCACTTTCAACAAATTATTTCAATCGGAAATGTGCAACTTGACAAATTAAACAAATCGTTGTAAGCTATGCACAAAAAGCGGCTTTGCTGGTAGACTATAAGCAGGCCGCCCGGAAAGAGGTGATACAAAATGCAGGTTTCTAAACTCGTGCGGCGTCTCCTGCTGGAGTACAATATCAGCGGAAGCGAATTAGCGCGGCGCATGGGCACCACCCCACAGAACATCAACCAAAAAATCAACAATGACAATTGGTATGTTTCATCCCTGGCCGCCATTGCCGCCGCCCTGGGCTGCGGCTTCTCGGTGTCCTTCCACCTGCCGGACGGCCAGACGATGACCGCGGAACAGCCCGCCCCGGCGGAACAGTCGGAGCAGAACACCCCCACCACCTGAACAGCAGCCCCGGAAAAATGCGGGGCAAAACACGAACAGCGCCCCCGGAGATTTTCCGGGAGCGCTTTTTTTATGCCCGAAACCGGGCGGAAAGGAAAACACCATGCAAGGCAAGAGAATCAAGCAGTGCATCAAGTGCGGTCACACGATTAAGGACGAGTTCTTCGAGGGGGTGAGTGGCCCCCTCTGTAAAAAGTGTTTGAAAGATCTGATGGTCTATAACACGCTGAAATCCATGGGCTTTGTCAAGGAAATGAAGAAGGAGGCCACCGCCCTATGACCGTCTTTTCCTATATCGTCACCGCCACCGGCGCCGCCACCCTGGCGGCGCTTTTTGTTCGACTGCTGGACCGGATAGACCAGCCCCGCAAACGCTGAACAGCCGCCGCGCCGCCTCTGGGGAGTTGGGCGCACCAGCTCCACCCCATCGAGAAAAGTAAATTTGTTCCCTTGACACGGGGAACAGACTACACAACAGGAGGAACACAAAATGAACACCAACAAAACCGAATCCATCCGCTTTTTCTGGAACGGAATCAAGGTAAACGGCGGAAAGCTGATCCGCTGTTACTACTTCACCGACAGCCGCAGCGATAGCGTGACCATCAGCGCCCGCGATTATGACCACCTCCCCCGCGACCTGTTCACCGTCAAGAACGAAACCGACCTTTATACCGACTATTTCGACAGCGACAGCGCCACCCTGACCCCGGCGCACCCCCTCTACAAGTACGCCCGCGCCGCCGCGCTCAAATCTGCCATGCGCGGCGAGCCGGAATATATAGCCAAATTGGAACAGGAGGAACAGGACGCCCGGCAGCCGGGCCGCTACCACTGGCGCAAGCCGGAGGACATCCGCGCCGAGATCGACCGGCGGCAGGCACAGTTTGACCGCAACGCCGCCGAGCTGGCCACCCTGCCCAAAGGCCACCCCACCGCCGCCGACGTGGAAGCCGTCCACGAGATGAACACCGCCGCCGAGTCGGCGCGGCTGGCGCGTGAACACGCCGAACAGCTGGAACGCCGGGAAAAGGCCATCCGCACCCGCAACGAAAACCGCGCTTTCATCGAACAGACAGCCGCCGCGCACCCCATCAAGGACGGCGCCCCGGTCGTAACCGTAGAATGGAGCGAAAACGGCGCTTTTGATGATGGTATGAAATTCTCCGTCGCCGCCGCCGAGATCATTTTCAAGACGCTGGACGAAAAAATTTCCGCCGACCAGGAACGCGGCTATGACAAAACCAGCTTTTCCATCACCTACACCAACGCCGACGGCGAGCAGGACACATATAAAGGCCGCTATGACCTGGGCGACAACGACGGCGGACTCATCGCCCACATTCGCAGTTTCGGCGCGTTCCTGCGCGACAAGGGCAACTTTGGCAACGGCAAGCCCACCGACGAGGACAAGGAGACCGGCGCGGCCATCGTCGCCGTGGCCGACCTGCTGGAACAGTACACCGAGAGCGGGCGCGTGGTCTCCGTCATGCCCGCGCCCTGGCTGGAAGAATACTACCGCCGCAAGGCTGAACAGGCAGAGCAGGAGCAGGAACAGGCCCGCCAGGACTTCGCCGACATTCTGGAATCGGTGCAAATGCTGACGGATGAACAGCTTGAACGAGCTGTTTTCGCCATCAGCCCCACCGATAAAGAGAAAATCGACGTGGCCCGCTTCTTCCTTCAGGAGCTCAGCCGCCGCGACGAGGCAAACGCCCTGGCGGTGTTCCGCCGCTGGAAGCGCGGCGAGTCTCCCGAACAGCCCGACTAAACCAAACCGGGGCGGCATTCGCCGCCCCACGCACAAAACCAAATCACAAAACGGAGGTGCACACCATGAAAACAGCTGGATACTGGTCTTGCAGAAATGAGATCATCAACGCGCATCTTTCTACTCCACACAAATACGAGCCGTTCACCGAGCTTTTCGACGTGCGCGCGCTCGACATCATCCGCGACAAATACGGCGTTGACCTTTACCGCGAGTGCTACGCCGACGCAGTGCACGAGGTCATGGAGGCCGCCGACGTCACAACCCATCTTCGCGACCTTGGCGTAGAGTGCAGGCCGATCTTCACCCCGGACGACTGCCATGTGAATTATATCGCCGTGTTTTCCCTTGGCAACACGACCGCCCAGCGTATCAACGAGATCGCCCGCAAGGCTGATCTTTGCGTCCTGTTCCAGTGCCCCACCCATTGACCCCGCAAATCACAAGTGAGGAGGTAAAACCATGAACACCGAAAGCAAAAATTGGATTTGCACCGATTCCGACTGCGCCCAATACCGCCGCCAGGCACCGGAACACGGCCACAACGTCTTTGAGCTGGCGCAGGTAAACCAATACGGCGCCGGCCTGTTCCGCGTCGCCCACGGTTTTGTCTATCTCGACAACGACTTGGACGGGCGCGAGCGCGACTCGCTGTGCGAGTTGTACGACTGGGACGTGGAGATCATCAACAGCCCCGATTTCAATGCGAGTTTAGCCGAAGCGGTTTTCGAAACTTCCGCCCCCGAGTACGACACCGGCGCAGAATTTTCCACCTATACGGACGCCGCCCAGGCATTAGGCCGACTCATAGGTGTTGACGTTTCCGCCATCATCTGAACAACGAAAGGAGAAATCACCATGTCCACCATCAAGTATCCCATCCCGGAGGCGGCCGCCGCCCGCACCCACTGCGATGCCATCGCCGCCAATGCCGCCGTTTTGAAAGGCGTTATCACCGGCGACCCCACCAGCGACACCGCTACCAACGCCATTTCCGCCATCCGCCACAGCCTGGACGAGCTGGAAGCCTACGCCGAACAGCGCCGCCAGGAAAACAGCGAACAGCGCGACGATACCCCCTATAAGCACGTCTATTTCCGCCTGAACTCCGGTTATGTATGGGGCAAGGGAATGGATCAGGACAAGACAGAGAATTTCTACAGCGACATTCTGGGCCTGTTTGCCGCCGAGGGCTGGACCATCACCGAGCCGTACCGGAACGGCAGCGGCGCCACCGTCGCCAACGGAAACAGCTCCCTTTATATCCACCCGCAGGCGGTCAGCGGCTACGTCACCGAGGAATTGATCCCCGCCGTTTCTGCCGCGCTGGAACACGGCTGCACCTTCCAGCACTACGCCACCGACATCTACGAGACCGCCTACAACTGGACGGCGCAGCAGTACCGGGACTATCTGAACAGCAAGCGCGGCGACATCAACGCCGCCCTGCTGGAGGCGTTCAAAACGCCCCGGCGCAACCTCTATAAATTCGACTACAACGCCATGCCCGTGGTCATCAGCAAATTCCACGTCCAGCGCCTGGACGGCCAGAACGGCCATTGCACCGGCGACATCACCGAGCAGGTGATCCGCGAAATGTTCACCGCTCTTGTGAACACCGGCAAGATCGACCGGGGCGAGACCAAGAACGGCACCGCCTACCGCACCGCACCCCGGCGGCGCACCTGACGAAGAAAGGAGCCACCCATGCCCACACGAATCAAGACCCGCACCGCGTCCACGGAGCAGGAGCGCCAGCAGCTTCTCTCCGCGGCTGCCGCCCTCCGCACCGCCGCGCCGTACCTCAACGCCGAACAGCGACAGCGCGTCTGTCAGGCGGCGAACAACTGTATTGAACAGCACCGCCGCACCATCCACACCGCCGAGCTGGCCGCGCTCATCGCACAGCGCGACGCCCTCACCGCCTGAACACCAAACCAAAAATCTACAAGGAGGCCACCGCCCATGTTTACCTACGCCACCAAGAAAAACCGTTATGGAGATGAACACATCGCCGTTTCCGCCCACGGTGCCGAGATTGCCACCATCAAGCCCAGCTCCTACTACGGCAAAAATGAGTACATCGTCAGCGCCACCATCGGAGGCGACGACCGCGGCGACTACCTGGGCCGCGCCTCCACTATCGCCGGAGCGAAAAAGAAGATCCGCGACTGGTACAGCGACCACAGCGCCGCCGTGACCACCGCCGCCGCAGCGAACAGCCGCGCCGCCGATCTCCGCCGCCTGCCCTCCTTCGACAACAGCGGCTTTTACCCCACGCCCTCCAAGCTGGCGGGGAAAATGCTCTCCTGCGTGGACTGGGAAAATGTTTTTTCTATCCTCGAACCCTCCGCCGGTAAAGGCGACCTTGCCGATGCCGTTTCCGCTTTCGCCCGCAACTACAGGAACAGCCGCCGTATCTCCTTCAACGAGAACGACACCTACATAGACTGCATCGAGCGCGACAGCGACCTTGCCGCCCTCCTGCGCGGCAAGGGGCTGCACGTGGTCCACGATGATTTTCTCACCTTCCGCAGCTTCAAGCAGTACGACCTCTGCATCATGAATCCGCCTTTCGACAGCGGCGACGAACACCTTTTGCACGCCCTCTCCCTCATGGAGCGCGGTGGCCAGATCGTGTGTCTGCTGAACGCTGAGACCATACGCAATCCCTACACCAACCGGCGAAAAGTGCTTGTCCAGAAACTGCACGAACACAACGCCCGCATTGAGTTTATTGAAAACGCCTTCCGCCATGCCCAGCGCCCCACCGACGTGGAGATCGCGCTGGTCTATGTGAACATACCGAAAAAAGAAATTCCAAGCGACATTCTTTCCTCCCTCCGCCGCGCCCACGAAAAGAGCACCTCAAGCAGCGAACAGGCCACCGGCCTTGCCTCCGCCGACTGGCTGCAGAACATGATTGATGGCTATAACTTCGAGGCCGCCCTGGGCGAAAAGCTTATCAACGAGTTCGCCGCCCTCCGCCCCTACATGGACCCCGGCAAAGATCGCGGAGAACCCCTCCTGTCCCTCAAGGTAGGCGGCAGGAACACCGGCAACAACGCCACCATCCTGAACAGTTACCTTTTCGGTCTACGCGCCAAATATTGGGGCAACCTCCTGCGCCGCCCGGAGCTCACCGATAAAATGACCTCTGCCATGCGGCAGGACTATTCCAGCAAGGTCGATTCTCTTTCCGAGTACGATTTCTCCCGCTACAACATCGAAACCGTCATGCGGGAGATCGCCCACCAGCTCTCACGTGGCGTGGAGGATTCCATCCTCGACCTGTTCGAGCGGTTTTCAGCCAAGCACTCCTGGTACCCGGAGTGCGCCAACAACATCCATTACTATAACGGCTGGGCGACGAACAAGGCCCACAAGGTGGGTATGAAGGTCATCATCCCCTCCAACGACGTCCACGCCACCTATGGTGGCGGTCTGGACGCTTGGCGGGTAAACTGCCTCATATCCGACTTGGAGCGGGCAATGAACTATCTGGACAGAGGCGAAACCTCGTTCCACACGCCCATAGACCACGCCGTCCGCATTGCCAACGAAGCCTACACCAACAAGGCGGATTTCACCTATTTCACCTGCACCTTCTACAAAAAGGGCACCTGCCACATCAAGTTTAAGCCGGAGGCGTCCCGCATCATCGACCGTCTGAACATCTTTGCCGGTCAGAAAAAGAACTGGCTGCCGCCCACCTACGGCAAAAAGCACTATGCCGACATGACCGCCGAAGAACAGGCCGTCATTGACGACTTCCAGGGTGCGGACAGCTACGAAAAGACCATCGCCGACCCCTCCATGCTCATCACCTCCGGCAGCGCCCTCATGGCGCTGCCCGGAATGTGAGCGAACACCACACGAAAGGAGCACCACACCATGACCCCCGAAAAGCTTTTGGAAAACCTCTACGCCATCGCCTATTCCCTCCCGGAACAGGAACGCCGCTTTTTCTGCGCTCTGGAACCCGCCATCGACCCGAACACCCACGGCGGGATCAACGCCGGCCACCAGCTGGCGCTCCTGGTCCGCGCCATCCGCACCGATATGGCCCAGCAATACAAGCGGGATGACAAGCGCCGCACCAGTGCCACCGCCTTGCGGCGCCTGTACAACGCCTCCGTTTCCAAGCAGGGCTGGATCCGTTCCCATTTCGCCGGTGCATTTCTGGATGAACAAGGCCGCCAGTGCATCACGGACGGCTTTACTCTCCTGCGCCTGAACACGCCCTCCACCGCGCTGCAATGGGCGCCGCCGCCCAACGACCCTCACGTCTACGACACCATACCGGAGCTGCTGAACAGCGACGGTGCCACCATCACCCTCAACCTACCAACTGCCGCCGAGGTACGCGCCAAGATCGCCAGCGACCGGGCAAAATACAAGGCCGAGTCCCACCCAGCAGGGGACACGCTCTCCACCTGCTTCAGCTGGGGCGACGGCCTGCCGATGGTCAACGCACTTTATCTGCTGGACATTCTGGAGGCGCTTCCCGGCTGCACCGCCGCCTGCCGCCCCGGTGAGCTGTCCTTGGTCTATTTCCACAGCCCGGACGGCGACGCACTCATCATGCCCATCCGCAGGCACATCGCCAACAGCACTGACGAACAGGAGGAACAGGAATGAAAAACAAATTCTTCCCCTACAAAAAGACCTGCCGCGACAACTGCTACGGCGAGACTCCTTGTGCATTTGCACAAGCCTTTGACGGCCTCGCCCGCAAGATCGACCGAAAGACCGTCTGCATAGATTCCCTACGCGCTGAAAACGCCGCGCTGAAGGCGAGGCTGGAACAGGAGGAACACAACGTATGAGCCACATCTGCAAAATGACCGGCATGGAGGCCGTGCTGCCCTGCGCCGTCCCGCAGTGCCCCGCCTACGGCGATTGCGCAGCTGCCTATGCCAAATCCCAGCAGGGCTTCCAGTTGGAACAGCGCCCCAAAACAAACCTTGAATACTTCCGCGAAATGAACGCCGAACAGCTGGCGGCGTGGATCATGTGTCCCTACTCCATCGATCCCGACATCTGCCGCGGCAAGGAATGCCTCAAATGCTGCACCGACTTCCTGAGCCAACCCTACGACGGTTTTGACCTCGACCCATAACAGCAACCCTAAAACAACGAACAGGAGCGCAAAACTCACCGTTGCACCCCCGGAAAAACCGTGATAAAATTAAGCAAAAGTAAAATCCATAAAGCATAAAGGAGGAACAGACTATGGAGATCAACGCCCACGGCAGAAAAATAAACTTGGAAACATTGACCAACGCCTCCGACGCCACCAAGGGACTCGGCTCCCGCACGGGGGAGTATGTGGAAATCTTTTATGACAAGTCAACCGGCGATGCCTGGTGCAAGTACCACTGGGATCGCGAGGAATGGACGGTCTACCACGACAGTGATGTAGTCAAGGTCGGCATCGCCACCCGCTACAAGACCCCGCAGCAGATCGCGGACATGATCGACAACACCCTGACGGAGGACGAACAGACCGAGCGCGAAAACGCCGCATATTTGAGAGGAGGTGTGCAAGCGTGAACACGCAGGAGCTGATCCAGCGATACAAAATTGCCCTGAAAATCGACGAACACGGCCAGCCCACCGGGAATCTGATCGTATACCGCGCTGACAAAACGGCTCTTGCTGCCATCAAAGCCGCAAAGCCGGAGATCGTCGCCGCCCTGCTGGCGCAGCGCGAAGCTGGACTCCGCGCCGAACAGGAACGGCAGCGGAAAATCGCCGCCATCCCCGGACTGCGGGAGATCGAAGCCGCCCGCGCCGATCTGGTAAATTGGAAACTGGAATTTAACGCCAGCTTTGACGGCGAGGGCGGCGGAGGTGTAGGCGTCCGACCCAAGCCGAAGTATGACATGGACACCATGTACGCCCAGTACCCCCGCGCCAAGGCGTATTTGGACGCGCAGGAGTTCGCAGCGTCCGAAAACGACGCAAAATCCGCAGCCGGGAGAAAAGCGCTGGAAGCCATCATCAGCGGCGAAAACCATGAACAGGCCATCGCCGCCATGAACAGCAAGTGGGCGGCTTACTGCGAAGCCCACCTGTGGGATTGACCCGAACAGCACGCCCCATCGACACGCGCACCCCGCGCCCACGCCTGACAAATAAGACCACCTGCCGGACGTGGGCGCGTTTCCCCTTTTTGTGCGAACAGCGCACATCGAAAATCCCGCAAAAAATGGAAAGGAGAACAAAAAATGGCCCTCATCACCTGCCCGGAGTGCCACGGCCAAGTCAGCGACAAGGCAGACGTCTGTCCACATTGTGGCTATCCGATCAGAGAACAGCCTCATCGGCAAACCGAGAGCAATGCAGAACAGGCAGGCAGCGTTGACCGCCAGTTTTGCATCGACCGCATACACGCCGGAAAGGTCTACATCCGGTGTAAATGCGGCTGCACCATCGAAAAGCCGTTTTCCTTTGTCTCTCGGAACAGCCAGGAAAGCTACACGCTGAACGAAACGTTGATTTGCCCTCAATGTCATGCGGAGGCTTTGGCCAGAACGGATCTAACAAACGTTCCGTCCAAACGTATAACTGCGCCCTCTCCTCGTTACGGAAACGCCGCTTCCGGTGTATGCCCGTTTTGCGGAAAACCCAACATCCAGGCTGTCAAAAAGGGCTTCGGCATCGGCAAGGCTGCCGTTGGTGGTCTGCTACTTGGCCCTGTCGGTCTGTTGGGCGGCGCGATCGGTGCAAACAACATCCAGTTTATTTGCCTCTCCTGCGGTCGAAAATGGAGTAAATAACAAACCCCCGCACGGCATCAGCCGTGCGGGGTTCATTTCCATTCCGGTCAACCGACCGGAATATTTTTTTGCCCGCTTCCCTTGACACGGTGCCTATACTCCATCATAGAAAAGCAAGAAAGGAGGCTTCCCCATGATCCCCTCCAACATCCACCTGGGCGATACCGTCACCCGCCGCATCGAGGCCACAGACCGCAAGGCCACCGGAACAGTCGTTTACATCCACCCGGAGGGCCGCTACTACACCGTCGAATTTGACCTCGGTTTCTACAAATTCCGCGAGTCCTTCAACACCTGAAAATTTTTTCAAAAACTTTCAGAAGTTCCCTTGACACGGAGCGCATACTTAAAATTGCCGAAGGGGAGACCCCTTCCCCGACGGCTTCGGTGTACCCCCCGAATTATATAAGCCCTTCCGTAAGAAAGGCTGCACCGGTCTTACATCCATTCTTCCGGTGTTCCCAGCGCAATTCTGGCAGGAACGCGATCACGGGGGCGCAAGCCCCTCTGTCGCACGTCAGCTCGCCCACCAGGACGTAAACAAGGTGGGGATCCGGTGTCGTAGCTCAGCTGGCAGAGCAGCTCATTCGTAATGAGCAGGTCGTGGGTTCGATCCCCACCGATACCTCCAATTCTACGTGGACACCGCGAGTGACGAGCGTTTAGCGGGACAGCCGTATGGGTGATGCGAAGTCCTGAAGTAAGCCCCTCAAGCCTCGATGTTGTAATTGCGCCTGTGATCTGCTGGCAAAAGCGAGGCACGGAAAAGATCTGGCGGCTCGGAAAGACGAGCACCCCCCTCAATGCAGACGTAGCTCAGTCGGTAGAGCACCGCGCCAGGAGGTATGTCGTTGGTTCGAGTCCAACCGTCTGCACCAGATCCAGTGCTCCGGCGAAGTACAAGCTGGAACGGGCTTCCGGGGATAGAGCACAAGAAGGAAGCAGAAACGTGTACCTATCGGGGCTAACCGCAAGCAGCCGACACGCAGCGGTGACAGCCGGGAAAGACCGGCACCCCCCTCATGGAGATGTGGCAGAGTGGTAATTGCGTTCTGCAACTCCCGGCAGGAACAGCCGTGGGTGAGTGGCACGGGAGCACACGGCGCACGGAGGTTCGAATCCTCCCATCTCCACCATAGGCGTGACCTCTTGCCTCGCAGCCGCACGGAGCGTAAGCCTGCGGAAGTGGTCTTTCCTGTGCGCTGTACGAAAGCGGCAGGACGAAGAAATTTATGTATTGGCTGGCACCGGCTTTGTAAAGATGAACGGATGCGACCGACGTACCGGCGCAGGGCTGAAAAGTTCCGTGGTTGGTTCGGGTGCCGGCGTGTGCGGCGAAAATCCGAGGCGAAACCTGTAGATGTGGAAGCGGCGTGGTGGCGGCTGTCTTTGGACAAGGCCGCCGTGTAGGTCAGTAGCCATCCGCACCGGCACCCCGCCAACTGTGTCCCCGCAAAATTCGCAGCGTTAGTGTTCAACGGTCAGCACATCGGCCTTCCAAGCCGAGAGTGGCGGTTCAAATCCGCTACGCTGCTCCATGCCCGCCTGATGGATGACTTCCCCCATCAGGAATGAAACCTCCGCATCTGGCAGCGGTGTCGCCGGGTCGAATCAGCCGGTAGCACGATTTGGGCGTGACAGCGAACGAAGGAACGCCCCACCTCATCGGGAGGAGGTCATCCCCCTTTCCTCTTCCCGACTACGGGCGCGTAGTTCAACGGCAGAACGCCCTGTCTGACCGCAGGGAAACGTCGGTTCGACTCCGGCTGCGCCCTACCCACCCCCATCGGGGAGGCGGGCATCCCCCAGCCCGTCCTCCCCACTCTCTACGCAGGAGCGCCGTTGGGGCGCTTGCACGGCACACACAGAGATCTCCTTTCTGCTGCTGTTGTTCGGACACATCAACACCTCCAATGTTCATGTTCTATTTTCCGTGCGCCGGCAAGCCATGCGGGTTCGACTCCCGCCTCCTGCTCCATCGGACGCGACAGGCGTCCGCGGTCCAGATAGGACCTCCTTTATAAATGCTGCGGCCGTAAGAATCAGCACCGGGTTTTGTTCATTTTCCCCGGCTCCTGTTGGAATACAGGCAGGCCAAGCGATTTCTCCTTCCGGGCGGCGCGGTCTGGGCAGCCCGCCGCCCAACCCCCTGGGGGGTTAGCTCAATCGGCAGAGCAGGCCGCTCATAACGGCCCGGTTCCGGGTTCAAGTCCCCGATCCCCCACCAGCCGCAAGGCGATAAAACGTTTCAGCCTAAAATCTACAACAGAAAGGAGGCACATTCCATGACCAAGAGCGAGTTTATTTCCACTCTGGCAGCAGCGACCGACATGAAGAAGTCCGACGTCGAGCGCGTGATCGCCGCCGCTGCCAACACCCTTACCGGTGTCATGCGCTCCGGCGACAGCGTGAATATCTCCGGCTTCGGCATCTTCACCAGCAAGGTCCGCGACGCGCACCCCGGCAAGAACCCCGCTACCGGCGAGGTCATCACCGTCCCCGCTAAGCGCGTGGCCATCTTCAAGCCCGCAAAGCAGCTCAAGGATGCCGTCAACAGCTGACGCGCCATCCGCAGCCATACAAAATATCCCACATTGCGAGCCGGACGGCACACCGCCCTCCGGCTTGTTTTGTAAGCTATATTTCCGTTACGTTTTGAATATCTGCGAATATGCAAACACGGCCGGCGAAAAACATAACACGCTTTGCAAAAACACAACAAATAACCAAAGACACACTTTGCGAAACTTCTTACGAAAAGGAGAAAACTAACATGATTTACTTCGACAACGCCGCTACCACACCGGTGCTTCCCTGCGCGTGGGAGGCCATGCAAGCCGCGCCGGAGGCAAACCCCTCCAGCAGCCACACCGCAGGGCGGGAGGCAAAAGCCGCGCTGGAAAAAGCCCGTGCCGTCATCGCCCGGTGCCTTAACTGCGACCCCGACGAGGTGTACTTCACCTCCGGCGCGACAGAAAGCTGCAACTGGATGGTCAAATGCCTCCGCATGGAGTCCGACGGCATCATCTACAACGGCACCGTTCACCACGCCGTCAGCGAAGCCATTTACGCCTACTCATCCCCTAACGCGCCCCGAAGCAAGCCCTCCGCCAGCCTCTCCCTCGTCAACAACGAGACCGGGCAAATAAGCGATGTGGACGCTTTCTGCCGCAAGAACCGACCTTGCCGCATCGGCATAGACGCCACCGCCGCCGTCGGCCACATCCCTGTGGACTTCAAGGCGCTGGGCGCGGACTACATGGCCTTCGGCGGCCACAAATTCGGCGCTCCAAAGGGCGTGGGCGCGTTGATCGTCCGCCGGGGCTGTCCCATTGCCCCCATGATCTTCGGCGGCGCACAGGAGCGCGGAGAACGCGGCGGAACGGTATCCGTACCGCTGGTCCGTGCAATGGCGGCGGCGCTGGAATGGCACACCGACCACATAGAGGAAAACATCTCCAACCTTATTGCCGTCCGGGATCGCCTTTTGCACCGCCTGACGGAGAGCGGCGTGGCCTATCAGGAAAACGGCGGTAAAAATGTCGCCGCCCACATCCTGTCCCTCACCTTCCCCGGCGTCTACGGCGCGTCCCTGGCAGCCGCCCTCAGCGAACGTGGCGTCATGGTCTCCACCGGCTCCGCCTGTTCCTCCGGTGACAACGCCGCCTCCGCCAATCTCATGGCCAGCGGTCTTACCGAGCAGCAGGCACTGGAGACCATCCGCTTCTCCTTCGACTGGTACAACACCCGTCAGGAGGCGGCCCATGCCGCCCGCATCATCGCCGATATCGTCCCCGCACTCCGGCGCGGTTAAATTCTGAAAATTTTTTCAAAGCCCTTGCACAAAATCCGCATTTGCCGGTAGACTATACTATGACAAAATTCTGTAAGGAGGACACCACCATGTCTATCAGACCCGAAAAGCTCAAGCAGTACATCTCCCTCAAGGAAGCGGCCCTCACCCTGCGCCCCGACTTCGCTGTGGACTTCAACGATCCCAAGCCCGAAAGCAACGCCGCCACGGTCTCCGTCGTGCTCCATACGCCGTTCATCGGTCTGGACAAGGTCAAAACCACCATCGCTTCCCTGTTCACGTTCTGCGACACGTTCATTGTTGCCGACAGCGATGTGATCCACAATATCGTCCGCTTCACCTTTGGCGTGGACGGTATGCAGAAGGAGGAATGACCCCATGCTCGTCACCAACGTCGTCAAGCGCGAATACCCCTTCACCGTCCGCCGCAAGCGGGACGGCGAGATTATGACCATGCTCATCACCGCCGAAAGCGAGTCCGCCGCCCGCCTCTTACTCCCCGACACCGTGGAGATTTTGGAGCCCCGCGAACCCCACAGGAAGGAGGAATGACCTATCCCGAAAACATCTGCCGCCGAGCGCAAGCTTTGCGCCGCAACAGATTCCTACATCAAAAACTGCGCCGCCACCGGTGCTTCCCCCCGCACCGTCGAGGCGTACACCGCCACGCTGGAGAACTTCGTCAACTTCTTCATCGAGTCCAAAGAGAATTACGCCGACCCCTCTTACGCCACCATCCTTTTGTGGCGAGACAACCTGCTCGACAGCGGCTGCAGCACCTACACCGTCGCCCTCTACGTCAACCGGCTCCGCATCTTTTTTGACTACGCCAGCGACCCCGAGTGCGGCGGCTGGTACGACCACAACCCTGTCTCCCGCCGCCTGACGCCCGACACCCGCAAGACCGCCCGCCGTCCCTATGATGTGCTTCTCACCGACCAGCAGGTGATGAAGCTTTGGCGCAACGACAAGCCCGCCACCGCCAAGGCGAAAACATGGCCCCGGAATTACGCCATCGTCATTATGCTCCTGACCACCGAGCTTCGCAACGCCGAGCTTCTGGACCTAACCCCGGCGGATCTCCACTGGGAGGACGGCGAGCTCTCCGTCGAGAGCGGCAAGGGCAGCAAGTTCCGCCGCATCGAGTTTCCCGACATTGCCCAGTCCGCCGTCCGTATCTATCTGGCCAGCGGCATCCGCCCGAAGGACCTTCCCGACACAGCGCCCCTGTTCGGCAACACCGCGCCAAAGGGTTCCTTCGGTCCCCGCACCGGCGATGAAAGCCGCGAGTGGCAGCGCGGCTCCCGCCAGTGGCTCTCCACCCTTGTGGAATCCCACGTCAAGGCCGTCACCGGCGTTCCAAACATCCGCAGCCACGACCTGCGCCATGTAGGCGCCCGCATCGACCTCAACGCCGGTATGAAGCAGGAGGAGCTCCAGTCTAAGCTGGGTCACACCAACCCCAACGTCACCCAGCGCTATTCAGGCCGTCTCCTCTCTCGCACCGGCAAGCGTTCCGCCGCCCTCGTTCTCGAAGCCCGTGAGCGTCAGGCGGACATCAACGCCAACATTTTGGCCGGGAGCGTGCAAAATGTGTAAAAATTTGTCACCCGCCATTGACGCGCCCGCCCGTTCGTGCTACAGTAAATGTGATGCAGCCCTCCCTTTACACACAGGTTGCGTCTCCCACTTTTCAAGCCCTCCCGCCGCCGAGTGTCACCCCCCCTTCACTCCCGGCGGGAGGCATCTTTCTGTTTCGCCCGTAAACGCCCTCTGCGGCGTTTCTTTTTTACCCGTCAAACTACCCTCCTGTTAAATTAGAAAGCCCCCTGTGACGCTCTGTGCGCCGCAGGGGGCTTATTTTTATTTCTCCGGTCGTTTTGGCCTATCGCCTTATGCGCGCCGAGGTCATTTCACTTTTCGACTTCCACAATAAAGCCGTCAAAGCCCGCCGCCTTCAATTTCTCCAACTGCGCCTCGGCGTTGGCCTTGACCCGGAACGCGCCCACCTGAACCCGGTACAGGATGTTTTTTTCAGGCTCGGTTTTTGGCTCGTCCACATACGCAATACCGAGATATTCGCACAAAGCCCTTGCGTCGGCTTCTGCGCACTCCTTCATGTGCTCGTGGAACCACTTGGCATCCTCCGGGTTGTCGTGGAAAACGTGCTCCTGGTACACAGCGGGGGCGTCGGTGTCCGACAGCTCGTGCAGGTCGCTCCTTGCCACGGTCTTGCAGCTATACGGATAAATCTCCGATCTGTGCTGTACCATCAACTTCGCCAGCTTTTGGCCGTTGCCGCTTCCGGGATAGTACATAGAGGAAAAGCCTTTGGCCGTTCCGCTGCCGGTTTTGCCGTTGGTGCTGGCGTTGGTGTGCGACACATAGTATACGTCCGGTTTCCATGCGTTCCCGGCGTTGATGTTGTTGTACATGATCTGTTCGCCGTCCTCGCCGTCCATCGGGGTTCGGCGATACCCACGCAAGGTGTCAATGCCGCAGCGGTTTAGGATCGGCTCCAGGATGTCGATGTACTCGTTGTTTTCCAGCGCTTCGTAGCACTGCTGCCCGTCCTCGCGGGGATAGCAGCACTCGTTCTGGCGGTGCATAGCGGGGGAAAGATACACCTTCGGCTTGTCCTCGTCCACTTCCGTGTAGGCCGGATAGCCAAACGTCCAACTGGATTTTACCGAGCTGTACGACTTGGCGCACACGCTTCCGCCGTTTGCGACCACGCCCTTTGCAGGGCTGGTGTTGCCCTCGATGGTGCGGAACCCATTACCCTCCACGGTGGTGACGATGCCGATATGCTCATCCCCAAAGAATACCAGTGCGCCTACCTTTGGTGTAGTGCCGAACTGCCCAGCGTCACGGAAGTACCGCTTGAGGTAATACACACCGGCACCCAGCGAGTCCTCCGGAAGGAGAAGCAGCCGTTTCGCCTCGTCAACGTCGAATGCCTTAATAAACCACCAGGCCAGGGAGACCGTGCACCACGGATAGCCCTGCTTCGGGCCGTTGTAAAAATGTGGGATAGCGTCAATGTCTCGCGCATACTTGGTGTAGTTGTTGTACCCGGCGTTCTGCGTCGGGCTGTCAAGATTGCTGTTGGTGGCTTTTTCCGGATAGCCGATTTCTGCCGCCGCGATTTTGATGACCTTACTAACGGCGCTCATACGGCCTCCTCGTCGTTAGACGACTTCATCTGCTTAAACACCTGATTAACGCCGGTCGCCGCCAGACCGCTGACGATACCCACAGCCGCGCTGGTGATGTAGTCCTGCGCGGGATAGTCGGGGATGATAAACATACCCACCACGCCCAGCACAAGGCCGCACACACCCATGATGACCGGGATCCACTTGTCGTTCAGCCCGCTGGCCTTAACAGCCATGCCGATGAGGTAGCACACGACGGTGATCGCCGCCACACTTGCAATGCCCAAAGATGCAAAATCCATACTGTTCTTCCTTTCCGGCGTCAATGCGCCTGTCCTGTTTGTGTAAAACAAAATGGGGCCGCAGCCGGTGTTCTCCACCGGCGCAGCCCCATTCGGCTTTCCCCGCAGCCCCATTGCCGCAAGTATTTGTTTGTGCGGTTGTCTCTTACTTTGCTTCGGTCTCGCCGTACACGCTCTCGATCAGCGCACACAGCTCCGTGTACTGCTCGTCCGTAATGCGTCCCACGGCGAAAAACACGTCGCACTTCTGCTGCGCTTCCTCCTTCGTCTTGTAAAACCGCTTGTTGATGAGCTTCGTCATAATGTTGTACATAGTCGTTCTCCTTTCAGTTTGCCGCCCGCAGACCGCTGCCTGCGCTCTCACGTTTCCTCTGCTCCATCTTCCGCAGGAATATGCGCCACAGCAGCCCGCACTGGTAGTCCGAGAACCCCTGCTCCCACAGCAAGTCCCAGCCCACCACCGGGTGGCGCGGTATGGGCGCCATTATGATGCCGCCGGTGTTGGGGTGCTCCTTGTTGTACTGCGCTATGTATTCCTCCGTCCTCGTTCCTCTCTTGAATAACAGCATAGTTGTCCTTTCCGCGCTCACGCGCTCTCCTTGTGTAGCCGGATGCACACGATGCCGCTGCCGCCAGCAGCACCATAGTGTGGGTAAGTGTCGTAATCGCTTTTTCCAATCCCTCCACCACCGCCACCACCAGTGTTCGGAGTGCCTGGTTCAGCATTTTTGTATTTTCCTGGGTCGTAGGGGTAACCGCCATTGCCACCCCCACCTTCGCCTCCAAAATTGACTGGACTGGACACAACATACGAGCCAGTGGCTCCCCCTCCCCCACCACCAGAATAAAGTTTACCGGTGGGCTCGCCAAACTCTCGTGTAGTGGTGCCTTGACCCTTGCCATTGCCTGTAGAATACCCATCTAACAAACCTCCATCAGAACCATCAGCGCCACCCGGGGCCCCTTTGAATCTTTGTCCTGATGTCGTGTCTTGACCACCAGAGCCACCCCCAGAACCACCTGCACTACTTGTCCCACCCTCTGCCTGAATTCCAAATGCAGTTGTAACACCCCCGGGATTCCCTGTTGCACTAAGAGTGGTTTGCTCGGCTCCTCCAGCCCCAATAACAATCGAGTAACTTTGATTTTTTCTCGGGATAATATTAAATGAAGTTTTTGTATACCCACCACTGCCACCAGCTTTAGCAAAATTTCCACCACTGGCACCCCCACCAACCATGAATACATCTATGACAGTTTCCTTCTTGAACGTAAGCACGCCGCTGGTCAGCAACTCCACCACGCCATCATCAAGGCGTTCGTTGTACGTTCCGGTGTACTCAAACTCTAACCGTTTAGCAGTACCCCCCCCCCGCAATTAACGCTTTACCGATAATTATGCTCATCCTATAACCTCCATATCCGCCTGATAGATGGTTTCCACAGCCTCGCCCAGCTGCTGCGTCAAACTGTCTATCTCGTTGTTGGCTTCCTCCAGTGCCGTCAGCACCTCTTTGCCGTCACGGTAGAACTTGCCCTCCGTGTACGTGTCGCCCATGCCAACCGGCCTGTCACCGGTGTACACAGCGGAGGGGAAGAACTGCTCGTTCCGCTTGTCCATTTCGATGATGTTGGTCACTGTTCCGTTTTCCACTAATGCGTATCTCACTTAATCACGCTCCTTTTGTCAGCGTCACTGGACCCTCTCCGCTGATGATGTCGCCGAAAGAGGTCGTGCCGCCCTCGCTGCCTATCGCCACGTCGTAGGTGCCATCCAGCACCGCCGTGGCACTCTTGCCGTCCGCCGTGGTCACTGTTGCAGGGGTGGGTTTTTCAAAAGTCGCCTGTCCGCTTTCCAGCAGCACAACGCTTCCGTCATCCCTCATGCTGTGCCTTGCCGTGTAGCTGACCGGGAAGTACACCGTCCCCCCGCTAATGCCCATTGCGATGGGTTTTCCTGTAATAGCCATTCCAGCACCTCCTACGCTTGTTTTGTCGCATTACTCGCCAGCCATGCGCGGAACTCGTCGGACGCGATTGCACCTGCGGGGAAGGTCATATAGTTGAGCTTGTCACTTCCCCACGAGTTACTTGAGAATGTATACACCGTGACGTCGTACCCGGACGGGTAAGATGTGTACCAAATTTTTGTGGTCGTGCAACTTAGGTTTAGTCCAGTACCTCGGTTAGGATTAGAGGCGTCACCAATTTTGAACTCTTGGTTATTGAAATAAACATCACTCTCCGGTGCATACAACCTCTCATTCAGCACCCACGTCCCAGCCAACTCAGGCAACGGCGCAGCGTCACGGAAACAAACGATACCGGAACCACCGGAAGCGCCATTAGTGTAGACCGATGTGCTTGCACAAGCACCACCGCCACCACCGCCACCCGTATTAGCGACACCTGCTGCCGCTGCTTGTGTAAGACCTGAAGGGTTTGAGCCAGACCAGCCGCCAGAGCCGCCACCACCATTTCCACCCATAGATACAACTGGGGATTGTGCCACCATGTAGCGTCCGCCACCACCACCCCCGGCGTACAGCTTTCCGCTGTTTTCACCGAACTCGCGGGTGGTAAATAGCTGGCCTGGCCCATACTGGTTAGTGGCTGGATACCCGGACTCTCCGTTAGAACCATCATAGCCACCAGAACCATAATCAGAGTTGGACGAAACGCCTCCTCCGCCGCCACTTCCTCCACTACCACCAAAATAACGGGTTGTCGCACCACTTATAATTGCGCCATTTTTACCACCGTTAACTGTATAAGCGTTAAAGCCGCTGGCACCGCCTGTAGCGCCGGGTGTTCCGCCACTTCCCACAGTGACAGGGTATTCGGTGTTAGCTTGAACTGCTACTCTTTTGTTTGTTCTGGTGTAGCCACCGCCACCACCACCGAAGCCTTGTCCATAATCTAAATTTGAACCGGAACCGCCGCCGCCGCCACCGACCATAAACACGTCGATAACTTTCGGCTCAAGGAACACAATGGTGCCACTCGTCAGCAACTCCACCACTCCGTCTTTTCGCACCACGTAGTCCCCTGTGTAGGTAAATTTCAGCTTCGGTTTACCACCGGCACAAACAGGGGAACCACATATACTTGCCATATAAACCTCCGTTCCCGACCTCCGAAACGGAGGCCGTGTTTATTCTTTGTGTACGCGCATACAGATGATGCCCGATCCGCCGCTTCCGCCCGAGGTACTGTCGCTGGGAGAATAGGCGTAATTAAAACCACCGCCTCCACCTCCACCAGTATTAGGAGTTCCGTCCCCAGCAGAACCACGGAATTTTGCACCATTGCCACCGCCGCCTGCGCCACCGGCTCCGGAGTCTGCATCATATCCGTCGTCGTATGTAGCGCCACCGCCGCCGCCGCCGGAATACAATTTCCCGGTAGTCTCGCCAAACTCCCTTGTAGTTGTGCTCTGTCCGGTTCCGCCTGCGCCACCGCCATTGGCACCGGAAGCACCATCAGAACCACCGCCCCCGCCAGGTGCACGACTGGCACTATTCGCATAGCTGCCACCACCACCGCCAGAGCCGCCGTTGCCACCTGTCCTGGTACTGGTTGATGCGTGTTTTCCACCCTCCGATGCTGTAAAAAACCCATCGGATCCAGTGATAGATGTTGTCCCTCCGTCTGTGGGGCTCGCTCCAGTTTTTGTCGCCCCCCCTGTGCCACCAGCCCCAATAACTATGTTATAAGTGCCTTTTCGAAGTAGGGTATTCAAAACCGTCTTTGTGTAGCCTCCACCACCCCCACCGTTACATAAAGCTGATGATAGGCCGTTTTGTGCGCCACCACCGCCGCCGCCCACAAGAAACAGGTCCGTGTACACGTCCTTCTTGATGGTCAGCACGCCGGTAGACAAAAACTCTATAACGTTATCTTCTGCGCGGCGGATGTACTGCCCGGAATACTCGAAATCAATATCCGGTGCTACACCACCCCCCCCCCGCTATTTGCGACCTACCGATAATTACCATCGTTAAACTACCTCCTTCACGTCGTACACCGTCACCTGAATGTTCAGGTCAGCGGTGGGCTTCTCTCCCACCGCGTAGGCGGTGAATGTTCCGTTGTTGTTGGCGATGTAAATGGCGTTGGTGCCATCGTCCAGCATCTGCTGTATCGCCGCTGCGTCTGCCTGAATGTCCGCCTGACTGGTGGCCGTGCCGCCCGTGATGGTCACGCCCTGGGTATAAGGGCTTGCGCTCCCTGTCCAGCTTGCCGCCGCCAGCGTCAGCGATAGTTTGTCCGTTATGTCCTGCTTCTCCGGGAACTCTGTGCTCATCTCTTCCACCTCGTTGCACAGCGCGTTCAGGTTCTCCGCGTTCAGTGCAGGCGGCGCACCGTTGTTCCATCCGGGGTTCTTGTAACCTGCCATATCGTCCCTCGCTCCTTTCGTCCGTCAATTTTTTGCTACGGTCCACAGGGCATCGCCCTGCCGTATCAGTATCTGTGCGCCCTCCGCGCTCCCGGTCTCAGCCCACGGCACCGCGCAGATCAGCGCCTGCTGCCGCGTGTTGTCCTGCGTCTCGCAGGTGATCTCCGCGTTGACGAATACCCGCATCAGTTCACCCTTTCGGTTTTTCAGGAATAAGGTGTTCTGCGTCAGCGCCAGCGCAAACAGCGCGTCCCGCTTCGCCAGCGTGTCGCTGTACTCCGCATTGGCGCCCACCTCGCCGATATAGCCGCTCAGCTCGCCGCTTTGGTACAGCTGCGGCACCATCTGCACCGTGGGGTATCGGGTGAAGTTTTCCAGCAGCGTCGGCCGGTTGTTGTTGCTCACCGTCCCGCTCTCCACGTTCAGGCTGAACCGAAATAGCTCCTCCACCCGGTATACGTTGTCGCCGTCCTCCGCGCAGGAGAGTATCGTCCAGTCCCACAAGCACACCGTCACCGGCTGGCTGGGCAGCGCCGTAGTCACAAAGGCCCTCTCCCCCACGCCGAATACATAGTAGGTGTACGTTCCCTGCGAAGCCGCCGCGCAATCGATCACGCTGCGCTCCGCGTACCCTACGTCCGCCACGTGTACCAGAGACGCTGCGCCCTCCTCCCTGCGGTATACGGCCCAGCCCGTCAGCGGCTCCTCCGCCACGATGTTGCCGCCCCGCAGGTCTGTGGCAAAGTCCGCCAGCAGCAGCGTCCTGTCGCCGAACTCCGGCGTGTATCCCGCTGTGCTCATCAGCGCTGTCACCACCGTGTCCGTCAACTCGCCCTCTTCTATCCACAGGTAGTCGCACACCTGTGCGCCCACCAGCTTCACGTTCACCACGGTCATGTCCGCCATCACCGCGTCCGCCATGTATTTCAGCACCGAAAATTGGCTGGCACGGGGGAATAGCCGCACCGACGGTTTCAAACTCTCCGCCGGGAATAGTCCCCGCTCATACCGCCGCCGCACATACAGCTTTCCGCCCGTCAGCGCCACCGTCAGCTCATCCTCCGGGGCAAAGGCAGCGTTTACCCGGCCTATCTCCGCGCCGCCCTGCATAGCCCGCACTGCCGTTGTGCTCACCGTCACCGTCAGCGACTTTCCGTCCGCGCCGGTCAGGTTGAATAGCGTCGCCGGCAGTGCCTTGACCGTTCCCTTCCATACGATGCTTATGGGCGTCGTCAGCGCCATCGCTTCGCCCGTCACCGTGTCCCACGTCACCGTGGATCCGGCGCTCAGGTTCAGCTCTCCGTTTCGGATGGTGTATTCGCCCTCCGCCGTGCCCGGTATGTCGTAGGCGCCCGGCCACGACACCAGCACGCCGCTTTGCTTCCGCTTTACGCACGTCACCACCGCGCCGGTATAATTGCTGGCGCTGTATTGCACCGCGAACTGTACCCAGCCCGTGTCTGCCACCACGCCGTTGCTGGTCTCCACCCGGCACCGCACGGCGTATTCCTGCCCGGTGAATAAGCCGTCGTAGTAAAACGCCAGCTGTGCCGTCGCCACGTTGCCCGTGTCGTACAGCACGTCCTCCGTGTCCGCTGCCGGCGCAAGCTGCCACCGCGCCCAGATAATGGGGTCGCCCTGCGCCTGCGAATAGCTGGCCGTCCACGTCATCTCCTTTGCCGCCACCGGCTTCGTAAAGTCGTTGATAGTAAGCACCGGTGCGCTCCGGCACACAAATACCGATGCGCTCTGCTGCGTCACGCTGTCCGCGTCTGTCCACCACTGGGTGATGAGCAGCTTGTAGCTGTTCCCGTTGGTGATGCCCGCCGCCGCCAGTTCCGCCGCCGTGATCGTGTAGCTGAAAAACACCACATCGCCCTTGGCGTTCCGCCCGTAAAAGGGGCAGTTGTCCGTCCGTTTTCCCGAGTCGTACAGCTGTGCGCTCTCCGCCGTGTTGGCCAGAATTTTTATCTCAAACGCCGTCATGGCGTTCTGTCCGTCCACCTGCCAGGTCACGGTCATGTTTTGGCTTGCGTCCACCGTCCCGTTGCCCAGCGCTCCCAGCGTGGAGGGCGTGATATTTGTCGGCATGAAAAGTGCCATATCGTCCTTCCCTCCTTCCGTTTATGTCTTTGTCTCCGTTTTCAGCGGCCACACCGTCACCGTCGCCACCGGGAAGTCCGCCACGCTGGTGGCGGATATGGTCATCTGCCCCTCTCCTGTCAGCGGGCGGGAAAAGCCTGTCACCAGATGCCGTTCCGTGGGGCTCCCCTGCTTATCCCGGCGCACCAGCGTCACAAGCTCGTTCTCCTTGATGTGAAAAATTTGGCCGCAGCTGATGTCCACGCTTTTCTGCAGCACCGTGGAGCGCTTCAGCTCCCACTCTGCCCTGTCCCGGCACATGGTCTCCGTTGCGTAGCCGTCCTCCTCTGTCCACACCGTCTTGCGGCCTATCAGCTGCACGTTGGTATCGCTCATGGGGTCGTTGTTGGTGGCCCTCGCCCCCGGCTGGCTGTTGTCGTCCAGCGCCGCCCCCAGCACGATGTAGTCGTTGTACACCTCGGTGTTTTGCGCCGTGTATGTCATGCCCAGCAGCGTCGCCTCCCCCATCGAGAAGGCGTAGCTGACGGGCTTTTCACTGTCCAGCAGGTCGTCCTGGCTGGGGTCTATCCGCAGCCGCCCCGTGGCGTCGTAGCCGATCCAGGCGTTCAGCATCTCCGCAAAGCCCAGTATCACCTCGGCGTATGTGCCGCTTCCCGGATCCACCTCCAGCGTGTATGGCGCGTCCACCAGATTTACTTCGGTGCCGTCCGTCAGTTTCTGCTTCTTGCCGTTGTAATACTCCGTGTACACCGGGGGGATGGGGTCTACCTTCCGCCCGTTTCCCTTGTCATCCTGCAGCAGGGCGTTGATCTGCTGAAAGATGTTCACGTTCAGTTTTCCCTTATAGGTGCCCTCCAGCTTGCCCCACAGCGTCCCGTCCAGATTGGCCCACTTGTCCACCAGCTCGTACTGCATCAGCCGCCGTCCCGGCTCCACCGTTTCCTGCGGACTCTGTATCAGGAAAACGCCCTGCTGTATGTAGTAGTCCTCGCCGTTTGGCAGCACCAGCCCCTCGTCCAGCGCGATCTCCTGCCCGAACCACAGGTGGTTTACGTTGTAGTCGAACGCGCCGTCCACGTTCGCCAGCGTCACGCTGGCCGTTCGCCTTACCCCGTTTTGCAAATTTACCGTCAGCGCCCCGTCCGCAACAAAGGCGCCGCTGTGCTTATTTCGCGGGTTATTGTCCACAAAGAACGCCGTGCTCCCGTCCGGGTTCAGAAAGCGCAGCCGGCACAGCTTCTGAAACCGGCCCTTCAGCGCTCTCAGGTACGCCAGATATTTCTCCTGCTCCGTCATGGCACGTACCCTCCGTTCAGCCGCGCTTGCGCTTCTTCCTGTCCTCCGCCGCCGTCAGCGCGTCGCACTCCTCGTCCGTGGCCGCCCTGATCTTCCGTATATCCGGGTTTCCCTTGCGGTACTGGCTCTCACGGGTGATGTAGTACCGTCCCGTGATGCCCGTTATCGGTATCTCTCTGCCGCTTTTCATCACCAGGATGTGCCGCGTCTTTTTCGCCATAGTCCAGCCGTCCTTTCTCACATATTCCGTCCGTCCGCGTACATGAAAACCATGTGGTTTCCCGCGTTCTTCCCCTCGCCGAATACCAGCACCACCACCTGCGCCCCCACCGGTGCCGCCGCCATCGTGCTCACATAGGGGAGAAAACTCTCCGTTTCGTCAAAGGGGCGTTTTACGCCGATTTTCCCCTCTGCCGCCGCGGTCGTCACCTGCGCCCGGTACTGCCGTACCATATCCGTCTGCGTCTCCCGCACCCGCCGCACATAAAAGTTGTCCCACAACCGCTTTGCCAGCTCCGCCAGCGTCTTTGCGTTCTCGTCCATGCTCTTATCCTCCGTAGGGCTTCACGTTGTGCGCCATCCGGCACATCTGCGCCACCGTCAGGTGCTCCGCCTGCTGCTCCGTCAGCGTGATGCCCTTCACGTTATAGGTGGGTCCGCTGTGATCGCTGTAGCTGCGGTTATCGCTGCTCCCCGCCACGCTGCGGCTCACCGGCGTTTCGCCGTACAATCCGCCCAGCTCGTTCACCCTGGCCCGGAACCGCGCATCCGCCGACGGCTTCAGCATCTTCGCCGTCACGTCGGGCGGCAGTACCATCTCGTCGTCCACCGTGGCCTTTATGCCGCCCAGCCCGTGCAGCACACCGCCGCTGTCGTACTTCTTTCCCCATCCCCCGCTGACGGCGCCGATAATGCTTCCCGGCACAACGCTCGTGTAGTTCTTGCCCATGCTGATGGCATCCGAAAGGTTCCCCGTCGGTTTATTGGATACGCTGGCTTTCTCAGACTTGGTGGATTTCCGCACGCCTGTCAGGTTGCCGACCTTTACCTCGGTGTACCCCGACGCATTGCCGGTCGCGTTCCGTTTGACCTCTACTGGTGTGCCGCCCGCCGTGATCGTCACGCCTGCCGCAGCCGCCTTTGCCGCCAGCACCCCGTTGGCCCATTCCCACCAGTTCTGAACGCTCTGATCCAGCAGGACCTCCTCTTGAGCCACCGTTTCACCCAGCGCGTTGATGTATTCCTCCAGTGCGTCAATTTTCAGCTGGTACGCCGCCTCGATGGCCTTCTTCCTCGCCTCCAGTTCCTCAATGGCGAGGTCCAGTTCCATCTCCCTCTCATAGTCCCGCAGGTCCTTCTTCGCGTCCGCAAGGTCCTCCTCGGCCTTCTTCACCTTCTCCGGGTCCGCGATCCACTCCCACTGCCCGGACTCGGCGTTGTACATCCGCACCGTGCGCTCGTTCCGGGCGTTCAGCAGCGCGTCCTGCTTCCGCATGACCTCCAGCCGCAGCTCTTCCAGCTTCTCGGCCCGGTCTATCTCCTCGTTCTGCTTCTTCAGCGCGTCGATCTGCGCGTCTATGGCCGCCAGCTCTGCGTCCCGCTGCTTTTCCAGCGCGTCGATCTCGTCCTGATACTTCTTTTTCGCCGCGCTGCTGCCGGAGGCCCCTCCGCTGCTGTATCCGCCTGTGCTCCCGCCTGTGCTTCCGCCCCATCCGCCGTTTGGCGCTGTGCCGGTCAGCTTGTTCCACGCCTTGTTCGTCAGGTAGGATTGTGCTTCCTCCAGCGTCTTGAACTTTTTGTTGGCGACCAACACCATCGACTGCTGGTAGATCCTCCCCGCGTTCAGCAGGTTCCCGTAAGCTTGAGTTGTATACCCGATGGTGGCCGCCAGCGTTCGCAGTGCACTGATCTGCTGGCTGAAATTCAGCTTTGTATTGCTTGCGGTGATCTGTGCCGCCACCAGGTCGTACAGCGCTTTACCTGTATACCCCGCCTGCTGCGCCTCGGAGATCAGTTTGTTTACGTAGTCCTGCGTGGCCTTTTGCGTCACGCCCAGGATCTCCTGCACCCTGTCATAGGCCGCCACCAGCTGCCGCTGTTCCTCCGATACCGCAAAGCCATAGTTGATCGCCTTGCGTATCGTTTCTACTTCTTCCTCGCGGCCCTCCTGCAGCTTCGACAGGGAGTAGTAATACTCCTCCTGCGTCTTAGTGCCCGCCTCCATCTGGTCCTGCACCAGCTTCAGCGATAACTTGTACTGCGCCAGCGATTCCACGTCCGCCTGCACCATCTGTACGGGGGTCACGCCCATGCCGCCGCCCACACTGTCGCCGCCGCCAACGTATACCTTGGCTTCGGTGCCGTGCAGCTCGTTCCATGCGTCCCACGCCTCAGACTCTGCGTCCCGTACCGCCTTTTCCTGCTCCTCGCGGATAGCCCGCAGCACCTCCAGCCGCTTTTCCTCCGCCTCCGTCAGTTCTCCGGTCTTGCTTATGAGCGTGTCGTACTCGTCCTCGGTCTCGCCCAGTGCACTCTGTGCCGTTTCAACGCCCGCCAGTGCCTTTTCATAGGCTCGCGCCTTTTCCGTACTCAGGCTGATCGCCACGCCCAGCGCCGCAAAGATCGCCGCGCCCACGCCAAGCTTCGGCAGCATTGCCAGCAGGCCCTTCATCTGCCCGGTGAGCTGCGTGATCGCCATAGCGTTTCCGCCTATGGCGGAGGTCAGCGTTCCGAAGAATGTTCCCACGCCGCTGTTCATCAGCGCCGTAAAGCCCTTGTTCGCCAGCGTCAGCACACCCACCAGCAGCCCCAGCTGTATCACCAGCCGTCCGGTGTCGCTGTCCAAAAACTCCACCAGCGCGATCACCTGGTCCAGCGCACCCTTTATGGTGTCCGTCTCCACCAGGTGGCTGATGAACTCCGTCCACTTGTTGTGCAGTATCTCGGTCTTTCGGGTCCAGCTGTCCAGCGCGTTTTCCACTTCCTTGTCCGCGCTGCCGACAGCACCGGCAAAGTCGGAAAGCATGGACTCGTACATATCCCAGTTCTGGATCAGCGCCAGCAGCTGCGAAGTACGCAGCTTACCGCCGATGTCGCTGACCATCTCCATCAGCTGCTGCTCCGTCAGAAATCCGTCCTTCATGCTCTGGGACAACCCGGCAATGGCCTTCATGGGGTTAATGACATCGCCGGATGCCTGCGCCGCGTCATAGGCGTCCTTGGCATAGAGTTTGATGACATCCCGCAGCCCCGCGATCTCGCCGGTGGTCCACGTAACGCCCTCGTCGATTTCCGTCTTGGTATCGCCGATGATATTCAGGAAAAGCGCCCGCAGCGCGGTGGCGGCCTCTGTGCCGGACCGCTGCGTCACCGCCGTAATGGTGCCGATAGCCGCCGTCAGTTCATCTGCGCCCACATGGGCCTGCGCCGCGATGGGTGCCACCTTGCCCAAGCCTTCGGCAATTTTTTCTATTGACGTTGCGTAATTGTTATCAATTTCATTTGCTCCATCGAGAACCTTCGTCAGCTGCTTGATGCTGCCCTGATACTTGTACGCCGCGTCCATAGAGAGCAAAAACTGCTGTGCGGTCTCTGCGTCCGTGTCGCCCACGATCTGCGTCTTGGTGGCCAGCTCCGCCAGTGCGGAAGCCTGCTCGCCGTAGCCTGCGCGGCTGAAGTTTGCCACGCTGTTCAGGTACTCGTCCGCCGCCACGCCGTAGGCGCTTGCGGTGTCGTATGCCTGCTTCTCGATCCTGTTCAGTTCCTCCGTGGTCGCGCCGGTGACTTTTCGTATCGTCACCATCTCGTCGTCCACGTCCTTCATGGTCTCCAGCGCTTCCGTAAAACTGCGCTTCAACCCGGCAATGGCGTTGCCCATCACCTGCCACAGCGCCATCTTTCCGGCCACGCGCACAAAGCTGTCGCCCATCAGGTCGGCAAAGCCGCTGCTCTCCTTGGCCGCCGTCCCCACGCTCCTGACCGACTGCGCCGCCTTGGCCGTGCTCTGCTGCACCTTCCCGCTGGCGTCCAAATATGCTCTTTCAAATACCGCCGCGCTCTCCTTGGCGCTCTTGCCGCTCAGTCCGCTTACGCCGGTCAGGTCCTCTATGCGGCTCTGCATGGCGGTCGGCGCGTAGGTGCTGCTCTGCTGCGCCGCATAGGCGCGGTAGGCATCCTTGGCTGCCCGCACCTGTGCCGCCGCCCTCTCTGCCGCCTTGGCCTGCGCCGTGAAGTTTTGCGTCACCTTCTTGCTGGTGATCTCCATCTCGCCGCTTTGCGCGTTCAGGGATTTGGAAACCTGCACCACTTCGCCCACCTGGCGGCTGTAGTCCGCCACGGACCGGCGCAGCTCTCCCTCCGGGCTGAAGGTCTCCGTCAGCTTCTGCAAACTCTGCCGTGTGGCGTTTATCTGTACATCGGCGTTCTGCGTATTCACGCCCAAAGTCACCGGGCTGCTCTGCAGCTTCGCTATCTCTCCCTTGAGCTGCGAAAAATCAGGTACAGCCGTTACTTTGAAAATCGCCATACGCTACCTCCAATCGTCCTCTTCCCGTATCATCCCGGTATCTTCCGCCAGCTCCAGCGTGGGGTCCGCTCCGTTCATGGCCCGCACCAGTGTTTCTTCCGCCCTGCCGTCCAGCATCTCCTCCACGAAGTTGCGGAAAAACGGTCTGTTCTTTGGCCGTCTGCCCCAGTTGTACGCGGGGTCGTTTTTCTCGATCCGGTTCACCAGGTCGTCCCCGTCCACATGGGGGTCTATGGGTTCTCCGTTGCCGTCCGTTGCGCCGCTGGGGTGATACAGCAGCGTCAGGTTCATGCCGCCGTCCCGCTCATCCGAATACACCGTGGCGCTGGCGTTCATGTCCGCCAATCCCTTCGTGCCGCGCCGCCGCACATATTCCTCCGGCACCAGTTTGTCGTATACGTCCTCTACCACGTGCTCCCGCAGACACTGCCGCATTTCCTCCGCCAGTGCGGGGCGCGATGCGCGAAAGGCATCCTTCACCTGCTTTTCCAGCGCGGCGATGTCCTGCTCGAACCCGCTGAACTGTCCCACCAGCTTCGCCATGTCCCGCGCCTCCCCTCTCTCACATACGCCAATGCGCCGCCTTACTTCAGCGCACTCGCGTCTGCCCCCTCCCCCGCCTTGCGGCAGGGGAGGGGATTTTTGTTGTCGTCAGGCTTCTTTCACGCTCACCGCGCACTGGTCGGTGTAGGTCGTACCCTCGTACACGAAGGTCACGGTCATGTCACAGTCTCCGGCCGTAGCCCCTGCGGAGATCAGTCCGCTTGCGCTCACGGTGGTGCCGCTGGGTGCGCCGTTCAGGCTGTAGGCGCACTTGGCAGGATCCAGCACCGCCAGCTGGCCGTTCTCCAGCACCGCCTGGGGCTTCACCTGCGCCGTGCCGCTGACAGGGACGTTGATAACGCCGCCGATGGCGGTCACGATGCCCGTCACGACCTCGGCGCCGCTGTCCGGCACGTATACGTACCAGCCCAGGGTGCCGCCGGCGCAGTCCTCGCACTTGTCGGAGATCACACTCTCGTCCGTGCTCAGTGCGCGGCCCACGATCTGCGTGGTGTCGTAGTTGCTCTGGCTGCCGGTCACGGTAGCGGTGTCCGCCTGCAGCTTCAGCGGTACGTTGATGTACAGCCAGCCCTGGCGGGTACCCTCGTTGGTCTTGGCGTTTACGTTGCCGTACACCGCCAGCTGGGCGGTGAAAAGGCCCACCTTGCCGTTCATGCCGGTGGTCAGCTTGCCGCACATGGCGCTGAGCTTGTTCACGAAGTACCACACCTTGTACTCGGTGCCGCTCACCGCGGTAAAGCCGCTGATGGTGCCGTCCGCCGCGATCTCATAGGCGATGCCGCCCTGCTGGATGCTGGAAGCCTTCTTGGTCTCCTGCACATAGGCGTAGGGCTTTGCCATCGCGTACTGCGCCACAGGGGCGCCGTCGGTCACATCCACCTTCAGCACGGTGCTGTTCGCCGTCACCACCTGGCACACCGGGGCCACAGCGTTGTAGGTCACAGCGCCGCCCACGCCCGCCATCTTCGTCCGCAGGTCAAAGTTCGCCTGGGTGAAGTTCACCTGGATGTCCGGGTCGCTCTCGATGATGGTGGCAATGCCGTTGTTCAGTCCGGCACGCAGGGGATCACTGTTCACGGTCACGGTGATGCTGCCCTCCTGGAACTTATTGCTGCTCAGCAGGACCTGACCCGTTTCCATGTCGGCGAACTGCGCAGCGCAGATGCCTCGGGTATACAGTCTCGGATCGGTAAAAGTAATCATTCTGCTTTCACTCCTTTTTGATATAAAAAATGGAGGCAAAGCCCCGGTCTCCCGTTGGCTTCGCCCCACTTGGCGTTCCGCCCTGCCCGCTTGCAGGGCCTATTCCCTTCTCTATGCCTGTCCCATGCCCCGTGTCGATTCCTCCACGGGCCGCAGTGCCGTGTTGCCGTCGCTCACCCGGTCATAAAACAGACTCGGCCACGGGTTGCCCCGTTTCCACTGTGTTCCTCTCGCCTCCGCGATGGTGCAGGTCATGTACCCCAATATCCGCTGCCACGTTTTTGCTTTCGTCTGCAGCTTCAGCAGTGGCCACGACTCTATTTCCGTCTCCTCCGCGTGTTCCAGCGCGGCCACCGTCGCCACCCGTTCCCACGCTTCTCCGCTCAGTTTTGCGCCGCCGTTCATCTCCGCCAGCTCCCGCTGCGCTTCCACCAGCTCCGGGTTGGCCTCCGGCGGCGTCAGCTCAATTCCGTTCTGTGCGGCGATGATCTCCCGTAGGTACTGGAACTGCGCCGGCGTAATGCGCCACAGCTCCTCTCCGTGCAGCACGAACTCCACCGCCGTCAACCGGCTTGGGTCTTTCGTATCCACCTTGCAGCGAAACGCCTTCAAGCGCTCGTCCAACGGCTTTCCTCTCCCCAGCCGCAGGGAGAGCGCCAGCATCAAAAGCGCCCTTGACAGCAGCCCCACTGTCTCCTCTCCTCGCTCCATCGCGTCGTACTCCATCTTGTAGTAGGCCGCCAGCAGCGGCATCACAGCATACGCCACAGGGAGGCTCTGCTGCACGATGTCAATGCCAGGCCGCGCCAACTCGAATGTCTCCATCTCCTCCACAAGGATGGGGTACAGCGTCAGTCCCTCCGCCTGTACTTCCTCGTACCTGCGGCAGGCCCTTTCTATGCTCTGTGAGATCGCCATATAAATTCTTTTCCTCCCTCACGAAACACCTTATTGATTATGCAGTTTTCTTATAAATTGATTCCCGCCTGTACCAGCAGCGCCGTCACCGCGCCGCCCAGCACCAGCCATACCAGCTTCTCCACCACGTCGTTCCACCGCTTCGCCGGCAGGTTCGTCAGCGTCTTTACGTCCTTCTTGACCTCCGACAGGTCCTCCCGCATATCCTTTTGTTCCCGGGTCATCAGCGCCACCGAAGTCGCCAGTTCGTTCATCGCTTTCTGCCACTCGGCCAGCTCGTTTATGCGGTGCGTGTTGCTTTTGCTCCGCTGCTCCACCTCCGTCAGCCGGTGGTCAAAAGTCACTTCATCCATCTGCGCCGCCCTCCGTTCTCTCAGAATGTAGTCACGACGCTTTCTTCGTCGCTGTCCGCCCACGCAAGGCTCATGTGTACGCGCCGTCCCACGTTCATGCCCTGGTCGTATATGGCATAGGATCCGTTGTCCGTATGTGCTCCTCTGTCAAAGGTCATCACCCCGGCTCCGCCTATGTTCACGCCGTTCAGTGCCTCAATGATGCACTGCTCCATGTCATAGCTGCGGGAGTAATCGTCCGTCCGCGTGGTGGTCTCGTGTCCGTAGTTGCACAGTATGTCGAAGTATATTCCCACCGCCGCCGTAAAGGGCGTCTTTGGAATGACTCGCCCGATGTACACCTTTACCACCGTCTGCGCCATGCTCTGCGCCTGTCCCCAGTATTCCAACGGGAATAGCCTGTACCCCTTGGGGTGCTTTGCCTTCTGCTCCTCCGTGTCCACCGCCGGCGTCTCGCCGTCAAACACAATGCTCAGTTTCTCCTCCGCCGTGGGCAGGGGCTGGGCCAGTGGGTTCGCCCCGTCGCAGCAGATGTACTTCATCAGCCGCACCCGGGGTCTTGCGTTGTCGTCCACGGGCTTGTACCCGTTCCTGTCCGGCAGGTCCAGCAGGTAGTTCACGATCTTTTTCGGTATCTTCTCCGCACCCTTAAAGGTTCCGTACCCGGTTTCCACGCGCTCGAATGGATAGTAGGGGCTGTCGAAATCTGTGTTCACGCCCTCACCCCGCTTTCCGTTTTTTCTAATTGTTTCACATGAAACATTACAGTTTTCGTTGCGTTTTTAATATTTTTGCAACTTTTATTTCCGTTGCGTTTTGAATATCACTTCGTGCCCTTTTGCACCTGCTCCGCCAGCTCTACCAGCTCCTTCATGCTCTCCGGCGTCATGGCCGCCGCGCTGCTCATGGCCATCCGCGCCACCACATCGTTCATCACCGCCAGGTTGGCGTTGATCTCCGTGTTCAGCATCTTCTCCAGATCCCGGTAGTCCGCCAGCAGGTCATACGCCTTGTCCCGCAGGGCGTCGCTCTGCTTCTTCATCCGGTCGATCTGGTTGACCAGCTGCACCCCGCCCACCAGATCGTAGTCGTCGGCGCTCATCAGCCACTTGTCCTCCTCGCAGCCGTCGAAGTCCAGCCGCAGATACGCTCGTGCCAGTATGCCCATCAGGTAGCGCCGTTTCCGCTGTCCGTTCTCCCGGTACATGGGCGGCACATCGCCCCGGAAGCGCTCCCCGGTATTCACCACCACCCGGTCGATGCACCTCTCCGCGCAGTGGCTCACGATGGCCGCCTTTTCCATCAGCGGCACATAATCGTTGGCCTTGGCGAATACCTCCTTCATGGTAATGGGCTTGCGCTCTTTAATGCTGTTTTCCATCTCTCCTGCTCCTTTCAGATTCATAATGGAAATTCCCTCACGTATTTACTTTTTCTCCCTACAGCGCAGTGAGCATTTCCGCCACTGCGCCGCGTTTTCATACCGTCCGCTGTCCGGGCAGTGGTACTGGTAGCAGCAGAAGTCGTGCTCTCCCGTCTGCTTCCTGCACCGTATGATGATCTCCCCTACCTTCCGGTAGGCGTGCTCACATATCGGCTTTGCCATCGTTCTTACCACCCCTCCAGTGTGATGTCCGTGCTCACGCTCTTGCCCTTACAGGCTGCCGTCACCGTCAAAGGCTTTACGCTACCGCCCCAGCAGTATATGGTGGCAGTGCTGCCGTCCACCTCTGCGGTGTAGCTGTCCTCCGCCGCCCCGGTGAAGGTCCATTCCACCGCGTCTCCGGTCTCCGCGCCGTTCTCGGTGTATACGGCCGTCAGCACGGTCTTGCCGTAGGCTTCCAGTCTTTCCACCGGATCCGTCCGCCAGTGTACGCCGCTTACGCTCTCTGCCACCGTCACGGCATAGGTGCCGTAGTGCTCCTCGTTCTGCACCAGCACCGCCGTGATGGTGCACTCTCCCTCGCCCACCGCCGTTACGTTTCCCGCGGGGTCCACCCGGCATACGCTCTCGTCGCTGCTGTACCACAGATAGCGGGTGGGGTGTTCTGCGTCTCCGTCCGCCGCCTCTCCGTTTCGCAGGGATGCGGCGGTAAACTTTGCCTTTTCTCCCGTGCTCATGGCCGCTCTGCCGCTCACGTTCACCTCCCAGGTGAAGGGATAGGCGTTGGCCACCCGGCGAACCAGGTCGTCCTTCTCCTTATCCGGCTCCGTCATCCGCGCCGTAAACCGCAGCAGCCGGCAGCTCTCGTCGTCCCCGGTGAACTCCTGCGCCACGTCCGCGTAGCCGGTGATCTGATACGCCATCCGCCCCAGGATCAGGCGGCTGTTCACATCCAGATTTTCCGTTTCGCCGTTGCGTTGTATGGTAATGTTGAAGTACCCCTGCATGATGAGCATGGTCTCCTGAAAGTCGTTGGCGTTGGCGTTCAGCTTCACGTTTTCCACCACCATCGGTTCCTTCAGCACGTTGCCGTACCAATCCAGATGGTTCCATGTGGCGTTGCACCGCCTTATGATGCCGCCGCCCACGGCAGAGGATATGTTGGCCGGATTCGTCACCAGCCATGTGGAGCCCATTGTCTCCAGTTTTGCGCCCTCCGGCACATATTCGATGCGCCGGTCTACAAACAGGACTTCCTTATAGTTGTCTATGGGCCGGTCTATGGCGTTGCCCTTCTTCCGCGCATCGGCAAGGCGTATCAGCTGTTCGCTCCACTCGTAGAAGTTGTTGGGGTCGCTGTCCAGCCCCTGCACCCGGCACGCGGTGTAGTCGCTGGCGTATTTGCCGTATGCCTGCACGAATCGCGCCGTAGGGTCTCCAAAGTAGGGGTTGCGCCGGTCGTTGTACTGTGCGGGGCGGTTGGTGGGTGCCTGCGGTCTCTCCGCCATCGCGGCGATATTGCCAAGATTATTCTTTACGTCCGCCATCGCCCGTCACCTCCCCGTTTTACAGGAACTGGTATCGTCCGTACCCGCCCCGGCCTCTCCGCACCGTGTTCAGGAACGTACAGTCCTGCTCATACTTGTGCATCTCGTCCATCAGCCTTGCCCGGTTCTTCTCCTGCTTTGCGGCGCCTTCCTTCATATAGGTGCCCTCGTTTACCGTGTCAAAGCTTGCGTCCTTTATCTTCATTTGGTCGTTCAGCCAGTTGCGGAAGAACCTCTCGTCCCATACGCTTGCCACGCACAGCCCAAGTATCCGCTTCTGCTCCATCGTCAGCTCGTGACCAAATTCACCGTCTGTGTAAAAGTCCAGCGTGTAGTTTATTCCCGCCATGTCCTGCACGGGGAACGTCACCACGCCTGTTTCGGCGTTGTAGCTCGCCCCGGTGTACGGCACCGCCGTCATGCCGCCCGTCACATCCTGCTCCACAATGGCGCAGGAAAACAGCTCGTAGCCCACCATTCCGGTGTCCACTTCCGTTTTTCCCACCAGACTGTCCTCGCTGCTGGTCCAGTAGTAGTCTCCGTAGCTGGGCTGTACCAGCCCCTCACTCAGATACGCTCTCATCTGCACCGGCAGGGAGAATAGGGGGATGGCGTTCACCATATACAGGCTCATCCTCCGCAGGAACGCCGCCGGGTCGTTGGCTGCCTCCTCCTGCAAGCGCACGTCGTCGATGGCCACCATCGCGTGGTTCGATATGACCTCGCTCCACTTCGTCCCCATGTTCTCCCCTCCTTATGCCGGAATATAGATCGTTATCAGTTCTCCCGCCGTGCCGTCCGTCAGTGCCACGCCGTCCGCGCCGGTCGAATTTCCGCCCAGCCCCTCCACCAGCGGCGCGTTGCTGGGGTATGTGCTCCTGCCGGGGTACAGATTGCTGCTGGGCATCAGCCCCGCCTTTTCCGCCTGTGGATACAGGCTTTCCGACGGGTACAGTGTCGCCGAAGGGAATAGCCCTTTCGTGATCTTTACAAAGTCTCCCACCTGTACCACGGAGCCGGGAGCCACCCGGTAGGTCGCCTCCCAGTCTCCGTTTCCGTACAGGTACAGGGCGTAGCCTTCACCCTCCGCCAGTGGGAAGCGCATCTGCCCGATGTCCGGGTAGGTGGAGTTGTTTATCTTCAGCCCCGCTTTCCACTTTTCCAGCGCTCCGGGCGCACCATTGACTTGCATGAACCGTGCCGCGCCTCCCTCGGCCAGCGGCACCTGCACGACGGAGACGCCCGTATAGGTCACGCCGTTGATCTTTACATCTCTCGCCATGCGTTTTGTTCCTCTCCGTCAGGCTATCGTCATCACGCTGCCCGCCACACTGATCTGCGGCGTTGTCATCGTTCCTACGATGGGTGCCCCTCTTTTGTCGTGGGCGGTAGCGCCTTTCGCCAGTGTGTTGGCCGTCACGCTGTCCTTTGACAGGTCCAGCTTCACCGCGCCGTCCACCACGACCTTGTTTACGTTTTTCGCCATCGCCCTTTTACCTCGTTTCCTCCGCTTCTCAGGCGCCGATGGTCAGCGTCACGCCGCCGGCCTCGTTGTCCGTCTCGCTCACGGGGATAGCGTTCACCGTCACGCTGGACAGGCAGTTGAACCCCTCGTCGGGCAGGACCTCCTGGCTGGCAAAGGTGGGGGTCACAGTCTTGGCCTGTGCCTTCATGTCCTCGCTGCCGGACATGGTGCCCTCCACGCCAAGGATAGTCACACCCTCGCGGATGTTGGTGGCGATGAGCTTGGCCTGCTCCGCCTCGGCGATCTGCACGGTGCCGCTTCCGTCGTGGAAGCCCAGAGGCACGGTATACACCTGCGCCTTGGTGGTGATGTTGCCCGCCACAGCGCCGTTGTTGGGCATCGTACCAGTGACCTCCGCGCCCTTCACAAATGCGGTCTTGCCCAGCAGGATCTCCGCAGCGGACGCGGTAGCGCCGGAGGTATCCGCATCAAAGGTACACGTACCCGTGATGGTCGCACCCGTCTTGTCGTGGGCAGTAATGCCCTTGAGCAGTTTGGCAGGCACCACGCTGTCGGCGGTCAGATCGATCTTTACCTGTCCGTTCAGAATTACTTTGTTGATGTACTGATTAGCCATACTCCACATCTCCTATCGTTAGAGTTTTTCCGCCGGCGGCATTGCTGACTTCGTACTGGGGTATTTTCTTCACCGTCACGTCGTCGTTCATGCGTTTGGCTTTTGTATGCAGCACAACAGGCTTGTCCACCTGTGGTGTTACCTCATATTCGCCCTCGTAGGTGGGGATGATCTCTCCCCCGGTCTGTATCACTACATCCCGTATCTCTATCTCCACCACGGGCTGCCCCACCGGGGCGGTGCTGGCGTTGGCGTTCTTCTTCTGTTCCGCCGCGAACTGCTGCAGCGCCATTTACATCACCCCTTTGGACCGGCTTGCGGAGACGTATATGGTCTTGCCCTTCGCCCCCACCACGCTCTCGTCGTTGAATTTTATCCTCGCCTGTACCGGAGGCGTCCTCCCGGCCTTAAATGCGAAAGTCTGCTCCTGCGTCAGCGGGAATAGCCACTGTCCGTTCTCCTCGTCGTAGCGCACCACGCCGGGGTACGTCCTCGTCAGGTTCCCTATGGTGATCTCCAGCCGCAGCACCATCTCCGGCGTTATCAGCAGTTCCCCCTGCCGCAGCACGATGGGCAGCGAATAGGCGTCGCCCTGCATCATGGCCGTTCCCTCCTTCCGCTTATATGCTCAAGGGCTTTTCTTCTTACTTGGTGTCTTTCTCGTTCATGTCCTCGATAATGGCGATAAAGTCGCCCTTCTCGTGTCCCTTGCGCTTGCTCAGCGCGTTCAGCTTCACCGTGCGCTCCCGCGTCACATACCGGCTGCCCTGGCGGTAGGCGTCGGCGTACATCTGCGCCGCCATCACCTTGTGTCCCTCGCACAGTGCCGGGTAGATGTTCAGCAGCTCGTCCCCCAGCTCCACCAGCTTGGCAAAGGCTCTCTTGTCCAGTACCTCACCCGGCTTGTAGTCCACGCCCAGCGCCTCGCGCTCCTCGTCCGTCAGTCCGCTTACCACCAGCAGCCACCGCTGCGCCATGAACCGGCGGTTCATCTCCGTCAATATGCGGCTCAGGTCCGGCTTCGGCACGTAAAAGCTTCCCGTCTTGCCCACGATGTTGCCGTACATTCCGCCGTCACCGAACTGCACCACGTTGTCGTCCGCCACCGGCGCCATCCACAGGAAGTGCACCTGCTCCGCGCTGGTGCTCACCTGCACGATCTGCGGCGCGGCCTGCTGGGGGATGTTCTTCAGCGCTTCCGCCACCGCCTTGGCCGCCGCCTCCTGCATCATCTGCTGCACCTGCTCGGCGGTGTACGTAACCGGCGCGGCGGGCGTTTCCGCGGCATCAGCCGCGTCCTGCACATTCTCCTGCGCCGCCGCGTTCACGGCGCTGCTCTCGTCAGGCGCGTCCGCGCTCTGCTGGGGCGCCAGCATCACCTGGTCGTCCTCTCTTTCCTCCGCCGCGATCTGCGCGGCCAGTCTGTTCCCGCTTTTCTTCTGCTTACCCATGCTTTCTGCTCCTTTCAGATTCATTTCATGGTCTGTTTCTATCTGCCGCAATGCGTCAAGGCTCCCACCGCTGCCCCGTTTACACGTCGGCGCATTGCATACCCGCGGCTTTGCCGCACATCCTTATGGCGGAAACGGCAGGGCTTGAACCTGCGCCCCTCTGATTAACAGTCAGATGCTCTGCCAACTGAGCTACATTTCCGTATGGGGCTTGCGCCCCTATAAACTCCCTGTGCCTTTCGGCTCGCGGGAATTGTTTTCCAAACCGCCTTTTACGCCGGACGGGCGGCACGTTTACCGGCAACCGTGTTACTTTTAGGCGCTCAATGCACGGATAAAGCGCCAATGCTAACACACTTTCAGAGCGGCGCTATGCCATTGCCCAACGGTAGTGTCCACCGCTTTTGGCACGGACGCGAGGACTCGAACCCCGAACTGCGGTTTTGGAGACCGCCGTTTTCCCGGTTAAACTAAATCCGCATATTCGGGGAGGGGCTTTCGCCCCTTCCCCGGTGTGGGTCTCCTTACACGGTGAAGTGCGCGATCTTGGACGCGAACGTGGCCACAGAGTCCAGAGCGATGGTCAGGTTCAGGCCGATCTCGAAATCCCCGGTGCGGGTGGGATCCATCTCGATAGAGATGGGCGTGCCGCTGGTGTAGCCGATGGTCAGCGGCTTTCTGCCGTTGCCGGCCAGCATCCAGATGTCGTTCTCGCTGAGCATGGTCTCCACGGTGGTGTTCTGGGTGCCGGGGATGATAACGTCCCGCATGGGCATCAGGCGCACCGCCATGAACTGGCCCAGGTAGCCGGCCTTGGTGTAGTCGGCGCCCAGCAGCGTGGCGATAGCGGCATCCATGTTCACGTTGGTGGAGCCGGTCACGGTGTTGGGCAGCACCTTGCTCAGAGCCACGGTGCCGCCGGTGGCAAACACGTCGGAGATGGTGGTGTTGTTCAGCGCGGCGATCTTGTTGGCGCCCTTCACCCAGTTCTGGTTATTGAAGGTGAAGTTCAGGTTGGTGGGGATCAGGCTGGTGTCCTCCGTGGCGGTGTTCATGGCCTCGTTCCACACACCCATGGTCTTGGCGTACAGACCCGCCACCATGTTGGCGAAGAAAACGCCGAAGTCCATGTTCGTGCCCACCAGCTGCATCCACTTGGAAGTGATCCAGCAGCTCTTGGGAGTGGGGTTCAGCGTGTAATCGCGGGAATAGAAGCGGTTACGCGGCACGCTGCGGCTGGCGCCCCAGCTGGAGTCCTGGAAAACGGGGATGTCGTTGCTGCCGATGCTCACGGCGTAGGTCTGGCCCAACTCGATCTCCACGGTCTCGGCGAAGTCGCTCAGCGCCTCGGAGTACACGGCGGGCAGAATGGGGATGATGACCTCCTGCCAGATGCCCTGCAGCACGGCGTAGAACCGGGCGTTGCCGTAATACTCACCGCCATTGCGCTTGAACTCCTCCCAGCTCTCGGGGGCCTTCTTGCCGGTGCTTGCGCAGGCCAGCTTGGCGGCGTACAGCAGGCTCTCCCGCTGGAACTGCTCGTTCAGCTGCTTGTAGCCCCGGTCGTTCATGGTGCGCTGCACGGTGGTGTTCTGTCCTTTGGCGCTCAGAATGGCCATCTTGCCCTTCAGGGCGTGTTCATAAAACAGCACGCGGCCCTTGGCCACGATGTCCTCGCGCTGGTCGTTTCCGTTGATGGCGAAAACCTCGTTGGAAACGCTGTTCAGGTTCAGCTTTGCCATTTCTTACTCACTCTCCTCTCTTGTCACGCGGTCACGGTGCTGACCTTGCAGGCCCACACGTCGTAGTACATGAAGCTCTGCCCGGCGCCCTCGGTGAAGTTGCCGGTGCCCTTCAGCTTGAAGTAGATGGCGCCGGTAGCAGTGGGGGCGGCAGCGGCGGGCACCAGCAGGCCGTTGGCGATGGTGAAGATGGTGTTCTCGCCGATAGCGCCGTTCACGTTGCCCTCGCCGAAGCGGTAGGCGTGCTTGCCGTCAAACACGATCTCGGTGAAGGTGCCGTCCCGGCCCGCAGGAACGCCCAGCCCCAGCGTGGCGGTGCCCACGGCGTAGTTGTTGCCGTTGCGTCCGCCCAGCATGGGCCACTCGTAGGTGTTGCAGGCGTACACGCCGGTGTCGGCGTTGGCGGCAGCGCCCGCAGCGTTCATGTAAAAGGCGTTCTCGTTCTTAACGCCCTTGAAGCCCGCACAGGGCAGCTGCTCGCCGCGCACCACCAGCAGACCCGCGGAGCAGTCCGCATCCGCATCGGACACCTGATAGCGTCCCGTGATGTTGCACAGTTCGTTGAACTCGTTGTTGGTGATCCGCGGCTCAAACGCGGTTTTCTCGATGTATGCCATGTTTGTTCACTCTCCTTTTCGTTTTACTTGCCGGCGTCGATGCCCCACTTGTTCAGCAGAGCGTCCACACCCTCGCTTCCCTCGCCGCTGTTGCCGGCGATGTGCTCCCAGGCATAGGTGGTCTTGCGCTTCTGTGCGCTGCGTTTGTCGCTCTCCATCACGGCCTCGCCGCACACGGCCAGCACCGCCTCGCGCACCAGCTTCTCTCCCAGCCACGCGCCGTCCTTGTCGCAGCTGTTGGCGTACAGTCCTGCCTCGATGTTCTCGTTCACGGCCTTGATGGCGTCCTCCGCCACCTTTTCCTCGCGGTTGGCGTTGAAGGCGTCCAGCGTTGCCTTGGCGGAAGCCTTGCAGGCACTCAGCCGGCGCTTGCTCTCCGCCTCCTGCATGGCGCTGATCTGCTCATTGGCGGCTTCCAGCTTGGCGTTCAGGCTCTTCACATCGCCGTCGGTCTCCTTCACGGAGGCCACGGCGTAGTCCACCACGTCCGCCACATCGGCGTTCAGCTCCACCTCTCCCACGCTCAGCACGATGTGCGCTGCGCAGGGCATGATCTTGCTGGCGATCACCTCTCCGTTGTCGTCAGCGTTAAAGGTGTAGCCGAAAAGATTGCCGGAAGCGTCCAGCAGTGCCACGTTCAGCCCGTCCTCGCTCATGGAGAGCACCTTGTGGTTGGGGAACTTGGTCTGCATCTGCTCCATCGCTCTCTTGTTCATGTTGCTTTTCACTCCTTTTTTTGTGTTTTTGTCGGGTTCCTTGCCGTCGCTGCCCTCTGCGGCTGTGTGCAGCGACGCGGCCCGCAGTTTCAATTCCTTAAATTCCTCCTGCATGGCCGCCAGCTTTGCGATGCTCGCACCCGGTATCGCCGGGTTTACCCTGTCGCCCAAAATGGTCACGCCTATGCCCGACCATTTGGTAAACACGTCCACATCGCCCTCTTTGTGGCTCTCCGACACCATCGTCTCGGCGGAAACGTCCATCGTGCCCTGTTCCACGATCTTCCGCGTCAGCTCCGGGGCGTAAAAAGCAAATAGCCGTCCCTTCGCTCTGAGCCATGTATGACCGCCCCTCTCCACAAGGGTAAAGTCCTTTTCGTCATCGGACAGCGTTCCCACGATGCGCTCGGCCGTCCCCTCCATGAAGGATTGGTACTCCTCCCCGGTCTTGGGATCCCGGCGCTTGCTCATGTTGTGTCCGTCCCCCACCTGCTGCCCCACATAAGCGATCAGGATGGGCTGCCCGATGAAGGTCTTGTAGTAGTCCCGCAGGTTGCGGTAGTCCCACTTGTTCCGGTTTTCACCCTCGCGCAGGACCCACAGCTCCACGCCGAACTCATATTCGTTGAGCTTCTGCATCACCTTCAGCGTGCCGCTGGCGCTCACCTTCTTGGGCAGCGCCTTGGTTTTCAGCGTGCTCATTCGTCCTCACCGCCTTCAAACAGTTTTCGGCACCAGCTGTCAAAGGTGGCGCGGCTCATACCCCCCTGGTCCCACATGGTCCAGGCATCCAGCAGTTTGCGCCTGTCGTCGGTGTTGGCGATCTGCAGCTCCTCCGCCTTCAGGGAAAGCGCGTTGAACTCCCCATCCGCCGTGGCGCGGATAAATCCGCCCAGTGCCTCGTTTACACCATCCACAATGGCCACGCACACCTCGAATACCCGATCCAGGTCGTTGTCAAAGTCCTCGTCCAGCTCCGGCGTACCCGGGTACATCAGCCGCAGGTGGTAGTCGTGGGGTATCTCCGCGAACTCGTCTATCCGCTCCGGCTGCTTGTGCTCCAGCTTGTGGATCGCATCCGACAGAAACGGCATACCCATGTCGCACAGCACCCGGTCCTTGATGTCCGCAAACCACTTTTCCGCATTGCCGTATGCTTCCATCACCCGGCGCATCGGCTCCCGCATAGGTGCGAACCGGGGGTTATCCCAGCTGGCGTATTCCTGTGCTCTCATGTCCTCACTCCCTCTCTCCGCAAAATAAAAATGGGGCCGCAGCCGGTGTTCTCCACCGGCGCAGCCCCATTCGGCTTTCCCCGCAGCCCCTTTGCCGCGGTTATCCACTTTTCACGGCCATTGCGCCTACCTCAATACCCCGCGCATCCGCGCAAGCCTTCGGTCACAGCAGCCGCATTCTCTGTTTTCGTTCCCCACTGTCGCAGGGGCTCTCGCCGCCCTATCGGTCTGTCGGCATCGGCAATGCCGTGCCTTTCTTTTTCTTCACCGTGTGTACGGTGTGTGCCTTTATGGCCAGTCCCTCCGCCGTCCGGCGTATCTCCACGTCGTTCCCCCGGGCCAGCTCCCGGTTGATCTCGTGCAGGTCGTCCGCCGTCAATATTGCCGTCATGCCCATTTCTTCTCAGCCTCCCGCGTCCTCTGACGCTTCCTGTCCCTCGGTCCCCGGCGCCCCTTCCGATGCCGGTCTCCCTCCGGGGTTCATGTCGTGGGCCGCCTGCGGCGGCAGTCCGCTTTCGCTCTGCTTGGCGTTGTAGCTGGTCACAAGGGGCAGCCGCAGGTCCATAATGCCGCTTTCTTTCACCGCACGGCTGATGGCCATGTCGTCCATCACGCTCATGTCCAGCATCGCCATGTAAAGCATGGTCTGAGGCAGTATGCCCAGCGTCATACCCTGTCTGGCGTTTTCAAAGGTCTTTTCATCCTCCGCGATGTTGCCAAACATGGCAAATCTCCATGAATACTTCAGGTTCAGCCCGTCCATGATGCCCTGCATCATGCGCTCATAGCACCGGTATATCTGCTCGGCAAACTTGCTCTCTATCTGCAAACTGATATTCGCCACGCCCGCCCGCGGCTCGTCGCTGGTGGGTATCAGTGCGCTCAGTCCCGCCTTCGCCATGGTGTAGCCGTACCCTGCGGAGCTTATCTTCGTGGCGCTGGGCGCCTCGGCCAGCTGGTGCAGTTCCATATTCTTCAGCGGCGCGGCGTACCAGCCTATGCCGCTGGTGTTGTTCTCCGCCAGTTCGTTGTAAAACCGCGTGCGGAAAAGCTCCCACCCTGCGTTGCTCAGCTTGTAGCTGTCCGACTGCTGCCTCGTGCTGTTGTCGTCATATTCGATCTCGCCCGTCAGCAGAGAGATCAGCGGGTTCTGTACCAGTTCCAGCTGTATCTGCTCGTACTGCGCGATCTGGATAAACGACAGGAAAAGTCCCGTCAGCGGCGATACAACCGCCGTCTGCGCGTCGTCTATCTCAAAGGGATATACGGCATCCACCGGCAGCGTCACCCAGTAGCACCACTTCCCGTTCTGGTAGTATACGTCCGGGTCTCCCGGCAGCACGCCGCCTCCCTGCTCCGCTGCCGTTTTCAGCTCGGTAAAGCGGTTCATATTGATGGTGTTCTTCGCCGCGTATACATACCGGGTGCCCGCGCCCTTGGGCGGTCTCGCCGCCACCTGGGTGAATATGCCCCAGTAGGGCTTAAACAGGTCCCCGAACTGCGCCGGCTCACATCCCGGCTTCAGAAAGTACATCATGTTAAAGGCCACGGTGTACTTCGACACGCTGTTGAACCCCACGATCTTTATCCAGTCGCTGGGCAGCTGCTGCATAAAAGCGTAGTTCACCTTGTTGTGGGGCTTGTCCACGCTCACGCGGGGGTAGTAGAATACTTTGCCCTCCTGCACCGCCTGCCCCGCCAGTTTGTGGGCCGTGGTCTTTACGTCCAGCTTGCGCCGCAGCTTCTCCAGCAGCTTCCACTCCCGCCAGAACTCGTCGTTCTTCGCCGTGTCCTTATCGGTGAACTCCGGTGCGATGTAGCTGTGATACGTCAGCAGATCCTGGTACATCTTCCGGGTGTGGAAAAGCGGATAGGCCGTAAATTCCAGCCCGTGCTCCACCTGCCGCAGCCCCTGCTCGTTGCCCAGCGGGGCGGTCAGCATCTCTGCCACCGTATTCTTAGTATAGTCCTCCGGCAGCGAGGAAATGGCCTGCACCCTTCGGTTCTGTATGTAGGGGTTCACCCGTGCCGACTGGCTCATGCTCACCCGGCTGAAGGCGCTGGCCAACGCCCCTGCCGGCATATTGCCGTACTGCTCCGCCAGCGCGTTGAACCGCTGAAATATCTCCGGGTAGGTGCCGCAGGCTACGCTCTGCAATTCACTTGTCAGGTTCCTCCGCTTCTCCTGCTCCATGCGCCGCCTCCTCGTCTATGCGGGAGCGCTCTTTTTCCAGCTCCCTCTCCCACGCATCCAGCAGCTCGTTCAGCCGCTTCTGCGTGTCAGCCCTGTTCTTTTTCACCCCGTCCGCCAGCGCCGCCGCGATGCAGTCCGCCAGCCACAGCCGGTCTCGCTCCGTCAGGCGTTTCAGATCCGCGCCTTTGATCTCCACCGTCTGCATTTTTTTCGGCGCCGTAGTGCGGTACAGCAGCATATCCCCCGCCGTTATCCGCACAAAGCGTTCCTTTTCCGCCAGCGCCACCGTTTCGCCTGTCACCCGCGCCGCGTACAGTCTGTACTTCCTTGCCGCCATTTCAGCATATCCTCCCGCCGCGCCGCGCCGTCACCGTGCGGCCTCCCGTTCCGGCTGCCGCCACCCTGTGCGGTGCCGCGGCACGGTTTTTGTATTTTGCCAGTTCCGCGTCCCAGTCGCTCTTATGCCGCACCGCCTGCGCCAGCTCCTCACGCTCCAGTATCTGCGCTACCCGCAGCGCATATTTCAGTGCCGACCAAATATCGCGCTGTATGTGCTTGCTTATCCGTTCTTCCTTTTGGGTCGTGCCGCTGGCCACCTTTTTCAGGTTCTGTATCTGCCCCACCAGTTCCCGGGTTTTTATGTAGGGGTCTGCCAGCATGGCATCCATGCTGTCGTCCTTGATTCGGTGGTACTTCTTGTAGTTCTCCACGCCCTCGTTCACATTAGAGCACAGCAGTTCCACATTCCGGTTCTCAAATTGCAGCTCCGCGTACCGCACCATCTCCGCGTCAGGATCCGTCACGCCCGCGCCGCCCGCCTTGATGGGGTACAGGCACGGCACGGCGTTCTCCTGCTCCAGCTCCGTAAAGCTGGCGTGGTTCCGCACGCACAGCGGCGCAAGGCCGTCACCAAGGTCCATCATCAGGTTCTCCACCACGCTGGTGCCGTACTGCCATGCGTCTATTGCCAGGTATGTCGCGGCCCCTCCGTCGCAGCAGAAGCGGCTCCACACGTCCTTGATCCGCTGCGCCTGCATCATGCTCTTTACCGGTGGGTTCCAAACGTCCACATACACCACCTGCTTCAGGTAGCGGTCCCGCTTCAGCCAGTCCGTTTGACGTGTGCATTTCAGCACCACGCAGGCGCATTTTGCGTTCTTCTTGTCGTCGGCGTAGGATACGTCGTACCCCACGATGTAGATCACGTCCTCCGGCTTCAGCTTGTTGCCTATGTCGTAGGCACAGTGCCGGTTCTCCGCGATCATCAGTTTGCGGCACTCTGTCAGCACCTCGTCCCGCACGATGGGGTTGCTGTCCGCCCCGGTGTAGCGCGATTCCATTTCGCGCATCCACCGCTCCGGCGTCAGCTTTGTCCGCAGTTTCTGCGCCCAGGAGTAGGGCCGCATCTGCTGCAGTACAACGCACTCCCACGATATGTCGTAGGCAAAGGCGCTCTCGCCCGCCAGCATGGCTTTCATGTTCTCGCACCGCGTATCGTAAGCATGGTTCTGCTTCCGCCCCGCACTGGTAATGGCGTGATCCTTGTAGGGGATATAGTTGGGGTCCGGCTTGCCGTTTACATTATGCGTCAGTCGCACAGCCGGCAGCACCACCGTCGTGTATTCCGCGAAGTCGAACGCCGGAGTTTCTTCCTGTGCGTACTCCTCCGCCGTCACGTCGTGAATGTTGTCACCGCGCATGGCGGATATGTAAAAGGCGCTCCCGCAGTCGGTCTCTATCTTGAAGTCATCCTTACTCTCCGCCGTCACCCGCCACTGCTTCGCCAGTGCCGGGTAGTCGTGCTCCGTCTGCCGGTATGTCTTGCTGCCTATGGTTGCCATCTGGCGGTATGACGGTCCATAGTAGGCGCTCTGCACACCCGGCCACACCAGCCCGTTCAGCTCCGCATATTTGAACTTTGTGCTGGTTTTTGTCACGCCTCGCGTTCCAGTGAAGGAAACAGAAGCCTTGCGGGCGTATACCCGCACCATCACCCGCTGCAGCAGTTCCTCGTTTGCAAAGTCCGCCGTCGGGCTTCTGAATACGTCCAGTGCCTTATCCGGGTAGAATCTGCATACCCATACTAAAAATGCCCAGAAGGCATCCTCATAATTTTCGTAGCTGCGCTCCTGCGTGGGCTTTTTTGTTACCCAGCCAAGGCCGGCCACATACGCTTTACCCGTCCGTCGCGCCATTGGTGTTCACATCCTCTGCGTCCGCTTTCGGCATGACCTGCTTTTCCTTCTTTTTTACCGGTCGCATCCGCACCAGCCCCAGCTTTTCGTAGACTTCCTTCTCCGCCTCGTTTGGCTCTTCGGCAAACTCGCCAAGTTCGTCCTTCAGCCGCATCTCGTCCGGCAGTTCTGTCAGCTCCGGCAGTCCGTCGTTCTGCCGCATCCGGTTTTCGTTTATCAGTATCATCTGGTCGGCGGCATCCCGCGTGTATGTGTACTTGCAGGGCCTGCCGAAGAATATGCGGAACGCTTCGTCCGGTTCGCACGGCTTTCCGTTTTTCAGCAGTCCTGCCCGCTCCAGCGCCACCACCATGTTGTCCAGCCGCAGGTCCTCCACCGGTTTTGTGTCCTTCTTCCGCAGGTTTTCCGACGCCAAGTTCTCCTGTATCATGCTGGATAGCTTCTTGGCCTTGTCTATGGCGCCCATCTCCGCGGCGTCGTTCATCTGCTTTGTCCACTTTGCCACGTTCCGCAGAATCAGCTGCTGCTTAGCGCTCACCGCCTGCTCTCCGCCGAAGTCGGCGCACAGTGCGTTATAGATCCGGTCAAACTCGTTGTAGTCCTCGCTGGTGTATGGCACTTTCCCCGTGCCCTCGCCCCAGTCTGCGGCCTGTCGCTTGGTGCCCTGCCTGCCATCCCGTGCGCTTTTCTCCGCGCTCACCGCCTTGGTGAAGTTGCCGTTCTCCAGCCCCTCTCCAAATATCTTGGTGATGTCCGTCAGCCCGTCGAGAAAGCCCAGCTCTCCGCCTCCCGGCGTCCGGTCCAGCTTTTTCTTTGCCAGCTTATCGCAGTAGGTCGTCCACTTGTTTTTGCTCCCGCTTGCCGGCAGCGCGTTCATGTCAAAGGGCTTATTGAAGCGTATGCAGGCATAAAAATAAGCCAAACTCTCCCCCACCGCATCATTAAGCTGGTCGTAATACGCCTGCTGCTTTTCCGCGTCCATAGGTAAAAGTTCGGCCATCCTGCGCTCCTTTCGGATAGTAAAAATGGTACAAAAGAGAATTATCCACTCTCTCGTGTACCATTTTCGCAGGTTTTCCGTCATGTGAGGGACTTTTAAGTCCCTTTCCAAATTTTTTATTCGCGGCCTAAAAGATAGTCCACCGTCACCTCGAAGTAGTCCGCCAGCACCTCCAGCGATGAGGCTTTCGGCTCCATCTCCCCCTCCTCGTACCGTCGTATCATGTGCTGGCTCAGTCCGCACAGCTCTGCCAGCACCCGACGCTTGATCTGCCGTCTTTCCCGCAGTGCCCGCAGTCTTTTAGGGAATAATTCGTTTGCCGCCATCTCACTGCTCCTTCGCATCCGGCAGTTTTACCGCTTCCAGCAGCATCTGCGCCTCCGTATTCGATATAGGAAAGCCCACGCGCTTGCGCCGCTGTATGCTCTTGATTCTGTCCGCCAGCGCCCTTTCCTTTGTCTTGAAGAACGGGCATTTCCCATTCGCGCTGCACACCAGCTCCCGCAGTCCCGCGCACTCGTTTTTCATGGGTATGTACAGGTCGCACCCGCCCTTCGGGCGGTACGGTCCCTGCGGCGGCGATGCCTTCCTCCCTATGTTCACTCTTCCCGCCACCCCTCTCTCCACAAGTACGCGCTGCCCGCAACCAGAAACGCCATATCCGCTGCCACCACCACCATGCACAATACGCCCACAAGCGTTTTATATACACCCGCCGCCATCAGCAGTGCCAGCACTGCCGCCATCAGCAGCGCCAGCAGTATGTACACCACCGCCCAGCGCCGGCATTTATTTTTATCCTTCATGCGCTCACCCTCTTTCTTTTCGCAGTACCCGCAGTGTTCCGCGCATCAGCACCGCATCCTCCACGCCCGGTATCCCATCCACCATCTTATACAGCGCCGGTTCCTCCTCTCGTGGCACTTCTTTCCACTCCACCAGCCCTGCCTTTTCCGCCTCGCAAGCTATGATTGCAAGGTTGTCCCATTTGAAGCGCTCATCCTCTTGCCCGCTTCCGAATTTCCAATATCGGCACGTCAGTTCCTCCATCGTGTAGCTTTCCGCCGCGGCCACGGGCTGGGGGCACACCTCGTCCGTGACCACGCCGCCCAGCAGATGTATCAGCTTCCGCCTTAGCCTTTCAGTCCAGTTCAATGCTGCCCTCCGTCCATCCCTCCGGCACGATAAATGCCCCTGTTTCCTTGCACACCGCCGACCCGTCGTCCGCTATATTCTCCGGTTTCAGTCTCATCATCTCCGCCTTGTCCTCTGGGGCGATCACACCCACGTCCGCCTTGGGTGTCAACAGCTGAACGTCCAGGTCGCGGCCCGTCACCAGCACCTGCGCCATGCCCTTCTGCGCGTACCCTATGGCCGGGGACAGGTCCACCATCCGGTTCTCCTCATAGGCTTGCAGCCTTGCATAGTTGGCCACCGCGCTGGTGTATGCGCCCACGTTCATGCTGCTATCCGCGGCCACGTCCAGCACCTTCCGGTAGTTCCTTGAGTCACCCTCTTTTTTCAGCATATCTATGGTGTAGCGTATGCACCTCTCCACGCCGTGCCAGTCACTCATGCCGAACTTCTCCGCCACCTTTTCGTACACGCCGCCCTTCTTCGTCCACTGTATCGGTCTTTCCACGGCGCCCTCCAGCACCAGCCGTACCGCCTCCACCGTGTAGTCGAAGCCTGCCAGATCCTCCCTCACGCCCATCGTCCGCAGCGCCTTTATGGCGTATGCCTCATATTTG
>OGMT01000087.1_pt1 | contig 78877 bp, 43 predicted proteins | sample 1573271 | NCBI WGS metagenome assembly OGMT01 (sample SAMEA2582000, study PRJEB24529) | metagenome | biome: Human gut stool | place: China | collected 2011 | reverse complement strand
AAATAAGCGTGACCCGGTAATTGTTTTTATCATTAATGCTTGAAGCCGTACGCACTCTTCATTGCAGTGCTGAATAATGCTCCAAGCTTTTTATCATATATAAGAGTTTGGGAGGTTTTAGGGAGGAGAAAAAATAATACCCTGCCAAGTATTGAAAATGGCAGGGTAAAATGTCTTTGGATAAAAAAGAATCCCTATCTTTGTTGCGTTCTACTTAAAGCATATAAGTACGGATTGAAAGACTTTTCTTTCGTAAGCATTTGATTATCAATATACGAATTAAAAAGATTATATTTGCATAAAAATCAGATTTTACAAAAAGTCAGATAACCAATGAAGAACAGCACAACATTATGAGTAGCAAAATACAGGCAGGAAAAGATATACTTCTCTTGATAATTATACTATTCCTCTCTGACAATATACATGCACAAAATAATTATATCCACCGGCTCGGCATTGAAGGCCGGCCAGGATATATATTCCCTACCAGCTCTTTCTTGCGGGGAGAAAACAATATGCATAAAAGGCTGAGTTCTGCCTACTCGGCTCATTTGAAATATTCCTTCCAGCTACAGCCGGGCAGTACTGCAGACCGAATATACGGAAGTTCGTACCAAGGCATAGGATTAGGATATTTCGACTTCGGCAACGACAAAGAAATAGGGACTCCTATTGCCCTCTACGCATTTCAGGGAGCACGTATTGCCAAACTCACTCCCCGCCTATCGCTCAACTACGAATGGGGATTTGGAGCCTCCTTCGGCTGGAAACCTTATAATTATCTCAACAACCCCAACAATACCGTCATAGGGACTAAAATTAATGCATACCTTAGTGCCGGAATTCATTTTGATTGGATACTCTCTCCTCTATTCGACCTTAACATCGGGGCAACCGCAGTGCATTTTTCCAACGGCAATACCCGATATCCCAATACCGGCCTGAACACAGTAGATTTCAAAATCGGAATAATATATAATTTCAATCGGAATATAAACGATGTATTACAACCGTCACAACAAATTCCGAGCCCAGCCTTTCCCAAACATGTCAGCTACGACCTCACAGTGTTTGGTTCATGGCGAAGAAAAGCCGTTGATGTTCCAGGCGGGCAAGTTCCTGCACCGGGGAAATACGCCGTAGCAGGGTTTTGTCTTGCTCCCATGTATAATTTTGGATATAAATTCCGCGCAGGAGTATCATTAGACGGTGTATATGACGCCGGTGCCAATATTTATGCCAAAGATTACATTACTCCTCTTAATGGTGGAAATGAAGAGGAAGCTTTTGGCATCCCACCATTACGTAAGCAACTTTCTTTGGGTGTCTCAGCACGCGGAGAATGGGTAATGCCCTACTTCACCGTTGGCATAGGTTTCGGAGCCAACATCCTGCATGGAGGAGGAGACCTCCAATCTTTCTATCAGATATTAGCGCTCAAAATAGATATATCTCACGACACTTTCCTACATATCGGGTATAATCTTAAAGATTTCCACGAGCCCAACTATCTGATGTTAGGCGTAGGCTACCGGTTCAATAATAAACGTCCCCGACTGTATCATTAATGACTTTTACTAATTCTTACATCACAAAGACTCCTTATTACTCAAAATAAACAGCTTTAGCATGAACTTATCAATACAGTTCACGACCTATCTATTCACAACCAATAGGCTGAATATTTTCTTTTTCATATCATTATTATTAGGAAAATCCTTAATTCAAGTAACTACAGACCATTTTTACTAAGTTTTGTTACTTAAATGATTTCTTTAGACATTCGTTTTTTTCTATTCTGTGAAAGTCTGAACTATTTCTGCAACCATAACTATAATATATTCAAATCCTGCCTGATTCAAGCCGGATAGGGCAAGGGATATTCTCTCTTTAAGGAATATCCCTATACAACCTAACCATTAGAAACCACCATTACGGTGTATCCGCTTTTATTGTACAGCAGGTGTAACTTCCAAATCTAACGATCTTAAGTCCATATCTCGCGAGGAATTACCATACAATATTTGATATTTACCAGGAAAAACTTTCAGACCATCTACATCCGCGTTATAATAAGCAAAAGATTCAGGTTCGAGTGTGATTCTCACTTTTTCACTTTTACCCGCTTTTATCTCTTGACGCACATAACCTTTGAGTGATTTGATAGGCGCATCAGGATTAGTCAGACTTTTTACATAGACCTGCACAACTTCAGCACCATCCATTTTGCCGACATTGGTTAATGGAATAGTGATTTCCACTTTCTCTCCAGCTTTGATTGAACTGGAAGAGAGTAATGCCTCGCCAAATTCAAAGTCTGTATAACTCAACCCATAACCAAACGCATATTGGGGTTCACCCTTAAAATAGCGATAAGTGCGGTTTTCCATGCTGTAATCGGTAAATTCAGGTAACTGTTCTGTTGATTTGTAGAATGTCACAGGGAGCTTTCCGGAAGGGTTATAATCACCAAACAGCACATCAGCCACAGCCGTTCCTCCTTCTTGCCCCGGATACCAGGCTTGCAAAAGCGCATCGTATGCATAATCAATGTCAGCCAATGCTATGGCACTACCGGAACAGTTTACATAGATTACTGGTTTACCGGTCTCGTGCATCGCTTTCAAGAAACGCTTTTGTACATCAGGCAATTCAATTTTCGCACGTTCATGTCCTTCACCTTCTTGTGTGGGGGTGATACCACCTACATATATAATGGCCTCAACATCTTTAATTTTCTCTTTCAGCTCCTCAAATACCGCCAGTTTTCGTTCATACATATCAACAGAAAGGTGTGAGACACTCCCTTCTTTACCAGATTTATAATCAAGAGCAATCTGATAAGTTTCGCCTTCTTTTACTTGAAGCGTATAAATGGAACCACGTCTGCCCTTCATCGACTCTGTGAACTCTCGGCGTTGCGCTTCTGTAAGATTCATCCCAGGAGTATATTTAAACGACAATTCCTTGGGAATATATTCACCTATCTTTTTATTATTCACCTTTAACACATAACTATCTCCCCGAACAGAGAAACAAAGTGTACCGGTGAAATCAGGAACATATGTTCCTGAATATTTGGCGCTGAAATCCGAAGCGGGCACATCTTTCCCAAATCCATATCCTCCTTCTGTACGGAAATTTATCACTTCTGCATGGCTTGTGTTGATGATTTCTCCTGAAAAGTCGGGTTTGGCATAATATTGGGCCAAAAAGCCTTTTTGACCATCATGATTTACCAGATGCATTTGAGGTATTTGCAAATAATCTGAATCAATCTCACTCCCGCGTTCAGAGATGATACGAGTATTGGGCAACTTATTTTTGAGACCTTGCAGAATGGTGATACAATGGGTCGGTGAACCGCTGTAATTGCCACGCATCATAATGGAATCATTGATATTGGGACCAACTACGGCAATGGATTTGATGTTTTTATCCAATGGCAGTATGTTACCTTCATTTTTCAATAGAACCTGTGATTCGTGAGCCATTTTCAAAGCATGATCCCGATGCTCTTGACAGTCAATCACACTGCCCGGTATCGTAGAGTAAGGCACATACTTGGCCGGATCCAGCAATCCTAGACGAAAGCGTTCAGTCAAGATACGACGCAAGGATACGTCTAAATCTTGTTCCTTGATAATACCTTTTTCTACGGCTTCTATCAATGCATTGTAGCTTCGCCCACATTCCAAGTCTGTACCAGTCAATACGGCATCTGCACTGGCTGCTGCTGCATCCGGATGTGTTTCATGACGGCCTTTCACATAAAAGTCATTGATGGCGTCGCAGTCACTTACTACCATTCCATCAAACCCCCAGCGATTACGTAGGATGTCTACCAACAAACGATTGCTGGCGCAACATGGTTCACCTTCATAAGCGCTGTATGCACACATCACTTCACGTACATTGCCTTTGACTACCAATGTTTCGAAAGCGGGAAGATAAGTTTCCCACAAGTCACGCATCGAAACCACAGCATTGAACTCGTGACGTAATGGCTCTGGCCCACTATGCACACCGTAATGTTTGGCGCAAGCATGTGTCTTATAATAATGTTCATCATCGCCTTGCATTCCCAGCACGACGTTTAAGCCCATTCTTGACATCAGAAAAGGGTCCTCTCCATAAGTTTCTTGCCCGCGTCCCCAACGAGGATCTCGAAATATATTGATATTGGGAGCCCAAAAAGTAAGATTAGGAATCGCTGAAACGTATGGCCCTATATCTCCATCAAGTGGTAAGGTGTTATAACGTGCACGTGCTTCGTCAGACACCATTGTATAGGTAGTCAGTTGTGAAGAATCGTCAAAAGTTGCGGCTAATGCAATGGATTGAGGAAATACTGTAACCCCACCCGCTATCAGACCATGGCAAGCTTCTCCCCACCAGTTATAGGCAGGGATGCCTAACCGCTCGATAGCCAATGAACGATTAATCATCATGCTGACTTTCTCTTGAAGAGTAAGCAATGACATCAAATTGTCAACTCGTTCTTCTACTTTTAGTTTAGGGTTTTGAAACGGATACTGATACTTCTCTGCTTCTGAGCATGCTGTCCATAAAAAGAGTGCCATCACACTGCACAGCAAGATGTTTTTCTTTGTCATGTTACTTTTGTGTTTTTAAATTAAGTGAAAACAAATAGGTTATTGTAAGCAAATGAAAATAAAAAGTATGACATTACAAAGCAATAGGCGAAAAAGTTAGGGTAATATTATATTGATTAAACATTTTTCGCATCATGCTACATATAAGAGGCTCATTAGTAGATGAGAAACTTGGTAATTACATCGGATATTACAACGTCCTATTCCTGTCAATCTACCTTTCGAGCAAAAATTCTCATTGGACGAGTTTTATTCTTGTTTGCTGTACGAAATAACTCAGTAGCAGGATAAATGGGAAAAGTATCATCATTAACCAAAGTAGCAGCAAAGATGACAATATCCTTATTATCGGGCAGTACTACCTCTGTAACCTTAGCAGGCAAGTCAATGGCTAATTTGAACATATAGGTAAATTCATAAGGGTGGTCGCCCCCGCTTGAATGACGATGGGTACCCACATAAGCCACTTCAGAGTCTTTCAGATAGCCTTCCGTATGTCCTGTGTGCCCCCATTGCCCGATAAAGCCGGTATAAGAAGGTACAACGACTTCCTGTTCGGACTTACCGACACGAAATACTCCCTGCACATCTTTCTCGGCAGCCGCCGCAAGAATATAAAGGCGATTGTAATCATGATCTGTAGGCAATTTCAAAATATTACCTTTGCAGACCATACCATTAAATTCTTCATGAGTTTCCAGCTTAAAAGGTATTCCATGCACATCTATCTCAGCCGGAATCAGTTCGGCAGCGTAAGAATAGCCAGACTCAAAGTCTGCTGCAGTTTTAAACTCATTCCAACTAAAACACTTCTTATCATAAGTAAGAAGTAACGGTTTAGTAACCATTTGCGCTTTTCGCTCGGAAGCAAAACGTACCTTGTAGGTTTTGATACTATTGGGATTGATAAACACTTTTAAACAGTTCCCACTAAAATCCGCCTTATTAATAGTTTTTTCTGTACCGTCTGCTTCTACAGCCGCCACGATATTATCAGCAAAAACAATTGAAGCTTCTTGCGCCAGCTTGCCTCCCGTCTCATATACACGTACTACATATTCATCCGAACTTTCAGCTTTCTTTAACGCCTTGATAAGAACATTCCGATTATCTGAGAAAGCTAAAGAATATTTTCTCCCTAATTCACCACTATGCTTTTCAGTAGCAAATGCTTTGATACGCTGATTTAGCGACTCCGCTTCCTCACGAATCTGTACTACATCCAAAGCGCCTGCATGACCGATCAAACTGTAAGTAAAAGTATGATAGCCAAAATCCTGACAATTTTGATAAGCATAGTGTTCTTTTGTTTTCGGTGTATGTAGCAAAGTAAGACGCAAAGTGTTATTATCAGGTTTATCCCAGCCATACTTACTGTCATTCATTACAGAAACTCCATAAGAACCATTGCTATCTGTCAAGTCCGCCCAATATTGAGCATATACTTCGTAGGCAGTCGGAGTATTATTGCCTCTCTGCAGACTACCCACCCCCAAATCATAAGTCGCTTTCTCGTTATCCAAATTGAAAGGGAACTCTGCTTTCAATAAAGAATTGGCAGACTGCCAGTCTATTTCATTAATGAAATCTATTCGATGTGCCAGCGCACCTTCATATAAATGAATATATTGACGAAAAAAAGAACCACCATGAGACTTCTCCACACAGAGAGTCTTACGTAATTCACCATTCTCGCACAAAGTCATCTTCACATTGCTAGTAATAGAAATTGGAGTTCTGTCTATAGTCTTCTTTAGTACCTCCCATGCGGGCCAAGAAAGCGATTCATTTTCTGTAAAGAGAGCCAAACGAATAGCTTTGCCAGCTTTCACTAATTCTTTGTTATTTTTCTTGTCGAACAGCGAAACTATATCACCATTTTCGTCTAGCATCAATTTATAAAATGAATTTTCAATGTTCGTGGCTTCAGTAATAGCCATTTCTTTTTCACTTCCTGCAAGACGCACATCATAAACCACATACCCCACAGCGGGAACAGTGGCTTCCACCAATAGCTGTACGTTTCCATCAGTATATGAAACTAGCTGTGAATTCACCTTTTTACCTTGTTCATCGTACACAGTCACCTCTTTTGGGAAATGGGGAGCCTCTATCTCTATACTCACGATATCGGTAGTCTCAAAACCAGAAGCATTATAGAACACTATAGGAACCCCCTTAACTTGAGTGTCAAGATTGTTTGCCACGCTTTTCACAGCATGAGTGAGAATACCGGAAAATTGTTTCAATGAAAGTAACTCATCATTCCAAGAAAATTCATAAGCACGAGGAATGCTAGTGCCTGTTAAGTCATCATGAAACTGATGGAAAATAAAGCGTTGCCAAGATTCCGTCAGGCTCTTTCCTGGATATTCCGCAGTTCCAAGCAAGGCAGCAGCCACAGAAGCTCGCTCTGCAGCATCTCCTAAAAGTTCATTTTGACGGTTATAAAGTTTCATGGCAGCCTGTGAAGTATAACAACCTGTACCATGAACATCCATCAACAGTTCACCATCGAATACCGGAAGTTCAGGGTGGATATCATATGGCTGATATGATTTGAACAGTTGGTCACTCGTAGCACTGATAATTTCTAACGATCCTTCTCCCTTAATACCCTTTTCCACAGAAGCAACAGAAGCAATAGTGGGAGAACCACCCATATCACCTGTTCCGTAATAGCGGTAAACTGTATTTAATGGAGTACGTTTGGAATAGTCTAATAGTGTCTTATTGTTGGAAAGGTCCTCATTATTCCAGCGGTGACCATAATAATATCCATGGGCTAACATAATGGAAGCACCATCTATACCTTTCCACAAACCTATGGTGAAAGGATGCTTGCTTTCACCATAGAAAGGATTCATACGCCAATCTAGTTTCTGTGAAGAGAAACCTATCAACCCACAATGAGAAGCTACAGTAGGAAGTGTCCAGCCAATAAAGCATAATGAGGTTTAGTATCCACAAATGTAAGCGAATTGTTATTTTTCACATTATCAAAACTTATACACCTTACCTCTTGCCACCAAATACTCCGCAATTAGCAAATTAAAAAATGAAATACGGACTTTCTACAACAGATATTCAGCAACAGTAATCGAATACTTTTTCAAATCAAACTCTAATCCTTCTACTCTTTTCTGTTGCCATATAGGAGCTACATCCTTATCGTCTTTACCGAAATACTCCCAGCACTGGACAATCTTGGCAGCAGCCTTATTAGGAATAATAAGATTTACATTTTCTTCTCTTTCTCCCTTATTAATGAAATATACAAATAACCGATTCTCATGCGGAGAATAACTAGCATAAGATATTATAGCCCCCATTGATTCGGATTTTATCATTTTGTCACCCATAAATTTATTCCAAATCAACAATGAATATCCAGTAGGATTGATATTTCCATTCGAATCAACGGCATCGTGATCAGTCTGAGGATATTCTTCATTATTCAGCCAACGAGTATTCCAAAAACATGAAAACTCTATCTGTGGCTCCAACAATAATTGACCGGTCATATCAAAATTCACAATAGCATGTCCCATATCGTTAGTTCCATACCAAAGCCCAGCCCAATCAATTGTACCATACTCAGCAACTATCAATTTCCATTTATCAAGCTGTTCTTGTGTAGCATACTTATTCATAGCATTAAGTGCTGTTTGTGCCGGCCATATCAAGCAACGAGTAGTATCTCTATAACTCTCATATCCGGCATTGAAATCAAAAACGCCATAATTGCTTACACACAGACGGTCAATATAGTTTCCAGCTTTGTTTATAACTGTTTTGAAGAACTCGTCACTATCACCATTAGGAATAACCAAGATAGAAGGATCCACTGCCTTCATGGCTTTCGAAAAATCTATGATATCCTGAGCATAAATCTCAACCGTAGAGTTTTCATTATTCTTGTTCCAACTTTCATTTCCTATCATCCAATATCGTACATTGTACTTTTTCTTAATATTAGCATACTTCACCCATTCAGCAGCATGTTTAATTAAAGCTTCACGGCTAGAGACTCTTTCTCCCTTTCCAGGTTTACGCAAATAATTATCAGCAGCAATTACCAATACAGGTTCAGCTCCAACATCCCGGCAAACTTTCATGAATTCATCGAAATCCAAAGGGTCATAAACAAACTCTCCATCTTTAAAAACTCCGGGATAATCATCCAACCCAATTGTTCTCGCCAATGAAGTATGCGATTCTTCATAAGGCGGTATGCTGAAAAGATATAAATCCGATTTCTCACCACCCGGATATCGCAGATATTTTGTTCCTAGTTCTTTTACTACTTCTGTTACGTTCTTCTTTGCCTCAGGAAAACGCCCGCCATCCATTATAAAATTCAGATTAATTCCTACCGGATGCTTTGACACATCACTGACAATACTATCCGTATATACTGTAATAGTTATTGCATCACTCACTCTATGGCCACAAGAGGTAGATAAAAACAGAACTAAAGTTGCCGTTATCAGCAGATTCTTTTTCATGGTTTTATAGCTTAATTAATAGAATTGATTATTCAAATTCCCGATATGCTCCAAAGCGCGCCAAACGGTCTTCACCTAAATTATCCGGAATTATATATGAAGATTCTCCTAAAGCTTTGCATATTTGACGCCACATATCCGTACGATTATAAGTTTGATGTACTTTCTGAAATTTAATAGACAACAATAAGTCTTTAGCAGCTTTATATTGTTTTTTATCAATAAGTAGTTGTACCCGCCTTTCGGCAATCCATTCATCTGCAGAAGCATCAACTTTACTCAGCCATTCCTCGCGTTTAGCAAGAGTCCTACTCCCCAACTGACGCAACAATTTATCACGAGCTACAACCACCTGCGGATGCAGTGCCACCCATTCTTCGCTTATGGCATCATAAGTAGCTTCCGCTTTGGTATATTCTTTATTTATCTCATACAATCTTGCCAATAAAGCCTGCGCTAATCCCAAATTCACACTACTTAACCAAACAATAGCTTCTTTACTTCTTTCGCGTCCGGCCAACCATGCACCGTAATAATACTTCCAATAGTCTTGCTGATCTTTATTGCATTTTATAATAGCCCACTGAAAAGCATCATCTAGATTTTCCATTCCGGAAGGTGCCCAAAAAGTGGTTGTCGGATCTATTTGAGGAATATCCGTTCCATACTCAAAAGCATTGAGCAATGCAATCCAGGGAGCGATCTCATTCTCTCTTGCCCAGCCGAATAACGGCACTTCCGTTATCGGACGCAATGCAACTTCCGGCACAGAAAGTTTACAAATATCCATTCGTTTATCAGCAGGTATCCAAAACTCGGTATGCTCCCTGTATTCACCCGGCTGCAATTCCAGTTTTATAGACTGGTCGCTGATAGGCCCCCCTTGTAGTTCTGCATAAGTCTGTCTATTATTTGTACTGAGCAATGACCATTCTTTATCTTCCTTCACTCCATAACTCCATAACTTTATTCCCGGTGCACTTTGTTCGTCCGCAATATGATAAAGGCCATACCCCAATGAAGGAGTATAAGCGCCAAAAGCGTTTACATCTTTCGTCTTCCAGAAATACCCGGTCATTTCTGATATATCTTTTTCTTTTTTAGGTCCCTGTTTTTTCCAGTTTATTGTATCTAATGCAGAAGCATGTACCAATACTTCTCCTTGCGGAAAATTATATTCAGTATCAGGCATGCAAGGAATAGCAGCATTTGTCCACGACATCCAGGGATAGGCATTCGTACCCGGATTATGCATTCTGACACGTTGTGTCAGAAAGTGTTCTCCTGTCCCCAAAGAATATTCAACAGAAAATTGCATACCGTAATGCATCTCCCGCTCACCACAAGTAACATAAATCCGGTCAGTAGTCCGATCTATCTTATAACAAACTGACTCATTCTGAGTAGGGGTATGTGAAATAGGGAAGCTGACCTCTATACCGCCCGCCACAAAATAGAAACGTGGCAAAATACGTGTGTGGCGTACAAGATGTGGATTATACAAGACTTCTTTACCACTCCCTTTATGTATCATCGACATCACCTTACCACATAAGTCCGGACAAATTACAACTTTAATAAGTTCATTTTCAAGTGAAATCATTCGATAAGTTTTAGGAACCGGCCGATTTGAAGTCTCACTATAACTAACATACGGATAAACACCATCAGCATCCATAGCAGTCGGGACAGGTCCTACAGGAGTTAGCACATGAGTCAGAATTATTTCATTATATTCCTTGCATGTCACGGGAAATACCTCTTGAGCTAAGCAGACAATAGAAGAAGTGCTGATGCCCAATATTAGAATTACAAACTTCAGGTAAAAATCTATTTGTTTCATTCTCTATTCTTTTTTAATCTCCAATAGTAAAAGTTGCATAATATTCAGGAATAACCTGTATCTTATTCAGCCGACATAGCTCTCCTTTTGAGAAATCCAACCTGAGCCCTTCAGGTAAATCTTGCAGGTAAGTAGCATTAGCAAACAATTGTTGCAAGTAGAAATAGATGCCATCGCCCTGAACAGCTTCGGCATATCGCTTCAATCCTATCCGCCACGGGTTGCCATGATAGAAATTATCCGCCACCATCTCTCCATTAATAAATGCAGCACCTGTATCTCCGATATAATCAATAGAAAGAATAAGATCACTCACATCTCTGAAAGCACCTTCCGGCAAATGAACCAGAAAACGCCTCTCACTCGCCATGTGAACCTCGGGGAAAATGTGTACTCCTTTCTTGGTAAATGATATCTCACTGCAATACTTCTTTTTACTGATCTTCGCAGAAGTTTCAGTTATAAAACGAACCGCAGGAAAAGCAACAGCTTTCAATATGGTATCTGTAGATTGAATCCGTACTTTAGCATATTCCTGCAACACATCTGCAGAAGTTATCAGTAATTTCTCCTCCTTTTCCACCGTCACTTTACAGGCTGCTAAGGCTTGTTCCCGAGTTAAAGTTGTAATAAGAATCTCTTTCCCTGTTATAGATTTTAGTCTTACCGTGCTGTTAAATCCAGGTACTGGAATCAACTTTTTAGTCCCTCCTTTCACCGTATTCTCTGCGAATATATACTCCGGCTTCATTCCTTCGGGTGCAAAAAAGAAATAATGTTTCTTTCCTCCGGAAGTAATTCTTGCCAACGGTTGCAGGGTAGCCGACTTCAATAAGATACCATCTAAATCCATATTAAAAGGAAGAATTATATTGGCATTCTTGGCTACCGTTACGGTTCCCTCCTGTGGAAAACGAACCGTTTCACCGGCCAATTTCAAAGTAAGACTGACATCTCTCAGATCTTCACGTTTACAATGATCCTGGAAATTCGTAATAAAAACAAATCCAGCATTTTCTTTTTTACGCACTGCATATCTAAGGGTATGAGTATTTGAAGGAGTGATCGTATCACTGTTTTCCGGTAACACTACTCCCATAGGTGCCAGCAAATGACCGAAATCATTCACAAAATGATGAATAATGCGCAATGAATGATAAGAAGCGCGCGTATGTCCGAATTCTCCGATAGGAGCCTGAAAATCGTAAGACATCTTTGGCACCCCTGAAGGTTCATCACTAAAGAAACCCTTCTTTCCCTGAGGAGTAATTCCGCCATGATACATATAATAGCCTATGCCATTGGCGCCACTTCCTAACGAACGTACCATCAGTCCTTCACCTGCTTCGGCCGGAATGCGCGGCCTTCTGCCATAAGTCATCTGAATACCGACTCCCATTTCCGCACAGAAAGAAGGATAGCGGCATCCTTCATATCGTACCGGAGAATAATCGGGAGTAGCGTGAATATCTCTGAATAAATAGAATGGAGACATACCTATATCCGCCCATGTCGGATAAGTATAAGCCGCCGTTACAGGAATAACTTCTTGGGGAATGATCGCAGCATTTCCCCACCCCGTAGCTGTATACAACGGAACTTCCATCCCATAAGACAGTGCTATCTCTTTCAACGTTTTCATGTGCTGATTACCGGCTTCAGGACTCTGGATATCCTGTTCTTGTACCGATACACCAAATTTGGTATTTTGCACATCATAATCAGCAACAGTATAGTCAATAGGCTGATCAGGGTAGCGAATAGCCCAGGGAGCAGCAGAGTGTTGCAACTCATTTTCCAATTGAATACCAATGATGCAACCACCATCTTTATAGAAAAATCCCTTCAGTTGAGAAGCAATGGCAGCATAAAGCCGATCTACATATTTCAAATATTCCCGATCATTGGTGCGAATCAGGAACGGGCGCCCATAAAGCCAATCCGGTATGCCCCCATTTCTGATTTCTCCGTGACAGAAAGGCCCTATACGAACAAGCGTTTTCATATTATGTTTCTGACAAAGAGAGATAAATTTCCGGAGATCCTTATCACCGTTCCAATCAAAAACACCTTCTGTTTCCTCGTGAATATTCCAAAAAACATAAGTGCAAATAACATTCACTCCTCCCGACTTAACTTTCAATATCTGTTCTTCCCACTGTTCATTTGGAATACGGGCATAATGTATCTCTCCCATAATAGGAATGAAAGGAGACTTATTTAATTCCATATAATAACTATTTACAGATATAGAACCTCCATCAGGGGCCACTCCACCCAAATCCAGATGACCGGTTTCTATTATTTTATCCGGTATATCCAGATTTATATGATATGCAGACTGTGCATTTACCTGGCAGTAATAACCACTTATACAACCAAGCAATGTCCACCAGAAAAGACTTTTTTTATTCATAGCCCTCATTTTGTTAAGGGTATCATATCAGTTATAATTTCTTTCAGCCGAAATATATCTACACTTACGGGAAGATTATATCCAACTGCCTCATAGTTTGCTGTTGCATCCTGAGGTACCCGAGGCTGTCGTTCTCCTTTTTGTCCGGCAGTTTCAGACCAAAATCGATTACCTTTATAAATCGCCATTCCTTTCGTTTCATCCCCATGCAAATGTTCTATTCCTCCATTAGTCAGAATAAACGTATTATTCGCAAATTCCAATCCCGAAGAAAATCCGGTATTAAAAGAGATAGAATACCCCTGATTACTGATAATTAAATTATCATGTACCTTAGTTTCACATAAAGGAACATCTTTATTATACGGATCACACCAAACATAAATACCCGCATGAGAATTCTTAATCCCGTCATTAATACTCACATTATAACGTACGATATTATTATTCCATTCTGTTGCGCCGCCAAACTGAAACAAGCCATAGCCAGCCCCCTCATTATTCATAGCAAGATTATACTGCATTAACGAATTCGTTATTCCTCCGTCAAAATCAAATCCGCCTCCGTCTAATCCTTCCGGAGAAGTCTTGTTGTCATGCGAGAAACAATATTGAATAGTTAAACGATCTGATTCATATCCCCAAATTCCAACCGGTCCATTTCCGGACCTCGGCATATCCCAACCATTCCCCATAGCCTCACAATACTCTATTGTTACATTGGTTGCATGGCCTACCAATATCCCGCTTCCGCTATGATTGTCCAAAATAGCAGGATTTCCGGCATTATTTTCGGCTACACAATGGCCTATATAAATATTATGCACAGATTTTGTTCCCCATTTACCAGTCACTTCAATACCGTTATAACCATTATCATGTACGTACGAATGAGTTATACGTACATCTTCTCCGCCAGTTACCCCAATGCCATTCATTTGATATCCGGAAGCTTCCACTCTATCAACCTCTATCAACCTCGAATTAACCACTTCTATACCTGTCCCCGTATTGCCCTTTTTACGCCCCGAACCTTTCACCACTACATTCTTTACATGAATATTCTCACAGGCATCTATTACAATGGCAGAACTATGGACAGAATAAATATGTGAAACTCCCGTCCCGTATGAAGTGATAGTAAGCGGATTCTCAGATGTTGCCTTTACTCCCTTAACATGAATAGTTCCGGTTAATATCTGATTCCCTGCCAGATGAATACAATCACCCGGCAGAAATTTAACACCTTTCAAAGCATCCAAACTTTTAAACGGGGATTCCATACTACCATCAGCAACTTGACTATCGCTAAAAGAATCCACATAAAAATTTCGTATGCCGTTAGCCCAACCCGTTACACAGGTCAATAGCAATATAGAAAAAAATAACAATTTATTCATAACCACACTTCTTATTAGAAAACTTCTATTTCATCTAATGCAATCGAAGGCAAAGCATTCGGATAAGGGTAATCTTCGGGTAATTCAATTTGCCCGTTTATCACAAGCTTCAAGTATCGTCCGTCTTTCTTTTCCGTCTTCACATAATTATGATAGATCTCTTTCTCTCCTTTGTATACAGGATATGAGAAGGTACTTTCTCCTATCTGCCGGAATTCCTTGCCATCTTTTGAAAGATAACATATCATAGACTTAGCCGGAAGCGTACTGTTTATAGGAGCAACCATAGTGCCGAAGCGAACTCCGGATACTGTTGTATTCTTCTTCAGATCAATCACAATTTCTACACCGGAAGCGATAGCTGCCCATTCGTAATTTGAGGGAGTAAAACCTTGCACACCATCCGTAAACAGAGTAGGCTTCACCGGATACCAATCCAAACTCCAGGCATCGGTGGAAAGTGTATAAGTACATCCCGTTGCTTTATTCACCAGAAAGTTCTTCACCGTCGGAGCTTCTAATATTTGATTATCTTTATCTGTCACCACAGCTTTCACACAAGTATTCTCTGTCAAATAAACCGGGCCTTCATAGATATCCGATTCCACCGTAGGTTCCGAACCATCCAATGTGTAGCGAATATCAGCATCAGGACATATAGTCTCAAGTGTAACCGCATACATTCCTTTTTCACTATCCCAACCTCCCTGAATACGAGGTCTGAAATATTCACGGCATGTATTGACATTCCTTTTCTGGAAAAAAGAAAACTCTTTCTTCAGATGAGAAATAAAAAGTTCCCGGTTTTTATTTCCAGGCTGGCTCCAAGCCACTTCTGCAATGGCAAGCAGGCGGGGAAATGCCATATATTCAAATTTCTCAATAGTAGCAACATATTCTCCCCATATATTTCCCTGAATCCCTATAATATGTTTAGCTTCTTCCGCAGTAAGTGCCTCTGGAATAGGTTCGTAATCATATACCTGTTCCAATGATATAAATCCCCCGATAGCTAAAGGAGCAAATTCCGGATTCTCCTGATAATAATCCAGATAACAATAAGTATTAGGAGTCATAATCACATTATTACCCAATTGAGCAGCCTTTATGCCTCCCGCTTCCCCTCTCCACGACATTACCGTAGCTTTCAGAGGAAGTCCTCCTTCCAGAACCTCATCCCAACCAATCAGCTTTCGTCCAAGACCTTCCGCAATCTTCTCAACCTGCTGAATAAAATAAGCATGAAGTTCAAACTCGTCTTTCAGATTTTCTTTCCTTATCAAAGCCTGGCAATCCTCACATTGCTTCCAGGATGTTTTAGGGCATTCATCACCGCCAATATGAATATATTCTCCGGGAAACAAGCTTGCAATTTCTGTAAGAATATCCTTTATAAACCGGAATGTCTGAGGTTTGGGACAATACACCTGATCAGAAATGCCAGCTCCTGCCATCAAATCAAGTGAAGAATGAAAACTACATGCATATTCCGGATAAACGCTCAAAGCCGCCAGGGCGTGCCCCGGCATTTCAATCTCAGGAACAATTGTAATTTGCCTGTCAGCTGCATATCTCACAATATCACGAATTTCATCTTGCGTATAGTATCCTGAATGTTCTTTTCCATCATAATGACGAGGATAATATTGATCCCAGGTGCCAATAGCCGAATTAGAACGTACAGAGCCTTTTTCGGTAAGACGCGGATATTTTTTTATCTCCAACCGCCATCCCTGATCATCGGTCAGATGCCAGTGAAAACGATTCAACTTATAATTAGCTGCTAGGTCAATAGCTTTTTTCACATCTTTCAAAGGTAAATAATAGCGCCCCGCATCGATCAAGAATCCCCGGTAAGAAAAACGAGGTGCATCTTTCACAAGGATGCAAGGAAGTAAAGTATGATTTTTATCTGCCAGAATCAACTGATTAACAGTGCGGAGAGCATAAAAAAAACCGGCAGGTGCAGATGCCTTAATTACCACTTTATTTGCAACAACAGAAAGTTCATATGCTTCTTCATTCAAGGATTTTTTATCTTGCAGTAATATGCCGGCCTTTTTAGACTTGTTTGCTTGCAACCTCAAACCATAGTCTCCCAACACTTGCTCCATAAAGTTATCAATTATCTGATTTACTTCCGGATGTTTACCGACATATAGAATATTGTTGTTATGAGTTAAATCGAATGTACCTTGCTTCTCTTGTACATAAGAAGGCTGAGGTATAATATTGGCACCCATGACAGCAGGAACTACTACCCAGAATAATGTCACTAGATTTGCTACGCATAATTTGAATAAACTCATATCTAAAGTATTTTAATGATTTAAGATTCTATTTCAATTAGCTCCGATTATATCAAGTACTTTCAGTTCTTTACCATTAACAGGTACAGTTTTATCCTTCAAAAAATCAAGAAGAATATCCCAATTCTTATCTTCTGTGTTATACCAAAGTGATTTATTGAAAGTTCCTTCCTGCTTTGTAAAACCAGTGGCAGGGGTTTTCAAACTACCAATATATACATTTCCGAAATATTGGTTACCCACTGCCTTTTCCTCTTTTACAGCTACAATCACCTCTGGAGCATAAATATAATTATTCTTAAAGACATCTCCTTTCCCATAAGATGAATCATGCTTAGTGAAATGGAAAAGCGTACGGTCTATCTGTGGCTCCGGTTTTGGAAACAGGTAAAACAAATTATTCTCTACCAATGTATTCTGAGTATATCCAGTGAAATGCATTACAGGGCTGAAGTAGGCATCTTTATGGCTAGCATTAGTCAGATAATTGCGTAGTCCATCATTTATACTGACATTGTAACGTACCTTGGTTTCAATATTCCCATTCACACACCAGTCTTCCGGCCAACCATTCGTACCAATTACCAACATGAAGCCGCCATCATTATTATAGCTCAGATTATACTGGAATATAGAATTCCGACATCCCCAGTCCGAGTCATAAGCATACCCGTCTATAATAGATCTATGATCACTTACTACATTAAACTGTACCAATGTATTGTCGCTACACCAAGGCCATATTCCATCACAAGCTTCTGATTCAGGTAGAGTTTTCGGACAATTCTTCATCACGTTATATTCTATCAATCCACCATCGCAACCAGCCAGAACAATACCGTCACCCGGCACTCCATCCAATACATTCTTCCTGACGACTACTCCCAAATTAGGATTCCACTGCTTCCTGCTCCAATAACCCCTAAACTTAATTCCATCCCTTTGGCAATCTTTCAGATAGCAATTTTCAATAGTCATTCCAATAAATCGATTCAGAATACTGTCATTATCCCGGCCATTCTGAATGCAAATTCCTATGCCGCCACCTTTCTCTATTACCGTACTTCCATATACATCGTGCACGTACAAGTCATCAATGACTATATTATGTGATTCTCCAAACTTATCCAACTCTACCCACAAGCCCAATAAACCAGCTTTCGGAACATCACCTTTATTAGAAATTTCAAGATCGCGTATCACCAGATTCTCTGAATTCAATATATGAACAGCAGCTGTATCAACTCCATTTCCTTTTATATGCGGTTTTTCCAATCCTCCATATTTGCCCAGTACGACAGGATTATTCTCCTCTCCACAACAGGAAAGCAAAAGTTTCTCCGTAAATACAGCACCGGATTTCAACAAAATACTGTCTCCACCTTTTAGAGTTAAAGACTGAAGCTTTGCCAAAGACTTAAAAGGAGTCCCTACAGAGATTCCATTATTAGCATCGTCACCATTTACAGAATCAAAATAATAATTAGTCGTTGTCGTCTGCAAAGAGCAGGAAACTAACATTGCAACCAAACCTCCACAAAGTATTGTCTTTATATTTTTCATGTACATATATTTTAAAGTTTATTATTACCAATTGTCTGTCCGGAAAGAAGATACTGGAAGTCCACTAAGACTGAATAGTTCCGGTTCTACATAATTTTTAAAGGCATATCTAACTGCTTTCGGATTCCTCACATATTTAGAAGACACTACTACAACATCTCTTTCTTCATCTACATACGCTTCAGCCGGATGAAAAACTTTACTCTCATCTGCTATTTCAAATAAATGCAGGGGCTTTCCATAACTCGTTAGTCCATAATATAAATCTTTAAAAAAAATCACAGCTTTATCCCCATCAACTTCCATCCTTTCAAAAGTCGGACTCTTATATTCAAATCCCTTCGTATCATACACTTCAGCTAATGCCATCAATCCTAAACGTTCACCAACTTTCTCTTTGCGTACCGGATGAATTTGTTCTACTTCTCCTACATCCAAAATGACCGCCATACCACTATTCTCAATTCGATCCATACTTCTTCTCTGTTCATCACGCAGATAAGCACCTACATGCTCACCGACCTCACTTGGAACATTCCATGTAGTATAATCAAAAGGAGCTATTTGCGTGAAATAGAACGGAAAATTTCTTCCCCACTTCCGTCTCCATTCAGCTACCATAGCAACTAGTCGATCCGAATACTGAGAAACATTATATACATTTGATTCTCCCTGATACCAGATACAACCCTGTATGCCATAACCGACAATGGGGTTCAACATTCCATTATACATGGTAGTAGGTATATTGGCCTCCCACTCTGTAGTAGCATCACTCACTTCCGGAACTGAAATATCACCCAGTGTCTGACAAGTTTCACGGCTCATCCAGGTTTCAACAACGGAACCACCAAAGCTGGCATTAATAATACCAACAGGAACCCCAAGATTCTCCTGAATAAAATGAGCAAAATACCATGCAACCGCACTACAATCTCCTACATTTTCCGGGGCAGCCACCACCCAATCCGCTTTTATATCCGTAAGTGGTTTATAACTGCCAAGTGGAGGCACATTTATAAAACGAATATTGCTTTTTTGGGAAGTCAGGATAGCTTTGGTAGATTCATAACATTCTTTCAGCTGCATAGCCATATTTGATTGCCCACTTGCTAGCCAAACTTCTCCTACATATATATCACTGAAAATCAAAGCATTGTCTCCCGTTATGGTTAATACATAGGGACCTCCTGCTTCCGGTGTATGAAGCATAATTCTCCACGTACCATCTCTCCCTGCTTTGGCGGAATAACTCTTGTCGTTCCATGATGAAGTCACTGTGACTGTCGTCCCGGCATCTGCCCAACCCCATATCGGCGTGACCGTCTTTTGCTGTAGCACCATATTATCGCCGAAAATATCGGCAACCTTCAATTTCTTTGCCTTAACTGTTAAAACAGCCAAAGCCAGGAGAAACAAGATAATATTGAGTCGTTTCATTTTATCAGTCTATCTTTTGTAAACATTCAAAATCAAATTTAACCTTTTTCACATCAGCTTGCTCATCAGTCCCGTTTGCCGGTAAGTCAAAAAATATTTTCTCGTCTTTATCCAATTTATAAATCACAAGCGTTAACTCTTTCCCCTCTACAGAATGTTCCTGTCGGTTTAAACCTACCGTCCAGGTGGCATGACTGTTATAATCATCATCCGAAAGCATATATCCGTTATAGATTTCCGCCTTATCACCGGAATAGTTGATACGCATATAGATGTTATTCAAATTCTCCAATGCATCTATCGGCACTTGTAGCCTCCACTCTTTGAATGTATTATAAGCAATACCGTCGGCATATCCCGGTTTATCCACCACCATCGGCATCATCGGTTGCGGAAATTCCCGTGTAAGTGAAGGATTGGAGTAATAGTCCGTCGACAGCCAGGAAGAGTCGGTACTAAATTCAATCCTGTCATAATTATAGTATTCCACAATAACACGTGCAGCAAATAGCTTCTTCCCCTCAACAAATGGGAAACTTGCAAACAACAGATTAACACCTTTCCTGGCATATCCTGTAAGGTCTATTTCATTTAACTGGTTTGGTTTTATTTCCTGATTTACCCAAGTATCATTCAGATTGAGTATACATTTTGACTCCGGATACATAAACAAAGTGACTTTCTTGATCGTCGAAGGATTATCTAGGTTGAATTCCTTAAAGAAGAAACGACGATAACGCTGCTGATAAGGTTCAATCCCATGAAAGTTTGCTGTTTCCAACCATTTTGCCTCTTCCAGGATACCCTTAGGCTGAATACGAATATCCATTTGCGGCTGATTGAAAATAACCGCTTTCTGTTCAAATCGCGGATTCATACCCGTCTTCAACTTATAATAAGCAGCCTTCTTATCAGTAGAGAAAATATAAATATCTCCAAATGAACTGTATAAATCCGCATCAGAAATATAGCATACCTTCTTTCCATCTTGTTCCAATAACCAGCAGTTATCAGCCTCTTTTTCTGTCAGAATAACAACATACTTTTCTTCTCCATTCTGCAATTGTACCTCAAGTACACAATCTTTTCCCGGATTCAGTCCGTTAACAATCCAACTATCACTTTCCTCCTGTATCTTAGCCCGACTTGCCTTCACTCCTTTCACAGTCGATTTATCAAAAGATAGCTCCACGGGAATTTGCCTGTTCTGGAAAAACAGATAACAATTATCAACGCTTCCCATTAATTGTGCCGTAGCATAATTCAAGCGCATAGCATCAAGTTCCACATTCAAGGGCCAGATAAAGACCGTACTATCCTGCATTTCAACACCTTTCTGAGGAAAACGAAGCATTTTATCTTTCAGTTTCACCTCAAACTTCACACTCTTCTGTGCCTTCTTCGGATGATAACGGGAATAATTGATTCCAAACATATAGCCGGTTTCATTATTAGAGCGTACAGACACCTGTAACCCATCTTCTTCCCATTTCGGGATAACAGGCATCATGGGAGCTAGGTCTTTCTCAAACTCATTGACAAAGTAATGCAGTTTTTTCACCTTCTTATAAGATTCCGCTATTTCTCCTGACTCACGGATAGCAGCCTGAAAATCATAAGACTTCACCGGTAGCCGACTCCAATACCCTGTTTTCAATTGTTCTTCCTCAGTAGACCATAGTTTACCCGTAAACTGAGTGGCACCGGCAAAAATATAATATCCCAGCAGATTAGACCCTGAACCAAGTTTGGCTATCATCATGCCCAACCCGTCTAAAGGATCGATGCTGAGTCGCCTGTGATAGGTATTTTGCACACCCACTCCCATTTCACAAGTAAAGAAAGGGTATTTTTCATATGTCATATACACATCTTGCCGCTTTATTTGATCATTACCTATATTCTCATTATCACGAAACGAGTCAAACAAGAAGTTTCCCGGCTGGTATTCTTTTCCCACATGTTCCACCCATGGAGCATCTGCATATCCTCCCCATAAAGGGATCACTTCAAAAGGAGGAACAGAACCATCTCCCCATCCAGTAACCGTATACATCGGAACATCAATACCATTTTCCAAAGCCGTATCTTTCAACCATTGGATATGTGGTTCACCCTCCTTGCCATACCAATATTCATTTTCCAACTGGATGCCTATGATATTCCCACCATCTTTATAGTAAAGCCCTTTCAACCGGTTAGCTATTTGAGCAAAATAGCGTTTGACATAATTCTGATAAACCACATCATTTGAGCGGTCTTTCAGATATTTTTTCTGTAAAATCCAATCAGGTGTCCCACCATTACGAGCTTCTCCATGCGACCAGGGACCCAGTCTCGGAACTACAAACAGCCCATGTTTCTGGCATAACTTAATAAAGCTGCGCAAATCCTTCTCATTCTCCCATTCAAACTGACCTTCTATCTCTTCGTGATGATTCCAAAACAAATAAGTCGAGATAATATTGATACCGCAAGCTTTCATTTTCAAGATACGATCTTCCCACAAATCCTTACGGATACGTGAAAAATGCAATTCTCCCATAACGGGTAGAATTGGCTTCCCGCTCACGGTCATATATAGGCTATTAACTTCTATTGCTCTCTCCTTAGGCCCCGGATTTCCCATTTTCAGATGACCGTACAAAGGTGTCTCCATGACGTTCGAAGCATCCAGTCTATAAACTTTCTGTGCTGATAAATTCGTAAACAAGCAAAAACCGATAAATAAAAAGGATATTTTTTTCATTTGTATTCTATCATTAGGTTAATAAACCGCTTCCATTGTCTGAGTACTCCACTGATCCGCCCAGCGAATAAGTGGTCTGTCTCCATCGAACTCAACCGGTAACCAAACATATCGTGAATTTATTAAATCCGTTTTATTCCACCTGTCAAACATAGCAATAAATTGATCCTGCATCCCTTCAATGGGAAGTACATAAGTACTTTGGGCATAAAATGTCTTATCGGCATCACGCCCCAAACAGGGGTTATCTTTCAGTTCCCAAACTCCCAACATTGAATCAGATACGGCCCATTTGGCTTTATTCGGGTCCCAACCGGTGCAACCGGATGAGAGCATATAATAATGACCGTTTCGTTTAAAGACTGCAGGAGCTTCCCGAGATTGTCCAATAAATCTCCGGACATAAGTTCCTGAAGGTTTTGTATAATCATCAGTCAGCAAACTGATATACAAAGTACTGTTCCATTCTGAGGAGCAAATATGATAAGCCTTTCCATCATCATCCTTGAAGATAGTCTGATCACGACTATCTGCTCCATTCGGTTTAAAAGACCCCAAATAAGTGAAGGTTCCTGTCGGTGAGTCACTGATTGCTACCCCAGCATGTGCCTTTTCATAATCAGGACTTTCAATATGCATCCACATTACAAACTTACCGGTTTTCTCATTATAGATGACCTTCGGGCGCTCTATCACTTGCGAAGGGTGAAGATCAGAAGTCGGATCATCATCTACCGTAGGCAGAACCTTACCCTCAAATTTCCAGTCTGTCAGATTCTTGGATGAATAGCAAGCCACCCCTCCAGCTTCAGCCCGCCAGCACTCCCAGGTTTTAACCCAGTCCAGGCGATAGGTAGAATCACCTTTAAATTCACCATACCAATAATAAGTACCTTCATGGTAGAGAATACCTCCCCCATGTGCATTTATCGGATTTCCATCCGTATCTTTCCAAATACTGCCGGGAGTTACGATATCTTTTCCCTGTTGCTTAGCCGACATCCGATCCACCGTCTTAATTGTAACCGATGCCCCTTTCATCCCCTCTGCTGAAACATTCAAGATTATCTCACCTGCATTTCCATCCGGTTGCAATATAGCCATTGCTTTACCTTTAAAAGTTTTAGGTGATAAGGAACGGAAACTTTCCATATCTGTAGGACATGCATTCCCAGATCCCCTGATAATACCATTTCCCACAGCACTCAAAGTCACTTTCATATCAGCATCAGGTACTACCTTACCCTCTTTATCAATCAATTCAACAGTGACATAAGCCAGATCATCCCTATCCGCTTTAATCACTTTGCGATCAGCGATTAAACGTATCTGTACCGGAGCACCTGTGGTTCTTAAAATAGCACATGAAGATTCGCTGTTGTCATAGATAGCCACTGCTTTCAATTCACCCGGCTGATAGTTGACTATAAACGTAGCCGTATAATCTTTCTTTGAAACTTCTTGCTCACCCAGCAATTCATTATTAAGATAGAGTCTTACCTTAGGCGCACGACTATAAACATTCACTTTTACAGGTTTGCCTTCCAGCCCTTTCCAATTCCAACTAAGAGATTCGTTCTTCCACCCCCAATAGCTCACATCTTCTGTTTTCCCGGCAGCCGGCAAAGGTTGTACCGCCATTGTTATTTCCCTTTCCTTCCAAACAATATCGCGGTAATAAGATTGTGGCTTCTTTTCTCCACAGATATCAATATCTCCACACCATGCGTTATACCAGGGCCACCCCATAAACTGAGGATTTTTCTCGCCTTTACTCAGTTCCAGTGTATGACCTATTCCCGATTCACCTAAATAATCAAGGGCAGTCCATACAAAATCACCAATGATATATGGATGCTTTTCCACCAGATTCCAGTTTACAGCAGCTTCCTGAGCAACAGTCTCACTACCATATATAATACGTGAAGGATCTTGCTGATGATCATTCTCATATTCGTACCACATATAGTTGTATCCTGCCACATCCAGATGCTGCATGGCTTTTACAGCATCTTCCTTCCACTTCAGTTGCGGATTATCCCAATAATCGTTGATAGCAGCAGTTACCGGACGCGAAGGATCCAACTTCTTCACTATATTCCTCAATCTTTCAGCAATCTCCACACCGGCATCATCCGAACGTTCCTGAATTTCATTTCCGATACTCCACATGATGACAGACGGATGATTCCGATCTCTTAACACCATTGCCGAAATATCTTTTTCGTTCCATTCATCAAAGAAACGATGATAGTCCTGAGGATTCTTTTCTTTTTGCCAATGATCAAAAGCCTCATCAATTACCAACATACCCTGCTCATCACAAGCTCTGAGAAAAGCTTCTGCCGGAGGATTGTGAGCACATCTGACTGCATTATATCCATTTGCCTTCAACAATTCTATTTTACGCATCTCCGCCCTATCCAACGAAGCAGCTCCCAACAAACCATTATCATGATGTACACAGCCACCTTTCAGTTTCAGAGACAAATCATTCAACTTAAATCCTTCTTTCGCACTGAAAGAAATGGTACGGATACCAAAAGGAATAGATATTTGATCCAACACCTCATGCCCGGAACTAAGCAAAATCTTCGCTTTATACAAATGCGGAGTATCAACCGACCATAACTTTGCCTGTTTCACCGGCAAAGAAAAAGCAATCGTCTGTTTACCAGCTGCATCAACATTCACAGATTGCTCTTCCACACCTACTTCCTCACCATCAGGAGAAATAATAGTAATCACCATATTTGCTTCCGCACTTTCAGTTTTCTCATTCAGCACATCTACCTCTATTGCCAATATTGCCTCATCATCTGTTACTTTCACAGTACGCACAGCAACTCCCCATTCATCCAAATGAACAGGATCGGTCTTAATTAACCATACATGCCGGTAAATGCCTGAACCGGCATACCAACGAGAATTTTTCCCCTCATTCGTTACCTTTACAGCAATAGTGTTCACTTCACCTGCCGGATGGCAATACGAAGTGATATCACATTTAAAGGATGAATATCCATACGCATTGAATTTCACTTTCTGTCCATTCACCCACACTTCGGACTGCGCATAAACTCCCTCAAAATAAAGGGAATGAAGCTTGTGAGCATCTTTACGGTCAATAATAAATGATTTTCTATACCACCCTTCACCACCTACGGTTTGTCCGGTAGCAAAACCTCCAATACTTTCCTTAGAAAAGGGTCCTACTGATAAACCTTCTGAATCGGGAAGAGGTTCTGCGCTCCAGTCATGTGGTAGATTTAACACTCGCCATTCCGAATCATCACAAGACTCTTTTGCTGCATCTTTTATTTGACCGAGATGGAATTTCCAGCCCTGATCAAACTTAATCTTTCGTACGGAACAATCCATACTCTGACTGCATGCTGTAACAATCAACGAGTTTACAATGACAAATACATATCGTTTTACTAATGCTTTCAACTTCATATTATCTCCTATTTTCGTTAGACCTACTCCTTATATATAACAAAGAGAAGATAGATAAAAGGTAAATTTTATCCGATTTTGATAGAATCTAGGGATACTCTTCATTATCCGCCAATATCCACTTTTCTATTGTAGATGTCTTTATTTACTCCTCTGATTTATAATAATATTAGCCACTGGAAGTCCTTGTACTTTTGCTGTTACAATAACTTTACCAGACGTTTTACCAGAACGCACCACCAACAGGTTGCTTCCACGCCACGTCTTCCGACTACTAGCAACGAAACCTTCTACACTCATAGGATTGGCATTACCTACTCCCTCAATCGTAGCATCCCCTTCTATAAAAAATTCCACCAATTCTTCAGCCAACTGATTCCTAATGCCTTTACTATCTACCAATTCTAATGTAATATAGCTTAGATCATTACCATCAGCTACGATTTCCGTTCTGTCTGCAGATAATCTGATTTTTTCAACCTTACCGGCACTTTCCAATGCTGCAGTGCCCACCTCATTGCCTTTATTATAACTCACGGCTTTCAATATTCCATGAACATAAGGTACTTCCCAAACAAGCGTATTTTTCTTATCGACAGTATTTTCTTGTTTGCCTAAAGATTCTCCATTCAAGAACAATTCAATCTGTTCACAATTGGAGTATACAGATACTGTCATCTTTTTTCCTTCATATCCCGGAAAATTCCAATGATCCACAACGTCCGGAAAATCCCATACACTCCACTCCGCCTTATCCGGATTCAAAGGGAAAGAGGGAACAGGAGGCGTCACAACAATATGGGATACCGGTGCCTCACTCCATAACGTTTCGCGCAAATAGGATTGGGGACGACGTTCGCCCGAAAGATTCAAATCGCCGCAATTAGCATGATTCCAAGGGAAAATACGTTTATCAAGCGGATACCCACACCAGCCGATACTTGCCTCACCAATATAATCAAAAGCAGTCCAGATAAAATCACCGATCACCCATGAATGATTTTCTACCCCTTTCCAATAATCATAAGCCTGGGATGCGTAGGATTCCGAGGCATAGATAATTCGGTCCGGGTGACGTTTGGCATCCAATTCATAACGATTTAAACAGTAATTATAACCACAAACATCCAAGGGGAGCAGAAAATCATCCGTTGCATCAACAATAGAGTTGACTCCCGCCGTAACAGGACGAGTTGTATCAAGTGCCTTCACAAAACCTGTCAATTCCCTGCATACCTCTACTACTTCAGTAGTTTCTTTGTTTTTGATTTCATTACCAATACTCCACATAATGACACAAGGGTGATTTCTATCACGTGCAACCATGCTATACAGATCTTCTTTCCATAACTTATCAAAATACTGTCCATAATCATCCTTGTAATGACCTTGTCGCCACATATCAAAAGCCTCATCTATCACCAACATACCTAAACGGTCGCAGGCATTAAGCAAAGCAGTTGAAGGAGGATTATGGGACAAGCGTAGCGCATTGAAACCAGCCGCCTTCAATAATTCAATTTTCCTTTCCTCTGCCCGATCAAAAGCCTTTGCACCCAAAGGGCCATTGTCATGATGAATACATCCACCTTTTAATTTCATGGATTTACCATTCAGATGGAAACCATTCTCTGCACTAAATGCAATATTTCGTATACCTATTGAAATACATTCCTCATCTATTATCTTATTGTCTTTCAGAAGACGGTTTACAACTTTATATAAGTAAGGATTGTCTGTAGACCATAATTGCGGAGAAGTCACTTCTAATATATGGTTAATTTCTGTTTTTTCTTGATTATCCAATGTTACCAGTTGCTCCTTCCAAGCTACAGTACGGTTCTCCTTATCTACAATCTGTGTTTCCAAAATCACTTTTCCAGTTACTTTCTCTGTATTTGCTAGAACGCTCTGTACATGTACCTCTGCTTTATTGGTTGTGGCAACAGGTGTGGTGATAAACGTCCCCCAAGTCTCAAAATGAAGCGGATTGGTTATTTTCAAAGAAGTATGCCTATAGATTCCCGAACCTGTATACCAACGGCAGTTCAGACCTTCATTCTTTACGCGAACAGCTATCAGGTTTTTTTCTCCAAATCGCACATAATCTGTTATATCCAGCTCAAATGCAGTATATCCATAAACATGATTGGCTACATGGCGATCATTCACCCAAATATCTGCATTCATATAAATTCCATCGAAAGCAACAACTATACATTTCCCTTTCTCAGCTGTATCCACATAGAAATGCTTCCTATACCAGCCAGTTCCACCGACAGTAAAACCTCCCGAAACCTCAGTGATAGCATCAGCAGTAAAAGGAGAGTTTGTTCCGGGAATATTTTCAATACTCCAATCGTGGGGAAGATTCACCAGACGCCATTGTGAATCGTCTAAATCTGATCTCTCACCTTCAATAATATCTCCACGATGGAACAACCACCCTTCATCGAAAGATTGTTCTCGAGGGGTGGGCTTCTTTTCACTGCAACTACTCAATTCCAACGTTATTAACAAAAGCAATAGGCTGTATATACTTCTCATATCATTACATTTAGCAGAGCAAAGGCTGGCCTTCAGACAAGATTTTCATCCGACCAGCCTCTTTCTGGAATTTATTTCAATTATTTACCACCCCATTCTGGTGCCTGAACCAAAGCCCTATTATTATCTAGCTCTGATTGAGGAATAGGCCATACATATCCCTTTGATGAATCGAAGACATGAGAACCTGCTCCACCGTCTGCCCGACATCTTTCGTATGCTCTATCCATTTCTTTCCAACGCATAAGGTCAAAATAGCGGGTACCTTCTAAAGCCAACTCCACCCTTCTTTCATGTTTCACCACATCGAGCAATTGGTCATAAGAGAGGTTGGAACCTTCAGCATCTTCCACCTTCGGCATCATCACATCGGCACGCTGACGCACCTGGTTCACCAGTGACATTATTTCGTCTTTACCCGTATTTTGCTTAGCCAAAGCTTCTGCGCGCATCAATAGCACATCAGCATAGCGAATGACATACATATCCTGATTATCAGCAGTCCATGTAGTAGGTTGATTTTGATATTTACGCATGAACAATTGGAATGGACTGTTCCAGGACCACCATGCATCACTAACTTTACCATCATACGTATCACCATTCTTCGTCATCAGTGTATATGTCAAACGTGGATCGCGAGTTGAATCATCATTCGGATCATAGATTTCCGAAGAAGTAATGGGTTTGCCATCTTTGCAATAAAAATCGTTTGCCAAATTCGGATAAGGCAACTGCCACTCCATCGGATAACCATAATTATAAGCTAAAAAACCACCTTCACCATTTTGTTGATCAGTATTTTTAAAGCGAATGGCAAATACTATTTCTTTGCTGGCACCACCAGCTTCTGTAAACAACGTACTGTAATTGGGATCTATTATATAGCCTAAACTCATGACCTGCGCAGCAGCATCTGCAGCCTCCTTATACATTTCGTTATACAAGTATACACGAGTCAATAGACCTAGTGCAGCACCTCTAGTAGCGCGTCCTCTATCAGCAGTAACAGGTAACATCCCCTCGGCAGTAATATCTTTCAGATCTTTGACTATATCAGCTATAATTTCTGATTTCGGCGACTTAGGCACTTGGCTTGTTTCAGTAGTCAACACATTAAAAACTTTGGGAACATCGCGATATAAGCTAGTCAGATGATTGTAAAACAAGGCTCTAATGAATTTGGCTTCACAAACAATCCTTGTACCAGCCTCCTCACTTATTTTACCAGCTTCCAACATTTGTGGTACTTTCTCAATAACATTATTGCATCGCGCAATACCTGTGTAAGAAGCATTCCATACTGCTTTGGTAACAGCAGACGTAGGACTCATGGTGTTATTAGTAATAACATCGGGTCCAACCCACGGAATCCAAGCAAAATAACCATTATCCGTAGCAAATTCCAGTTCGCGCAAACTACAAGTCTTGTCCCCCGGCCAACAGAATCCCAAACTGCCTTCACTCTGCAAAGCATCATAACAACCGACTAATGCCTTAGTTGCATCAGCTTCTGTATTCCAAAAATTACCATTGGACAACTCTGACAAAGATTCACGGTCCAAGAAGTCTGAACAAGAAAAAAGAGAGAAAGCCAATGAGAAAATAACTGAATAATATATTTTTTTCATGATTCTTTTATTTTAAATTATAATGTGATGTTTAATCCTACAGAGAACGTCTTGGCATTAGGATAAGCGTGACCACGAGTATCAGTACCATACTTTTCTGGATCATAATCATCAATACCAGTAATAGTCAGAATATTCTGTGCAGAAACATATATTCTCAGACGTTCCAGTTTTGCTTTACGAATCCATTCTTGCTTGAAAGAATAGCCCAATTCAATGTTTTTTAAACGTAGGTAAGAAGCATCTTTCAACCAAAATGAAGAAGGTTGACTATTATAATCACCATTACCTAAACGTGGGAAATTTCCGTTAGGATTAGCACTCTCAGAGTAACGATCTAAAAATACTGTTGTAACATTACCCGAAATAGTAGGATAATCCATTACGACACGATCTACACCAGCCACTCCCTGAAAAAAAGCAGAAAAATCAAATCCTTTATAAGCAGCATTTAAACCAAAACCATAAGTAAAATCAGGAAATGGATTACCGATTACTGTACGATCATTAGTATCCACCACTCCATCCGGTTTGCCTTCTGGGCCACTAATATCCTTGTAACGAATATCACCCAGCTTCAGGGCACCGCCACCAACAGAATTCTTTTCATTGGCTTCATCCACATCTTCTTGTGTACGATACAATCCATCAGCTACATAGCCATAATAAGAATTGATAGGATGTCCTTCCAAATTAATAGACCAATCTGTAATCCAAGAATCTTTACCATGTAAGTCAAGAATCTCATTTTTCACTTTACTGAAATTAACATTTGCACCAAATGTCCAATCTCCCCATTGATCATTATAACCTAAAGCAAACTCCCAGCCCTCATTTTTTACTGATGCAGCATTAACATAAGGTTCCGTAGAAATACCTACAATTCCAGGAATAGGCAATTGCAACAAGATATCAGAGGTTTTTTTATAAAAATAATCGGCAGTAAGGGTAATTTTATTATTCAGAAAAGCAGCATCTATACCTACATCCGTAGTAGCAGTTGTTTCCCATTTTATATCAGGGTTCGCTAATGAGGAAATAGCTACACCTTGAGTTTTATTATCTCCCCATACATAATTATTACCTAAACCAATATATTGTGCAAATGGATAGTAACCAATTTCCTGATTACCCAATTCTCCCCAACTAGCTCTCAATTTCAATTGACTAATAAAGTTATATTTTTCCATGAAGGCTTCTTGAGCAATATTCCAGCCCACAGACACAGAAGGGAAATAACCAACACGATTCTTCTTTGGGATTCTAGAAGACTCATCACGACGAAGATTAAACTCTAACAGATAGCGATCTTTGTAATTGTAATTCACACGACCAAAAAAAGATCTTAAGGCAGCTTCAGCAGCATCTCCTTTGGCAGAAGTGCTTAAAGCACCATTCAATACAGAAATATTATCACTTGGAAGATCCTCGCCTGTTGCTGTAGTAGAACGGAAATTATTATATTGATTGGATTGCCCCAATAAGAAGTTGAATGCATGTCCACTCACATCAAAATGATAAGTTATAAGATTTTCATTGATCCACTGAGTTTCAGAATAATAAGCATCTGTTAGATAATTTTTACCACTTCCTCCTACAGGATTACCATACGAGTCCAATGGGATATAAGCAGGTTCAGCAGCAATACTGTTCCATTGGTTATATTGATAAGCAAAACTCGTTTTTATAGATAGGTTCTTAATTGGCTCAATTTCTAAGAAAGCCTTACCATCAAAGCGACTGTACTTCTTCTTTGAAGTAATTGTAGTGGCATATGCCGGATTCTTAATGGCCTGCATTTTGTCGTTACCATCTACAAATCCCCAATCACCATTACTATATTTATAAGGCACCGAAGGACGGGAATGCCATTTCATCTGTTCGAATACATAGTAAGTACCAATGGTCGGCTCCTCTACTTCTTCGTGGTTACCAGAAACATTCAGTCCTAAAGTGATTATATCAATGAATTTGCTGTCAGCATTCAAACGAAAATTAAAACGGTCAGTACTTGTACCTTCCATGATACCATCCTGTCCCATATATCCTACCGACCCCATATAATGAGAAGTTGCATTTCCACCCGACATAGACAAATGATGTGTCTGTATAGGAGCAGAACGAAATATTTTATCCGACCAACGAGTATTAGCAAATAAATCAGGGTTAGATCCATCTTTCATTTGCTGAATCATTTCGGGAGTAAAATTCGTAGTTACATCTCCCATAGCTTCATTCTGCTCATTATAAAGAGTTGCCCAATCCCATGAATTAATATAGGTAGGTAGAACCGTAGCTTTCTGAATGCCGTAAGATCCACTATAAGATAAAGTTTTTTTGTCCGTATGTCCACGTTTCGTTGTTACCAAGACTACACCGTTGGCTGCACGTACACCATATATAGAAGCGGAAGCTGCATCTTTCAAAACCGAAACATTTTCAATATCATTCGGAGATACACTATTTAAACTTCCTTCCACACCATCAATCAACACCATAGGATTACTGTCACCAAAAGTGTTTATACCGCGGATACGGATTTCCACATCTCCCTCAGCACCGGGTTGTGCAGAGAAAGAACTCACGGTAACGCCACTCATTCGTCCTTGCAGCAAACTGGAAGTATTGGATACCGGTATGTCTTTAATATCATTGACTTTTACAGAAGATACTGCTCCCGTCAGATTGGCTTTTTTCTGTGTACCATAGGCCACAACCACAACTTCATCGATCAATTCCGAGCTTTCTTTTAATACAATATTAATTTGTTGGTTTGCCCGGACTATTTTCATGACTTGCGTCTCATAACCTATATAAGAAATTACAAGATTTTGTCCGACTGATGCCTGAATAGAGAAATGTCCGTCTACATCTGTAATCAGACCATTCGTAGTACCTTCTACTACTACAGAGGCTCCAATTATCGCTTCACCGGCAGCATCCTTCACAGAACCTTTTACTGTTACAGCCTGTTGTGTAATGGCTGATGTTGAAGAACCGAGATCTTTTTCTGTTGATGCATAAGAGAGAGTTACTCCACCAAGGAATAACAATCCGAAGATGATTCGTCTTTGCAAAACATGTTGTTTATTCATAATATTTTAAATTAAAAAGTTACTGATGTAAAAGTCTCTGTTTCTTTATAAACAGGATAACAGAAAAGCGCAAAAGAATAACAAATTCCTGTATCCACTATCAAAAACAGGAATTTGTTATCAATCGGCACGATTCTTTTATTTTTAAGCGTCTTCAAAAAGAAGGGGATCGCTTATTTTTTCCTACTTTTGATTATTGAATTTTAATCAGTATGCTATGACTAAAATAAGATTTATTTTATACTCTTTCTTATTGTTTCTCCTTTGTGGATGTAGCCTTTCAAATATAACTAATGCTGATAAGGTCCGATTGATTTTAGATACGGACTTGGGACCTGACTACGATGACGTGGGTGCCATGGCAGTGATGCATGCATTAGCAGACAGTGGATATGTAGATATACTGGCTACTATATCGTCTAATAAGTCCGAATTAACAATTCCTTGCATTGAAATCATTAATACATACTTCAAACGACCTGATATTTCTCTTGGTGTTGCTAAAGGAGAAAGTGCTGTCACATTGGAATGCCCGCACAACAAGAAATGGACTGAAGTTTTGCCTCAGAAATATACCCACCGAATAGCAAAATCATCAGATGCCCCCGATGCTGTTAAGGTATATCGATCTATTTTATGCACGCAACCAGATAATAGTGTCACAATCTGCACCATCGGAGCTTTCTCCAACCTAAAAGAACTGCTACAATCAAAAGGAGACGAATTTTCACCGGAAACAGGAGTAGAACTTGTACGCAGAAAGGTTAAACAGTTGGTTTCCATGGCAGGAGTATTCCCCGAAGGACGAGAATATAATATATATTGTGACGCTTCCTCCTCTTCTTTCGTTGTGAGCCATTGGCCTACAGACATTATCTTCTGTGGATTCGAGATTGGCTACAACATAATAACCGGTCGCCGGGTTAGCCGGATGCCTGTAGAAAATCACCCTATAAAAGATGTGTTTTTACTATGCATGTCGCAGGGAGAGCCACAAGGTAGATGGAGTTGGGATCAGGCAACCGTTTGGGTAGCTATAAAAGGCTATACGCCTTATTATATCAGTGAACGGGGAGTTATATCTGTAGACTCTGAAGGTAATAATACGTGGAGAACTACAAGAACAGGAAAGCATATCCGTTTAATAGAGTCTTTACCTGCAAAAGAAATGGAGGATTTACTCGAACAATATATGATGCATTGTCCTAAACATTAAAATTATGAGAAAGTTATTATTTATATTCGCACTCTTTTTAGCTTCCACTGCCGGAGCACAGAAGTTATTGCATTATGATTTAGCAGATGGGTTATCAAGTTCTGAAATCACTTCCATCTGTGAAAATGACTATTATATGTGGATTGCTACAGAAGATGGACTCAACCGTTTTGACGGACATCGGTTTAAAGTCTATAAATCGGGGAAATCAGCAAATAACAGTCTTAAGAATAACAATATAGAAACCTTGTTCCTTGATTCCAAAGGCTTGTTATGGATTGGCTTTAAAACCGGAGGAGTAGATATATACAATCCGCGGACCGACCAGTTCACCCACCTCAATGAACAAGTTTCCGAACCCATCCCTAACCGAATTGTTTCCATATTCGAAGACTCTGATCATAACATCTGGCTGGGAAGCTGGGAAGAAGGTATATGCAAATTAACTCCCAAGAATACAGAACGTACCAGTTTTACTGCCGAACGCAGCCATTCAGGAGCCATTGTTTCCAGTTTTGTGGAAAAGCCTAAAGGATATATATGGATCAGCACCTATACAGGACTTGTGATGTACAATTCCCGAAAACAAATATGGGCAAACATTACCCCCAAGAACCAAACCATCACACAAATACACGACACCGGAGAAGAAAATACACTATATTACTCTTCATGGGATAATGCACTCTATGGATTAACATGGAGTCAACAACCCGAACAAGCCCGGACCATCCATCTCTATAACAGCAATACCCCCATATACCGCATAGAAGGAGAAGCAAATAAACTTTTAATCGGCACATGGGGAGAGGGAATAAAAGTATATGATAAAGAACAAGAACGTATTTATCCATTGCCCGGCACAGAACATCTGGGCACTACTTTTATCAATACTATTTATAAAGATAGTCTTGATAATATCTGGATAGGTTCATACGGAAAAGGACTCTATAAATACTCCTCCTCAGACAGGGGAATCAATCAGTTACTCTCAATTCGTAAAACACATTCTCCTATCACTTCTATCGCCCTTTTACAAGATAAAATATTGTTGGGAACTTTAGGAGACGGCATGTATCATTTCGATATGCGTACCTCGACTGAAAAGGAAAACTACAAAAGCAGAGATAAATTCAAGGACCATATCTTATCTATCGGGCAAAATAAGGATATTACGTTAGTGGGACACGATGGCATAGGATTATTATATTCTTTCCAGAATAATAATTCGCAGGAAATTCAATGGAAAGAATTTACGGCAAGCACTGAATTAGAAAAGATTACGACTTTCTATATAAAAGATAATAAGGTGTGGATAGGCACCAAACAAAACGGTCTGATGTCCGTATATCTGGACAAGAAGAACCAACAAATAAAAGATTATATCCATTATGACTATTTCAGTCGGGACAGAATAAACGCTATCATACCTTATCGTGACAATCAATTGTTCATAGCTTCGCATAATGGGCTCTCTATCTTCAATGCATCGGACCAGGTCACTCTAAAAGATAAAATCATCGACCAGGAGATTGTCTACTCTATCATAGAAGATAAGAGTAATAAATGCTGGTGGATAGGAACATCAAACAATCTGTTGAAGATGGAAGTATCCAATGATTCACTGCAAGTTTCTACAGCATTCCCTACATACCCATTGCCACAAGGGGCCATCAAGTCATTGTTGCTCGATGATAACCAAAATCTATGGTTCTTTATCGGTGAAAAGATATTCTGCTACATAAACAATGAACAACGCATTTGCGAACCGAATATCAGCTATTGGGGCAATTCTTCCATCCTTTCAGCTGAAAAAATAACTTATGAAAACAAAGAATATATCCTGTTCAGCAATACCGAACAGCTCATGGCCATGGATGTGGAAAAGGCACTGCATCAATATGATAAAACCAAACTCATATTGACCGATCTAGAGATCAACCACCAAAAGATACAAGTCGGTGACACGATAAACAACCGGGTGATTTTAAAAGAGAATACCGAATATATTCCTTCCATCACCCTCTCTTATGCCTCCAAATGGATCTCCCTGTCCTTTACTGAAATATGGGAAGCCAACTACTGCAATAAATATCTATACAGGATGATCGGTTTTACCGACAGCTGGCAATATCTTGATATGTCCGTACCTCTGACCTTCTCACAACTCAACCCAGGTACATACACTCTGGAAATTATGAAATATAACGAAGAGTCAGGCACCAAACCATGCTGGTCCATGAGTATTATTGTCGCTCCACCCTGGTGGAAAACACCTTTGTTCTATTCCATTTCCTGCCTGATTATCTTGTTGAGCATCGCACTCATAATATATATGATTATCAGACACTACAGAAGAAAGAGCATACAAAAGATACAGGAGATGGAGACATTGAAGAAAGAAGAACTATTAAAGGAAAAGGAAAGTTTCTTCGAAAGTCTCGGGCACGACCTGATTACACCTTTATCTTTGATACTGGCACCTGCCAATGATATGTTGCGTGAAACCAAAGAAGATGATATCCAGTATGAAAGACTATCCATCATCACTAAGAATGCTGCATTCTTATCCGATCTATTTTCTACAATCCTCGACTTCAAGCGAGTGGAATTCTCTGAAGTAAAGATAAACAATAGAACCATAGAAATCGTATCATTCTGCCGCATCATAGTGAATGCATTCAATTATCTGGCAAGCTCTAAAAAGATCCAGCTATCTTACCAAGCCAATATCCCCTCCATACATATATGGATTGATAGTGTGAAATTTGAAAGGATTTTATATAACTTGCTGAGTAACGCCATCAAGTATACCCCCGATCAAGGCAGTGTATCGGTAGCACTGGAATATATAGATGGGCAATTGAGTGTATTCATAAAAGATACGGGACCGGGTATCAATCAGCTATACCAGACAACTGTATTCAATAAATTCTATCGTGAGCCCCAATACAATAAAGAAAATACTCCCAACGGATTGGGCATAGGATTATATGTCGTAAAGAAATTCGTATCAGTAATGAACGGCACAGTTTCTATTGACTCACAACCCGGACAAGGCACCACACTGTGCATCAAACTACCGGTAGAGAATTCTGAAAAATATCAGGAAGCAACTGATATTACCGAATTTAAAGCACAGGCAACCAATATGGAGAACAGTGCCACCATACTTCTTGTAGAAGATAACGAACAGATACTTAAATACCTTACGGACAAATTGACGGAGTACTTCAACATAGTGACAGCCCCCCATGGAGAAGAGGCCTTGAAATTAGTAGATGAGTATCTTCCTGAAATCGTAATATCGGACATCATGATGCCCGGTATGGATGGCCTGACACTATGCCGCCACATAAAGGAGAATTCCCTTTATGCCGATATATTCGTTATATTACTGACTGCCAAAACTTCATCTGAGGATGAACTGAGAGGCTATAAAGAAGGCGCTGACATCTATATCAAGAAACCTTTTGATACGGAAGCATTGATTAATCAAATAATGAATATCTTGAATACGCGCCAAAAGCGAAAAGAACAACTCCTGAAGAACCTGATTGCCAAAGACAGCGATACCATTGAGTTCAATTCCAAGGAAGTATTCCTGCAACAGGCCATGAAGGTGATAGAAGAGAATCTGGACAAGGCAGACTTCAACATTGAGGAATTCTCAATAGCCATGAATATCAGTAAGACAGTGCTTCATAAGAAATTCAGAATGCTCATCGGGCAGACACCCAATCAGTTTATCCGGGCCATCCGGCTTCGAAAAGCATCCGAGCTATTGATAAACAGTGATTTGTCTATTGCGGAAATTGCCTACTTGACCGGTTTTAACCAGGCACATTATTTCATTAAGTGCTTTAAGGAAGTATATAATGAAACACCCAAGAATTTCAGGGATCTAAAAAAAGGAGACCGATAACCTCAAAAAAGGGATGACTGTGAAGCGGTTCCAGCCATCCCTTTTCCAATTTTATTTCTTATCAGCAGAATATTCAACCTCATAAACTTCCAATAAGCAGTGTTCGCTATTCCCATCTATAGTGGTACAACTTATTTCCAACGGACGTCCTTCTTTTATATCGTCAGCAGAAACCTCTCCTACCGCCCATGACAAACCGCACCAGATCATCTTATCATGCGATTTCTTTACCGGAACTGCACGCTTGCCCTGCTTTACTTCTATATTGAAGAAATGATCCATTTTAATCCCGGTGGGAGGAGCACCGCCCCACGAACGGAATGCTTTTCCACGCTCATCCAGTTGCTGAAAGAGAATTCGCACAGTTTTCCCTTTTGAAGAAGTGTAATGTGCCTGCAAGATATGCTCATTTTTCTTTTGCGCATCTATTTTTACCTTTTGAATTGTTGCAGGGATAACGATATCTTTCTCAATACCTAAATCATACTCCCGGGCACTGAACTTACCGTACCCGACAACAACCATCTGTTCCGGACCCAATTCCACAATATTCTTTTCTAAAACAGGTATAAAACCACTGTCTGTGAAAAGCACCCTCCCCGTTCCTGTCGCTTCAGGCAAGGTTATTTTGACTTTCTCCTGTGAGGCGTTTACCACAGTATAAAGGTTTCCTCCTTCAGCGGAAGCCATATATCCGTATGGCAGAGCCTTACCGGGGATGGAACCGAATGCCGAAATATTTCCATACTGCTGTACCTTCATATACAATTGCTGCACTTTAGCCATCCAGCAAGCATCATCATCACTTAACAAATCAATATTTCCATGACAAACATTCAACCAGCCTCCGCGTGCCATCGTCAAAATCATCATACCTTTCCAAGCATTTAAGGCCCTGTTATAACAAGTACCCGTGGTGCCAATCATAAAAGCACAATTATCAATGCGCTGAACCGGTACTCCGTTAAACAAGTATTGGAAAGTCATGTAATCCGAATACAAATCCTGTGAGCGCCAGAAATTCATCATCGGCACATCGGATAGACGGGGATCACCGCAATACATCGTATCAAATATTTCCAGCCAACGTAGGTCTACCGTTTTTCGAAACGGAGTAACCGTATTTTCCATATCTCCCCCGAAACCATTGTAACCAATAAAAAGTACATCCGGATTCTTATAACGGAATTCTTTTATGGCAGAAATAAAGGCATTTTTATTCTGTTCCTCAATGTCAGCAGGTAGCATCGTACATTTGGCATCAGGAGTTGCCGCATCAAAATAAGCAAAATCAAATTTGAACATCTTGATACCCATATCTGCGTACATTTGCAGAGTCTGCATAAGATGATGCAAATATCCTCCCCTGAACAGACAAAGAGTTACTCCGTCTTCCGCCACAGAACTTTCCCATTCCGGAATAACTTTCATCGTATTTGCCTCGCCACCTATACGCAGCAAGTTCGTAGAGAACCACAAACCGGGCTTTATTCCTTCTCTTTTACACGCATCCAGCCAACGCTTGGGACCTTCCGGCCAACAGTCCGATCTCCACTTACGATATCCTTCATTCACATCAAACCAAAATGCGTCCATCAGATAATAATCCACTTGTACACCCATTTTTTTCAAACGCGCAATGTGATCCAACTCTTTCATTGCCAATGTCTCATTCAAAGGAATGTTATCAGACAATTCATCGTAGGCGGACCAATTGTTATAGACAAATACAGGTTTGGTCAATCTTGCTGTTTTATTTTTATTCCATCCGTCAGATACATCCTGCGCCACTCCCGGAAGGAATATGCACAACAAGATCAACAAGGTATTTATTCTTATTCTATTCATAAATCATATCTATTTTTATCAAAGACTGTTTATTCACCGAAAAACTTAGTCCACAACTTCAAAAGTCAGTTTCCGTCCACCTACCGACACTATAAATTCACCCGGCTCTAAAAAGCGCTTGCCCGTTGCATCCGTATAGCTCAAATCTCTCATAGGATCAATATCAAACCGAAAGACTCTGCTTTCACCGGCATTCAACGACTGTTTCTCGAAGAATTTCAACTCTTTCATAGGACGGGAAATAGTACAGAACGGATCGGACACATACCATAACACGGTTTCTTTTCCTTCCACCTTACCCGCGTTAGTCACTGTGACCTCAGCTGTTATCTTCTGATCCTTCCTGATTTTCAAGGAAGAAAGTTTCGCATCTGAATAAACAAAGGTAGTATAACTCAATCCATACCCGAACGAATATAAAGGTTCGGTAGGAATATCCTGATAATCCCCCATCGCATCGAACGGACGGGCAGACTGCCGCATGTTATAATAGACCGGTATCTGGCCTGTAGACAGTGGGAATGTCACTGACAACTTTCCAGAAGGATTCACCCTGCCCGATAAAATGCCTGCCAGAGGAGTTCCTCCCGCAACACCGGGCTGCCACATCTCAATGATAGCTTCTACCTGAGGTTCCAGTCTGATTAATTCAAGAGGGCGGCCACTGGAAAGAACAAGTACAATGGGCTTATTCGCCTGCTTTAGATGCAAAAGCAACTTCTCCTGAATATCGGGCAAAGCAATCGTAGAGCGTGAAGCATTCTCTCCACTCCACTGTTTGGACTCGCCTAAACATAGTACTACAACATCGGATGCTTCAGCCGTTTTTAAGGCAGCAGAGAAACCCGATTCATCACTCCCATCCAATGCACAACCCTGCTCGTAGTCCAACCGTACTTTATCGCCAAATTCTTTCTGCATTCCTTCATAAATGGTCTCCACATCTTCAGCCTTCCCTTTAAAAGCCCAAGCACCTAATAGATTAACACTATCCTTTGCTATAGGGCCTATCACCGCAACTTTTTTAATCATTGAAGAAAAAGGTAATAAGTTATTTGCATTCTTCAACAGCACCATTGATTCTTCTGCCAAACGACCAGCCAAAGCAATATCCTCTTGCTGCAAATAACGTTCTTGCTCAATCAATTCTTTCGCATAAGGTTCATCAAATAAGCCCAGGCGAAATTTGAGTCGGAGTATACGGGCAACCGCATCATCTATCTGCGACACTTGTATCTTCTTTTCAGCAACCAACTGCTCTAAATATTCACAATATACATTATCACGCATATCCATCTCCACACCGGCATGAAAAGCCTTATACGCAGCTTCTTTCCGGTCTTTGGCAACACCCTGATAAATTAACTGTTCTATTGCATTCCAGTCGGATACGACAAAACCATCATGTTGCCACTTATTTTTTAGGATTTCAGTTAATATATAATGATTTGAAGTAGCAGGTATTCCGCTAATATCATTAAAACTACTCATAAGTGTAGCAGCACCTGCTTTTACACCAGCTTCATAAGGCGGTAGATAGGTTTCCCACAAAGCCTGGGGTGATATATCTGTATATCTGTAATCCCGCCCGCCTTCGGATACTCCATAACCTACATAATGTTTCAGACAAGCTGCGATAGAATATGGATCTGACAATTTCTCACCCTGGTAACCCTTTACCGATGCTATGCCAAATACTGTATTCAGGTAAGGGTCTTCTCCATAACATTCGGAAATACGCCCCCAACGAGGATCTCTCGCCACATCAATCATAGGAGAAAATGTCCAGTCAATACCTGACAACACAGATTCCTTAGCAGCTACCCTGCAAGCCAGAGTCACCAAATCCGGATTAAAACTGCAGGCTTGTGCCAATGATATCGGATACACAGTACGCAATCCATGAATTACATCAAATCCGAAGAGAATGGGTATTCCCAGGCGAGATTCTTCCATTGCCTTACGCTGAATCTGATTACGTAACTTCGGATCGGTATGGAGATAAATCAACGAACCAATCTCCGCCGGAAGATTTTTCACTTCCTTACCTATATTATTGGGATTATCATTCTCCCCAAATGTATATTGATTCAGCTGAAGCACCTTTTCATGCAATGTCATCCGCTTCAGCAAATCTTTTACTCTGATTTCAACTGGCTGTCCCGCATCTTGATAAATCGGCTTTTGTGACTGAACAGATAACCATGGGAGCAAAACCAATACAAATAATATCAATAGTTTTCGCATAATATCATGTTATTAATTAATCCCAATTGTCAGTTCGGAAGGACGATACTGGCAAACCGCCTGTACCAAATAATTCAGCTTTCACAAAATCTTTAAATGCATATCTCACAGCTTTAGGCTCCGTCACATATTTACATGAAACAACCACAGTACCTTTTTCTTCATCAATGTAAGCCTCCGCCTTATGGAATACTTTATTATCTCCAGATACCTCAAACAGTTCTAAAGTCTTCCCGTAGCTGGTAAGCCCGTTAAATTGATTGTCAAAATGGATAATAGCCTTATTTCCCTCAACTTCCATTCTGCTGAAAGTTGGACTTTCTGCTTCAAATCCTTTCACTCCATAGGTTTTAGAAAGCGCCAGCATGCCCAAACGATCGCCCACTTCTTTTTTCCTTCTCGGATGGATCAGATATCGCTCTCCTACATCCAACAATACCGCCATTGCAGAGTTTGGAATCAGCTTCAGACACTGTCTTTGCGCTTCCCGTTGATAAGCCGAAACTTCCGGCCATTGAGGTGTAAAAAAGTTCCACTCTTTATAGTCGTAAGGGGCAATCTGTGCATAATAGAAAGGTATTTCTCCTAGTCCCCATGCTTCGCGCCATTTACTTACCATGGCAGCAACTGACGGAGCATAACGAAGCACATTGAAAATGTTGGATTCACCTTGATACCAGATAATACCTTTTATACCATATCCCACTAGCGGATGAATCATACCATTATACAAAACCGTAGGCACATTACTAATCCACGGAGAAGTTTCATCACTCAATGGCGGTACGGGGATATCATCAAATTGTTTACAAGCCTCCGCATTCATCCATGCTTCGATGTTGGAGCCTCCATAACTGGCATTAATAATACCGACTGGCACATCTATATTACGCTGTAAGAAATCAGCAAAGAACCATCCCACAGCCGTACATTCCGCTACATTCTCCGGAGAAGCCTTCACCCATCCGGCATCAAAATGCTCCAATGGTTTATAGGCCGCTAAAGTAGGTATATTAATGAAATGTATTTGCTTTTTTGCTGAAGATAATATGGTCTCCGTAGCCCCCAACACCGGCTGGCAATAGTATCCTTTCAACGGCATGCTCATGTTGGACTGTCCGCTTGCCAGCCATACTTCTCCCACAAACACATTCTGAAAGACTTTCTTCTTATTGGCAGTGACTGTCACCTCATAAGGTCCTCCGGCAGCAGGCGTAGGTACGACTATCTTCCAGGTTCCTTTAGAATTAACAACCCCTGTATATTCTTTATCAGGATTCCATGAAGTGGAAATAGTCACTTTCGCTCCCGGTTTTCCCCATCCCCAGAACGGATTATTTATTTTTTGCTGCAACACCATATTGTCACTGAATATATCAGCAACCTTAAACTCCTGTGCCTCAGCAAAGCATGCCAAAGCACAAAAGAATACTAGATTTAATAATACTTTTTTCATCTATCAGATTTCTATTTATTTATGAATATAATTCTTTTTGCAAATTCATTTACCTTCATATTCAAATCAGAAAGGCTATGTATTTCTTTATTTCGCACTTTCAGACTATGAATGTATACTCCATCCACTCCAAACTCTTGATTCTTCCCTAATATCTGTGAAGTCACCTGTTGCAGACCACACCCAACATGTACATTATTTATCCGAACATTACTAATCGTACAATTTCCCACACATTCCCGCCAGCTCTTATCTGTTATTTCAAAATCGATCAGACGGGGAGATTCAGTACCATTGAAATCGAACTCTTCCACAAAGATATTCTCAAACTTGACATTTTCAACATAGGTAGAGTCATAGGCGTTTATTACTAAAGCACGTTTGCATTTTACTACATCTATATTCCTGAATGTTATATTCTTGAAATATTCCACCCCTGTTTCCGTACCGATCTTAGTTGCAGCAGAATTACCAACTGTCAAAACATCATCAAACAGTATATTCTCAGAAATAAACAATCGCTCCTTATCAAGCCCTTTCACCACCAGGTTGTCATCACCGGCATGTATCACAGCATGTGTGACTGAACAATCAACAGAGGAATCAAAATCAATGCCGTCCGTATTAGTCCAGTTCTTATAAGGACGGTTATTGAATATCTTTATATTTTTCAAATGGAAGTTTTTGGAACGATAGACTCTCGTATTCCAAAAGGAAGGATCACGAAGCATAACACCATCAATTAATATATCGTTGCAATCCGATGCATATAATAAATGAAATCCAGTACCTCCATTGTTACGCAGTCCTGACCAACCAGAACCATCAATGACACCATAACCTAATAAACGGAAATTTGAAACATTATCCAGGCGGATCAAAGACTTATCCGCATAATCTTTCACATCTTCACTTCCCAATAACAAAGCTCCTTCTGATAAGATAACAGACATATTGCTCCGCATTTTCAATTCTCCTGTTTTATATATACCCGCAGGAAAATATAAAACTCCATTCATACGGGAAACATCATCTATAGCCTTCTGAAGTTTCGCAGTTTCAATACTTTTTCCTGTATTATCCACCTGATAATCCATAATATCGGTCAAAGAACCTGTAAAGGTATCGGACTTATAATCCTGCATTTTATCAACCAAAATAAAAAGTTCTTCCATTCTGTTTATTTTGACCAGCAAATAAGTGGGTCCATCAAGAGAAAATGAAAGAATATGATCCTTGACCAGCCCTTTAAGTTGCTTCCTTTTAGGGCTAATGGAGTAATATTCAATAGGATTATTTATCTCGATTTCTATTGTTACGGGCTTATCACCACCATACACAATCCTAGTATAATGAATAGGGACATCAAACTTTTCCAGTTTTTCAACAGTAGCAACTTGTCCGTTCACTCTCACTTGAAATTGATTACTGAACGGAAGATCTCCTATAGCTTTTATGGTATGAACTTCTTGTCCGAAACTCACCAAAGGCAGAATTCCTAAAAATAGAAATAGTACAGATGTCAGGTATCTCATATAAAACATAAAAGTTCACTTATTTTTTAATTCACTAAATTAAATCACTATAAAAAGCATTGGTACAAATATAGCGCTATAGAGTAAGAAGTGATAACATAAAACCACCCAATAATAACACAATACTCCACGATATGCCTTATCGCTGTTTTAATCAGTTATAATCTACAAATTAAGCTCTGTAAAGACGTTGTCAGACTGAAAACGTTCCAGAACAGGCATGAAACTCAATGCCTGAACAGTTCTGGTCAAGAGCTACTTTCACATATCAACCAGATGGAAACTTGAAGTTAAATCTTTAAAACAGCCGAGCCGATCGGGATGATACATAACAAGAAGATTACGGCTATTACCCGTATAGATTCTCCGTCAATATCCAACAGGAAAAATTAATAAAGGCATGTTGTGTTAATCTATATCCCATTCTTTCATCAAATAGGATTGTAAGCCTCTGCATGGATCAATTCGACGCCTCCTTTCTCTCAGCATGATTGATAAAACCTCTTGAATGTAAAATTAATACGGAGACAAGTTTTGAAAGCATCTCCATTTTTCTTTCGGAGCGCTTCGATGTCTTTCCCGTATTTTTCAGGAACAGGTGCGGATGATAGATGACATCAGATGCGATAACAATCTCCTGACGATTGGGTATAGACTCCCGCTCAATTTTCAATATTTTACTGATTAAATTTTCAAACATATTGCTCTATGCCATTTATGTTTCAGTTATCAGGCGTTGGGCTGGTTAGAATGGCAAAAACGCGATTTGAAAAGAGAGAAAGAAATAATAAAAAACACCGTCAATCATCTTGGTCATTCCCTTTGCCTTTTTCTGGCTATGGCAATTCATATTCAGGCGTTTGTTTTGGCACCCTTCATTGTGTAAGTAATTTATTTCCGACATCATAATTTTCTTACATACTTATCCAACATGTTTATTTAAAGAACTGTTATATAGCAGTCTCTTGAGAAATAGGGACCGGATGCCATTCCGTTTTCATATCAAATGTATTATCTTTGAAATAAATCTCAGATTTATACCTTGGAAAAGGCATGGAAAAGAATCTCAGAATATTATAGATCCTTTAACCACCCAAGATGAGAAAATAACGGTCATATTACGGATAGGGTAAAATAATCGCTTTTAAGAATTTATTATATCGTTGGCAATAATTTATACTGCTTTAATAAAAAACATTAAAACAGCTTGAATAAAACAAGGGCACAAACGGATAAGAATTCAATCATCGCCCAATCGCAAAAATGCGACAAGGCAATAGGATACTCCGGCATTTACAGAAGTGGGGTAGTACATCTTTCCACGATGCGCCTGTTACCGGCACGATTGACGCTTGTGTATTTCTGCGCACCGTCTAATAATTGATGCAGTGCAAAAGTATAACCTATAAGGGTAGCTGATTTCCCGACATACAGGTAACGGAACTATCCTTGTTTTATCAAGATATGAAAAATGGCGTTTTGCCAAATGCCTTTCAATAAGCTGTAGTTTGTATACAGATTTTGCAGACATCATGTTTAATACTTTGAATATTGACTGCCTCAACGTAACGCCACAAAAAAGAACAAATATCCTATTCGGCTTTGCTCTTTCCTTTCATCACATCATCGGGGTTTTGCAGAATTTACCGTAAAACTGTGCCGCACCCCTATTTAAAACGGTTGTGCCTTGTATTCTATTGCTACCACAATACCGCAACCAATACAAAAAAAGATGATATTACGGCATTTTTAGCATAAACGCCTACAAATAAACAAATTAAACATCACTACAACTGTAACACCATAACAAAAGGTATTTATTCTAACTTTAGCTGTGCTATAACAACAGATTCGCTACATTAGCTTATTGGATTTTTACGCTCGTCGGGACGGGTGGTCCCGCCCCCTTGGCGCTGGTCGTTCCCCGACCGATGAGTTTAAAAGCGTAAAATAATCTGCGATATATTTTGATTCTCCACGACTTATCGAATAACAGTTTTCTTATTTCGATGTTTTATGAATTTAAGATACTTGTAATTACGTGGAAGAGTTTCTTCGTTTGACTCCCAGAATTTTTCACTCACATCGGGCTGGATCGGAACAAGGTGCTTGACAGACTTGAGTTTTTGCATCGGAGTCTTGCCGTTCAGTGAGGAATGTGGTCGTTTCTTATTGTAGAACTCCTGCCATTCCATAGCCATCACATTCAAATCAAGTGTCTTGTCCGACAAATCTATAAGATTCCAAAACTCTGTCTTATCGGTCTGCTGAGACCTTTCAACTTTGCCATTCAGATGCGGAGTCCTTGGTTTGATTGACCTGAATTTGATAAAATGGTCATGCAGTTCATATTGGAAGTCATAATTGAAAAATTCTGTTCCCCAATCAGTTTGTATCTGCTGAACGGGAAAAGGAAAGGAAAGGTGTTCAGTATCTCTCCTAAAAAATGAATTGTACTTTCCGCTTTTTTATTGGGATATACACGAATGGTTCTCAAACGGGTACAATCATCTATGGTCGTGAACTGGTATGCTCCGTTTCGTACTTTCATTACATCCAGCTGAACCCTTTCCCCAGGAATTTCTTTACTATATCGGATATAGTCCGACTTTTTACGCCGTTTCACAACAGCTTTGACCTGATGCTTTTTCAACACACGCCACACCGTCATGGCTGAGAGCTTTATTCTCTTCCTAAGCAAATAATTGGCAATCCGTTGCGCTCCCCAACTTCTCGTCTCACGCAGATTAAGGATAATGGTTTCAATTCAGGAGTTATCTTCATATTGGCAAGTCTTGATGGACGTTTAGACTTGTCGGACAATTCCGACTTGCCTTCTTCTTTCTCGCAATTTATCCAACGGTATAACGTGGAACGGGCAATCCCGCACCGAAGGGCTGTTTTTGTCACAGAACCCGTTTCGGCGTATAGCTCAAGCCATTTTTGGTGCATTCGTATTTTCCGTATATCTTCTTTCATGCTACGAAGATACGGATGATTTGCCTACGAAAAGAAAAAGTGTAGCGGTTCTATTGATACTTTACATTTTATCTTTGTAGCAGAAATGCCAATAACGGTATTTTAATCGCAATGAAAAGTTGTTTGGCAAGTTTGACCTGCACCCCAAAAGTTAGACACAAAACTTTTAGAGTGCAGTTCAAAAGAGACACCTCTTTATTTGTCACAGGAAAAGCAATGGTGGACAGGTCCTTTGCGTATTTCCGAGTAACAGGTTCTAGGCATGATTACTCTTGGATAGCCCATTTTAAATAATTAGTCAACACTTTCTTAGATACATTGGATGCTTTAGTGTCCTTTCTCAAAGAAGAAAGTAAGTTGAAAGACGAAAAGACTATTTTTCCTTTCCCATAAGGTAAGATACCCACACTGGTTGCTATTTGATGGAAAGGAGACCCTACTACGGATGCAACAGGTTCTTCTCCTTTCATGTCATACAATCCGAAATGTCGGCAGGCATCGTATCTTACTCACTCTTGATATTCCCAGTTCATGGCTTGATTGACGGGAAGTTCGTCAAAGAATGGATGTTCCTTTACAAAGAATGTACTTCCTACCCATGATTTGGCCGGATAGAAGACCTTATAAGCGGGAATTGCATTTTTCTGGTGTAATGCTGTCAACCAGTCTTCCACACCGTCCAGTATGAGAAGTGTTGTTCCATTGTTATGAACACGAGACAATATGTCATCAATACTATACTTTTGTTCCATGGTTGGCAAATTCCAAGAAAGGGCTAAATTCCATTCTCCGGTGTTTTGATAAGCTTCTATCTTTATTTTATACAGCTTGTTTTTTGTCATATTCAGTGAAAAAAGTTGTTCTCTAGAAAGTCCATCGCCCCATTTGTCTATAATTAATTTGTCATCAAGCCAAATTTTGACTCCGTCATCATGTTTCAATTGGAATTTGACTATTCCACTCACTTCGGATAAGATATATCCCTCCCAGCGTAAAGAGAACTCGGTCTTGCCCAAAATATCGTATCCTGGAATTTGTTTGTCGGTAGAGTTGAAGTCAATGCTGACTTTTGATAGACGGGTATCTACTTTCTTGTCGAAATTTTTACCTCTAAAATAGTCTAGATTCAAACCGGAAGATTTTCCGTCTTTACCCACAAAATTGATAGCGGGAAGAATAGAATATCCATTATACATTTTACCAAGGCAAAGGTAATCTAGCTGCCCACACTCTTGTGTGTAAGGCTCAACGCTGCCGCTCAGTTGACGGATGAAATCAACCAGTATTTGTGAATCGGACGACAATACAGCACCCTTTCCACCCAACTTGGTACTCTTCCAGTCCACTGCAAGAATTTCATCATGACCATCCGCAATTTTCTTGTTTGTATTGTCGTATAGCTCCGCTTTTATTTTATAATGTCCTGTGCCGTAACTCAAGCTAACAGGGATTTCTTTTGCCACAAAATCGCAAAAAGTATCTCCACCTGTTACCTGGACAAACAAATTGTTTATCTCTTCAGTTTCACCATTCGGGGCTTCTAACCGCAGTTTGACCTGATATGTGCCTTTGGATAGCACATGCTCGTTAATGACGTATAAATCGACCAAGTTCGTTTCTCCCAAATGCCCTATTTTGTTCCGGGCTTTTACAGCTACATATAACGGCTTGGCATATTGAGACATGAGTTCGGGATTACCCTTTACATTTCGGTACACATCGACTGCTCCAGAGAAATTGTCATTCTTCATGTCTTCGTAGCCATTGTATATGTAGATGTCAAAGTCGTCTGCAATGCGAGCATTCTCAAGGAAACGGCCATGCTCGTAATACATCACATCTCCCATCGACTTGATTAAATCGGTGACAGAAGGGAATTGGGCTTCCAACCTCTTTTCTTTCAGATAAGTATGATAGGCGGTCAGCCAATCCTCATAGTCTGCTCCATCCCATCCGTTTTTCTCATGAGTTGATTTCTTATGTTTAACAATCTGCTCCAAATGTGGAGGTGAGGCAACGGCTCCTTCTTCACCCCATACGAAGATTTCATTCACCCCTTTCGTATTGCGCTCAAAATCTTCAGGCGAATTGTAGTTTTCATCCAAATATACGCCTTGTGATTCTCCTGCATTATGTTGGTCACAATAACCTTCGGAATGCAATGTCTCATCGTAAGGTATCATGTGAATTTTATGAGCTTGTTTCTGTCCGGCAGTCATGAAACCTGAACCGTAACTTTTAAAACGGGTAGGGTCTATCTTGTGGGATTCAATCAATGTCTCTTTCGCCTGTTCATCCGGATCCCATCCTGGTTCGTTAACCATATTATAATATACAAGAGAGGGATGATTTCTGTCCCGTCTTACCATTCGCAGAAAACGCTGACTGTTTAAATCACCTCCTAATTTCAGGTCGGTGACACCGGTAAGATCCGTACTCTCTTTAATCCGGTGACTACTATACCCTCCAGGCTCCTGATAATATAATATACCCATCTCGTCTGCCAATGACAGTACTAGCTCATTGCCTTTGCAGCGGTGGAAGTTTAGTGTATTCATACCCAAATCAAAAGCGGACTGTATATGCTTCCGAGCCAATTCTTCCGTTGGATACATACCGTTGACCGGCCAATAGCCCCAACTAATAGCCGAAATTAAAGTGGTTCTTTTGCCATTCAAATAAAACCGAGGATTCTCTCCCTGATGATCTTTAACTTCCAAGAACCGAAATCCAAATCGTTGCTTGTAAATATCGACTACTTTATTTTCATAGTCTGTAATGGTAGTTACCCAATTATATAGATTGGCATTTTTGATTTCCCATAAGGCGGCTTCCGGTACGTTGGCTGACACCTCTATTACCTTACTAGAAGAAGCGGATAGCACCATCTCGCCTAAATCCTGTGTATAGATGACTTTAGGAATAGATACCTTTTCTCCTTTTTGCCATGCTTCTTCGATAGCCACGTGTACAGAAAACTTCTGCTCCGTTTGAGTCGAGTTTGCTAGTTCAATATCAACATCTACCTCTTTTAATGATGGCTTATTCTTAACAAAAACATCTTTTACATATAAAGGATTCGTTGCCGAAAGTTCCACCTTTCCCAATATACCGCCGAAGCCATGTGACAACGGGAAAAAATATTTTCCCCATTTGAAGCCTTCATAATCACCCCAACTGAAATTGCCGCCCGGATCTGTAATTCTGACCGACAAACGATTGTCTGCACCATAATCCACCACATCTGTAATGTCCAAGTCGAAAGGGGTTTGATGACACAATTCATAGCCCACTAATTTCTCGTTGATGAAAATCTCCGCACGCTGCCGAACCCCTTCTGTGAAAGACAGTTTTAGTTTTTTTCCTTTATATTCTTTAGACACTTTAAATGTGGTGTTCCACCAGCTCACCCCTATATAGTCTCCACTATTTCCCAATCCTTTATTATCGGACAAAGCATCCCAAAAGTATTCTTCCACCGTTCCAGGAACGGTGACTTTAATTGGAAGGTTGTGCGATACAGCCTTTTTAGCTTCATCAGCGAGTAAGACGTTATTATACATCGCTTCCCAACCATTGGTGGGGGAGGCCACATTAAGTTTGTCTATATCAACTGGAGACAAATACAGCTCGTCATATTTCCACTCTGCTTTTCGGTCGAGCCAAAGTGTCCATCCGGACTCTCCGACAATCTCCGTTTGTCTGGGATTGTTGTCTAATTGAGTGCAGCTTGCTGCACTCAATAGAAACAATATGATTAACCACTGTGACTTCATAATTTACACCGTAATAATGATTATCCTACTTTAATAAATCCTTTTTCTCCTTCTGTTTGATTGACGACACATATATTCCACGTGTTAGTGCCTTTTTCTACACGAATACCTATACGCACAAAGTAAATATTATCGGGCATATTGGGTATAACAAATTCATGAACTTCTTCTGCCATATCATCGGTCCAGGTCTCTATATTAAGGTCCTGCTTCAAATCCTGACTAAACTTGGCGATATCGCTGTCACGATTGGCCAAGGAGACAAAGGGTTGGATTTGCAGAATCTTAGGCAATCCTTCTTTGATAGAAGGATACATTTTGAAAGATATACGAAGTGTATTGCCTTCAACTTTATAAGTCACATCCTTAAAATTCATATAAGGAACAACTTCAAAGTCATGATAAGTCTTGCCCTTAATATCTATCTCAATAGGCTCTATAGGCCAAAAAGGAACATCACCATGAGGCTGGACACGATAATGCCCCGCGAACATCTTAGTATTTAAAAAAGTTCCGTCAGGTTTCATGGGAATGTAAAAGGGTGTGGGATTCTCACTCCAGCTTAGCTCTTCCATCTTCAGGCTAAAGCCAGCTTCGCATAACAGCGCTCCACTTCCTTTTATCATGAATCTTCCACCAAAAGTTTCCGAAGGCATATCATAATTATCAATTTCTGCACAGGAAAAAGATAACAATATCATGCTAAGCAATAAAACATTTTTCATTAAGTTTTTCATAACCTATCATTAAAAAAGAAATTAATATTCAGGGTTGTTGGGATACAGATTAGGGTTCTTATCTAATTCTTTTTGAGGCAATTTCTCATAATATGCTTTGATTTGGAAAGAGTATTCTCTTTGTCCAGGACAACGTTGTCTCAAAAAAATAAATTTGTCCTCATCAAAAATATAATAAGGATATAAGCCGTATATCTTTGTTTTATCCAATTCCAAATGTGCGGTTCTCCACCGACGAAGATCCCAAAGCAAATGATTTTCAAAGGCTAATTCCCTGCGACGTTCCTCTCTAACCACGCTTAAATCAATGACAGCATCGGGAATCTCCACGGCTCCTGCTCTATCTCGTATTGCTTTAATATCAGCTTTGGCCTGTTCGATTTCAATGCCTAATTCAAATGCGGCCTCAGCTCTGTTTAGCATAATCTCGGCCAGTCTAAACTCAATATAATGATGTTCACTTGTCCACCAGCCAACAGAAGATGCTTTATAATCAAAATATTTTTTACGATAAAAGCCTGTTTGAGTCTCTTGGCTTTTAGTTGATATACCGGCTTGTCCGATAATTAACTTGCCTTCGTACATCTGTGTATGCTCATTGGTCAGAATCAGGTTAGAGAAATTAGGGCGTAATCCTTCAAAATCGTTCATCTCAGGTTCGGCCAAACCTTCAAAATGCTTGTAAAGGCCCTTTTGCATATCAAAGTAGTTTCCGTTCCAAAAGTCACCGGGACAATACAGGATAGCCTTTAGCCGCGGCTCTATATCCACAAATGGTTCTGACAGATTGTTGTATCTGTGAGGTTCACCGTTATCGTCTATAACATCAATTTCCTGAAACATTTCGATAAGATTCATCGTTGGGTAAGCGCTACAAACTGACGAACCGCAAATGGATTGTGGCACACAGTTGATGTCCCAACATGATTCTGTTCCAGAATCAATAGAGTATTGACGGATAAAGATGTTTTCTTTGCTTGCTTCATCCAAAAACAGGTTCATGTAATTGGCGCACTTGTCAGCATCTGCCCGATACAACTCATACTTGTCCGTTTGCCGAATAATCATGTCTGCAGCATCGTATGCTGCCTGAAAATAGGTCTGTGCTTTACTCGCCGGAGCACCTATTATATTCTTTGTATAAGCATCGCCTTTAAAGTCTACAGAAGAAGTATACTTGGCTATCGAACCTGCATACAGCATGGCTCGTGACATCAATGCGGCGGCAACATATCTGTTGGCTCTGCCTGGTTCGGAAGTTTCCGGCATATCATATGCCAATATCAATTCACTATAAATAAAATCCCAAACTTTCTCTTCTGTTTCACGACTTACCAATAAAGAAGACGGATCGGCAAACACATCTTGTTCTTCTGTAATGATGGGCACTCCGCCATAGCGTTTTACCAATCCAAAATAATAGAATGCTCTGATAAAATGCGCTTCAGCTATCAGCTCTTTCAATTGGTTACCCGAGAATTGTTCTGGATGCGTCTCCAAATATTTGATATAATGATTTACATCACGAATCTCGGGATATGGCCAATATTCAAAGCCTTCCATTCGGTCACATCCTGCCATTCCTGAGTAAGTTTCAGTTAAAGCGCTACCTGACATATCGCCAGCAATGTTCCAATCTCGTTTCCATCCCTTACCATGATAATAGGTAAAGTCTTCCATTGGAAGTTTTCGGTAAAGTCCGGCAACGTATGTTTTTATTCCATAGTCTGAAGATAGAATATCGCCATCGGTTATAATGTCAAGAGGTTTGATGTCTAACGAATTGCAACCATACACAAATATACTAAGGGCGAATAAAAAAAGTTTTGTAAGTGATTTCATACTCATACAGATTTAAAAAGTAATATTAGCACCTATATTAAAAGACGAATTAATCGGATATGCACCTGTTTGATAATCTCCTTGTGCTTTTGCACTGGGATGCTCAGGGTCAGCATCACGTAAACCGGTAATCGTAAATAAGTTATAGCCAGATAGATAAACACGCAAGTTCTGAATATGCACAGCTTTCAAATACTTTTTAGGCAACGTGTATCCCAATTCAGCGCTTTTCAGACGCAGATATGATGCGTTTTTGATTCCTCTTGTAGACTCTCCACCTTCAGGCTCCGGTGAACCTGTTGTCGGATAATAACCTGCTACCCATTCGGTTGTAGGGTCATACATATTGGTATTCGGCACCTTAGTATGCCATCTGTCAAGGAATTTATCCAAAGAGTTGCGTCCCCACATGGCAGGTGTGGCATAGAAAGAGTCAAATTGAGTATAATAACGTGCAGAACCTTGGAACACCAAATCAATATCAAAGTTTTTCCAGGATGCAGATAAGTTGATACCATAATTTATTAAGGGCAAATTTTTGATTCCTATTGGAACTATATCCAAATCATCAACTTTTCCGTCATTGTTCCAGTCCTCATAATAAAAGTCACCAGGTACAGCACTGTTCCGAATGGGGTGATTCATAATCTGATCATAACTAGTAAATTGTCCTCCATACAATTTTCCCCACCAAACGTCTGTGTAACGGTTCGCTGTAGAATTTCTCCAATATTCGTATGAATTGCCGAAAGGTTGCGATTCGACATGTTTGTTGCGTGTACGAGTAGAAGATATATTTACAGATACATCATATTTGAAATCAGAAATTTCATTATGATGTGTCAATGTCAATTCCCAACCAGCAGCTCTATCACTATTCAAATTTTCTTGAGGAAGCTCCACTCCTACAGTACCAGGAATAGTAGTTGATCTTGTTGCCAATAAGCCATCCCTATCACGAACAAAATAATCGAATGAAGCACCGAGTAGGCCGTTCCATGCATTGGCATCAATACCTACATTGAAAGTCTTAGCTTTAAACCAAGTCAGGTTTGGATTGGCTACGCCTCTGGATTTTAGCCCATTATAAAAAATGTCATTAAAAATAAATCCTGCATCACGATTCGGATAACTATAGCCGGATAGATATTGATAAGAAAGAGCCGAATCATCCCCCATGACACCGTAAGACGCTCTCACTTTCAAATTGTTGATGAAACTTAAAAATGAGCTCTCTTTCATGAAATTTTCTTCGCTTATGCGCCATCCTACTGATGCCGAAGGGAAAAATCCCCAACGCGAATCTGAACTGAATTTGGAAGAACCATCATAGCGGAAAGCAAAATCTACAAGATATTTACTTGCATAATCGTAAGCAAAACGGCCTATAAATGATTTTTTCGCATCTTCACCACGACCATTTGATTTACCTATCTGACCATTATCAACACCTGTAAATAATTCATAAATAGGTAACTCTAAAAAACGTTTGGCATTAAGATTGTCCCAATAATTGGACATCTCTTCATATACCAACGTAGCCGCAACATTATGTTTGTCCTCAAATGTGTTGTTATATGAAAGCTGGGTTTGCAGCAATGTATTGCTGGTGGGACTATAATCATGGCTGTAAGAAGAGCGCTCTTCACTTAAATGTGGCAGATATTCTTGTTTTTCAGGATTGTACGTGTACATCGAGAATTGCTTTGCCATTCTTTTATATTCCGAATGTTTCAAATTATAATTGTACATAATTCGTGCTTTCAACCCTTTTATAAAGGAAAAATCATATTCTAACGCCAATTGTCCTTGAAAAGCTTTATTGTAATTGTTATTATAACCGGCTTTGTCAGCATACGAAATAATCAAAGGATTCTTATTGTCATCTGTCACTCCGGGATAGAGCGGATTATTGTTGGCGTAAGCAGGAACAGTGGGCTGCAACATCCAAACCATTTTATATATTTCGTTCACATCAGATAATGTTCTATGTTTCTCATCAATATACCCAGATAAGTTTATTTCAGCTTTCAGCCCTTTGACTATCCTGACAACTGCGTTTGAACGAAAATTCCAACGTTCGTATCTGATATCGTTCGATTTGAACAGTCCCCCCTGTTTCAGATAACCTAAATTGAAATAATAATCTATTTTTCCGGTACTACCGTTCATAGATAAATTATGTTGTGTTTGTGGTGCCAAGTTTTTTAAAACACCGTCACTCCAATTCGTTCCTATCAATTCTCCTGTTCTATACATGTTGATATTTTCTTCTGTAAACTCAGGAGTAGGCATAGGCTCGCCTAAATGGCTATAACTTTCTTGACGTTGTTTAAGTTCGTTTTTTAGCATCATATAGTCAAATACTCCACAAGGTTCAGGAACTCTTTGGAAGAATTGCCAACCTTGATTAATACTATAACTTATATCCACTTTCCCTTCTGTGGCAGAAGTTCCCTTTTTAGTAGTAACCAAAACAACACCATTGGCAGCTTTTACACCATAAATGGCAGCAGCAGCGTCTTTCAATACAGAAATAGATTCGATATCATTCGCATTCAAACGTTGAAAATCGGCGTTTTCACTTGGAACTCCATTGATAACAATTAAAGGCTCCCCTAAACCGCGAATATCAAATGAAGAGGCAAATGCTCCCGGTTCACCATTATACTGGCGGATGCGAATACCCGGAAGTTTTCCAGACATCATATTGACAATATTTTCATTAGGAGTAGTTGTTAATTTCTCGTTACCTACCACTGAAACCGAGCCAGTCAGTGTTGCTTTTTTTTGAACTGCATATCCAACAACAACTAGCTCATCCAGCATTTCGGTATCTTCCACTAACACAACTTTCAGAATTTCGCCTGCAGGAAGTTTGTTTAATGAAAATGTTTGCGCCTTATAGCCAACAAATGAGATTTGCAATTCTCCTTTTTGAGGAACAGACAAAGAAAATTTACCATCCAAATCTGTGACAACGCCTACAGTACTGTTTAGTAACTTAACAGTTGCACCAATTATAGGATTCGATTTACTATCTATCACAATGCCCTCCAATTTTGAATTTTGAGAATGGATAGACACAACAAACAAATTAATCAATAAAAATAAAAAAAGTTTTTTCATGTTCCTTGTTTTTCATATTAATGGTTAAGCTCATTATTAAAATTGATAGAATTAGATTCTCTTTTTAACCCGATAGCATTAATCTGTCCATGACTTTCTGAAATATAAAATTATTATGTGTTTCATTTTAGAACGTATCTTTTGTCTTTCAAAAAAATCGCTCATCTCTCGGTAAATACATTAAGAAAAAATTATTTTTTTGTTTTCGCATATGATACAACATTTTTCACGATTTGACAATTTGTCAAACAAATATATTATGCAGAAATTAAGATACTCATTAAAAAGCACTTAAAATGTCTTTTTTTTACCATATCAATAAAACATTTTTTTCCTTTTTAGTCTCTTTGTTAATAGCTTACTTAATTACTAATAAATCAATGTTTATAATTATCTACCAATGCCACTTTCATTGAAACCTGCAATTGAAAAAAAGTACTCAGAATCTCTATTGAAATAACGTGCCTCGTATTTATTATCATAAATTACTACTGAATGGGTAAGATTACCTTTCTGAACTCCCCAACGAAGTATATACCCATTGGAGTTTTCCTCTCTGTCCCAACTAAAACGGTAGATACGTTTATCATTTCCATCGCGAGAAGCCCGGAAACCTGTAACTACAGCAGGGATTCTCCCCCCTCCCTGACCAAAAACGCGTAAACCAAATAAAGAGAAACAGCCTTCCATATCTTTCGCATTGCAAATTCTCAAATATTGCATCTTTACAGGAGTATTCAAAGTGTGCAGTTTATGAGGAGCATCTTTCTTGTTCTTTTCTTCATCAACCAAACGAGTCCAGTTCTTCCCATCAGTTGAACCTTCAATATAGTATTGGTAAACCACCGGCCCATGAGGAGCATGAACATTGAACTTATGATCCGCAAAGTTAACTTGGATAGCATTTATCTCCATTTGTTTGCCAAGGTCCATTTGCAACCATTCACCCTTATTACCAGTTTGAGCAGCCCACCAGGTTTCAACTTGTTCATCATTTACGAACTCAGGTTCATAACCTTCAAGAAAGGAAGATGCAGATACCCTTTTCTTATACGAAAGTAAGTTCCAACCCATATTGATGTCTTCTTTTTCAAAATCTACTTTCCTGTCGGGAATGCAGAAAGGATAATCAGCAAAAGTGGTAAGCGCATACACACCGTATTTATTGGAAACAACTACTGGGAATATCCCTAAACGGCGTTCAAACCAATGACGCACGGAAATTGTCATAGAGGCTACATGCCAATAGTTTCCATACTTATCCTGAAAGGTATGGCCATGCCCTGCTCCACCGATAAATCCGCCCGGCTTAAACGAGAACGGATTATCTTCCATATATTCAAAAGGTCCCAACGGGTTATCTCCTACATAAATCCCGTCACCATAGACGCGATACTGAGTACCCGGAGCTGCATACTGCAAATAATAACGTCCCTCATATTTCAGCATACAAGGTCCTTCATTATATCCCTGGCGCTGCTCTTCATTATTCTTTCCGGGCACTTCCCAGCCATATTTGTCTCCGTGGTGTTCAATCAACGCTTTGGCTTCTCCAATAGCACGGAAACCGTCTTTCGGGTCTACTTCCACTCCCATAATAGGATCTTTATCCGAGCATCCCCAATACATATACACTTTTCCATTATTATCTCTATAAAAAGCCGGATCATGAAGCCGGTAAGTCAGCTTCGTATCTACCAATTCCCACGCATCCTTTTCAGGATGGGCATTCTTGAATATCTGAGTTTTACCGCTAGAAGTGGTAAAATACAGCGTATCCCCAACAGGAAGAATGGTAGGAGCATAATCCTCCAAAGTTGGTATGGTAGTACAGGGAATGTATTCCCAATCTGCTAAATCCTCAGAACGCCAATAACCTCCGGACTTGGAAGCAAACAGATAGTAATATCCTTTAAAGTATTCCAAAACCGGATCAGCAGCTTCGCGACGCGATTCGTCTTTCGGCTGGAAACGATAGTTCAGGTTGATCGGATTCGTTACAATCCGATGCTGGGGCATTTGCTTCTCTGATGAGCAGGAAACGATACATCCTGCCAATACGCTTGCCATTAATAGGGAGACAACTCTTTTCATGGTATTTTTCTGTTTAATGATTATCCACATGATGCCTATCAATATATTTAACATCAAATGAATATCTGGTAATTTATTATAATTTCGAAGAAATTCAATGTATATGATAAATAAGTGAAATACTATTATGAATACACTATAACACAGACTTTAAGTCGGAAATTTATAAACGAACATCATGCGGATAATTATATCTGTTTGTTCTCCTATTCGTGTTATTTATCCCAACTATCCGTACGGAAAGGAGATGCTGGCAAGCCTTTCTCATTATATAAATTACAACAGGGACTATTGGAAAATCCATAACGTACAGCCACAGGAACAGCCACTTCACTGCTGGTCACAATCACCTTATTTCCTTCAATCACCGCATCTGCCCATACAAACTTACGGTCTGCTCCTGCAATGCCAAAGCCTGTCAGCTTCGTCGGTTTCGGATGAGGCAGTTTTCCTGATGGAATATACGGAGAAGTTCCCATCACCAATTTTTTACCCTGATTGGTAAACTCTAGAATGATTTTATTTCCTTTCACAGACATCTTTTTATAAAGAGGCCCCATTCCAACAATTTTCTCTCCGTATGCCAATTTTCGGGCAGCAAGAGCCAGCCGATGTCCGACATCGTATTTATCTACCGGATGCAGTTCGAAAGGATCTCCCACATCAATTGTCACAGCCATTGTCGTGTTGGGCAAGTTCAATGCCTTCAGCTGTCCTTCCCGTACCCAGCGCCAACCGTCTCCTTCGACAGACGGTTTAGTATCTACTGGTCCGAAATTGGGAAGCTGTACATATACAAAAGGAAAATCACCAATTCCCCATTTCTCTCTCCAATCCTTAATCATCCGTAAGAACAAGGTAGAATATTCTTTTCCAGAGCCACCGGAATTAAATTCTCCCTGATACCAAATGACTCCCTTTATACTCAAAGGAATTAAAGGAGAAATCATTGCATTAAACAGATTGGACGGCCCATTATTTCCCCCATTCGGCTTACGCGGATTGGGTGAACGAGGGACTCTAGGCTGTGGCTTGGGCGGAGCCGGCTTTCCAACTGCTTGTGCCGCCTGCACAGCTATCACCCATTCTTTTTGTGCCTGATTCCATTCTTTTCCTACGGTCTTATCCCATTTCTTTACCGCCTCATCAAATTCTTTCTGCTTCTGTAGATAAGTGGCAAGTATTTCCGGATTATCTTTTACATTTTTCTCATATGCAGTTACATAGTGAGCCAAATCCGGTTCTTGTTTCAATCCGGAAAGGCTGGTCCAAGCCTCTGCACGCGTCCCTCCCCAAGAGGATTGGATAACTCCCAACGGGCGTCCGTTTGCAGCACGCATATCACGTGCAAAGTAATAAGCTGTTGCCGAAAAGCCCTGCCCATTGATCTTAGCCAACATCTCCGGTGTACAAAGTACCCATCTAGCAGCCCATTCGAAGTTAGATGTTTCCTGAGGTATTTCGATATCGGACAATGGCTGTAACGACGTATTCTTGGGAACAAAGAACAAACGCAACAAAGGATCTTCCGAAGCAGCTATATCGTCAGCATATTCTTTTCTTAGCTTTATCCCCCATTCCATATTCGATTGCCCGGAAGCAACCCATACATCACCTACCAACACATCCGAATAAACAAGTTTGTTCTTACCGATAATCATCAGAGGCTGACCCTTTTTCTCCGTTTTTATCGGTTTCAGGTTCACTCTCCATGTTCCTCAGTATCAGCAGTCGTTTTCACTTTCTGTCCGGCAAAAACTACTTCTACGGTTTCTCCGGCATCAGCCCATCCAAAGATGGCAATCTTTGCATCTTGCTGCAACACCATGTGATCACCAAAAATCATAGGCATCCGTACATCAGCTTTTATCTTTGTCAACCCAAAGCCTACGGACAACAAGAATATCCATAATATAAAAAGAAATCGTTTCATTTTATTTATAAATCTATATCTACATTAGTATATTTCCATTTCACTGTGACCCGTTTGGAATCAGGAGCACAGTGAATCATTATTTGTTTATCCTGTATCGTGACGGGAAGGAATTCCCTTCCTTGTCTCGCTTTCGCTTCAGTTACTTTGTTTTCCGTTACAATAACGAGAGTCAGCGGAATATCAAACTTTTTTTTGTTCAATTTACAATCCAAAATAAAAGACACTGAATTAGAATCGATTTTTACGTCCTTGATAATGGCCGCATCACGCTGTCTGATGTATCGGCCGATAGAGCCGAAAGTATCGATCCAAAGATCTTTTTCATGCTTCTTTACATAAGTCAGATGAGATTCGAAAACATCGGGGCGAAGCGGATCAAACCCGTCTGCCAAACCATGAATCATAGCTACGCCCCATTTCCTCTGGTTAATCAGTTTATCAACCCATTGATTGATATTCTCTGTCGTGGTATCTCTGGCTCCAATACCTTGCTGAGAAGTACGAACTGTGATATGACGTTTTTCTACAATCTTTTCGACTTGCTCATTAAAGCTATTGTAAGGATAACAAAAAGAAACGGGGAAAATACCCGTTTCCTTTCGGATCATATTGGCACTATTCTCGATCTCATATTCGAGTTCTTCCGGTTCTTTTACCTGAGTCACTAGATTCTTATGACTGTATCCATGATTACCAATTTCAAAACCTTTAGCTACCAATGTACGTATCTCCTCCCAGGTAACACCTCCCCATGCACCTGGCTCCTTGGCCTCAGCTTCCTGCAACGTAGCCGAAACCTGTCCGGGAATGATAAAAAATGTTCCCGGCATCTGCAACTTCTCCATGATGGGAACAGCAATCAGATACTGGTTACGCAATCCATCATCAAATGTATAACTTACAGCACCGGCCTTGGCATCCTTAAAGTCAGCAATTCGTATCTTGACCAGTTCGTCATGAACCGGTTCGGTTGCCCTTACGAAAAAACAAGTAACAATCAATAACAATCCCAAATTGGTTATAAGTCTCTGATACATATCTCTTATCCAGCAAAAGTTAACACTCATTTACTATTAAAGGAATCTTATAAAGATACCATCTTGTATTTAGTCGTAAACGCTACAGGTTGCTTATTCTCTTTTGCCAACTTAAACGGGATCAATTTTTCTTCACCTGCTCCCAATTCATAATGAATGGCATCTCCCACTTTCTTACCATCAACAAACATTTCCACCTTACCGATATCCATCAACGTACCTGTATTTTTCACACTTATCCACACTGTCCTCTGATTCTTGACAAGGCTCTCTTCTACCTTGGACACAGCAAGATCGAAATTGGCACCAAACTCATGTTTATAATTAAGTATTCCCATGACACCTTTCTTGTTATCACTATAGCCTACACTATCCTTAATACGATCTTTAGCTACATATTGAGGACTAACACCGCCGACTAATATTTTGAACTCTCCTTTTTCTACGACTCTGTCCATCCGGTCATTGAGCAATGATAACTCATAAGGCGTCAATTCAAAAGATACTGTCTTTAATTCACCCGGCTTCAGATTGATACGAGTAAAATCCTTCAATTCCGTAATACGTGTCTTTACACTAGCATACATATCAGTGACATACAATTGGACCACCTCATCACCAGCACGTTGACCTACGTTTTTCACAGTTACCTGTACGACAATATTGCCATTGTCTCTCTCCTGCATTTTTAGGCCCGAATATTCAAAAGAAGTATAACTCAAACCATATCCAAAATAGTAGAGAGGATAATATTCCAAATCAGAATATTCATAACGGCGACCGGAGGTTTTAAAATTATAGTAGAGAGGCAACTGACCTACGTGTTGTGGGAAAGTCATCGGTAAACGGCCAGCTGGATTATAATCACCGAACAACACATCTGCTGTAGCAGGACCTCCCTCCTGTCCTGGTAACCAGTTAACAAGAATAGCTTCACACAATTCCGAAGCCTTTGTCAGATTATAAGGACGGCCAGCCTGAAGCACCAATATAACCGGTTTCCCTATTGCACAGACAGCTTCCAGCAATTCTTGTTGTTTGCCCGGTAGAATCAAGGTTGCATAGTCATTATTCTCACCGGATGTCTTGTAAACATCTGTCCTAGCTTCACTGGTTGAACAATCTCCTAGAACCATAACTACCACATCTGCTTGAGAAGCAGCTTTGACCGCTTTAGGAATATTCGTCTCACTCAAACTTGTAAAGTCACAGCCTTGCTCATAAATTACTTTCGTCTGCTTGCTCACAGCCTGTTTGATACCCGTCAATACTGATTTCAACTGACCTGGTAACAATTTGGGAGTATAATCACCCGGTTGAAGATCATCCGCTCCAGGTCCTAATACGGCAATCGAACGGATTTCTTTATCTAAAGGCAATATATTATCCTTATTCTCCAACATAACAATAGACTCCCTGGCGGCCTGGCGGGCTATTTCTTTATGGCTATCTGAGTTCCAGCCCGGATATATTTTATTCCAATCCAAAGGTTTATTAGGAGTTTTTTCAAATAGTTCATTACGAAACATCATACGTAGCATAGTACGGCAAACGTTATCCAGTTTTTCCATGTTGAGGCGTCCATCCTTTGCTGCCTGTATCACTTCTTTATCATTATAAGTGTCACCACAGTTTGTTGCGATACCTGCTTCCAATGCCTGGTTAGCTGCTTCAATTTTATCTTTTGCCGTATAATGTTTGCGCGCCGTTAAGTTACCAATAGCACCGCAATCACTAACAATAAAACCATCAAAGCCCCATTCTTCGCGCAAGACATTATGCAATAATTCTTTACTTTTTGCAACTGGCACTCCCAGAAAATCTGAATAAGCCATCATTAACGACTGACAATCATAATTACGAATAACATGACGGAACGGAACCAGATGTACCTCACGCATTTCCCGTTCGGATAATCCTATATCGTGAGAATCGCGACCACCCAACGGAGCACCGTGACCACCGAAATGTTTCGGAGTAGTAAACAAGCCCTTAGACTGATACCCTTTGATCCACGCCCCACCAATCTGTGACACCAGTACTGGATCTTCACCAAATGTTTCTTCGCAACGTCCCCAACGGGCATCTTGTGCTACATCTAACACCGGAGACCATGCCTGCATAGTACCCGCTGCAAGAGTTTCATCGCCAACAACCATTGCAACTTCCTCTGTCAACTTCTTATTCCAAGTTGCTCCCATCGCCAATGCCTGCGGAAAAATAGTCGCCCCACTACCATAAGAGAAGCCATGCACAGCCTCTACTTTCGTAATGGGAGGTACGTATAAATGAGGAATACCGGGGATACCCCATCCTTCACGTATCAACTCCATCTTATCTTCCGGTGTCATAATGGCAAGTAAGTCCTCTACACGTTCTTCGACCGGCAGAGTAGGATCCATATACCGATGTTTAGTCATTTCTCCCTTTCGGTCCTTCAAGTCTTTTTCGGCGAGAATAACCGCAGCCTCTTTCAGGCTGAAAGGCTTACTCAACATGCCTGCTTTCAAGGCAAGCTTGACATGAACACCGTATTTAGGGTTCAATTTCAACTTCATCTCCTTATTTGTCCCCTCTACTTCATAACTGACCGGACTCCCCAAGTTCATAGGGTCGTATGTGACAAAAACATCTAATGCCGCTTTCAACTCATCTTTAGAAACTCCTTGCAAATGCAGGATCACTTCCGTAACATCACCAGGTTGCTGAATGGTACACATTATCCACTGTTCCAACTTCAAAGCCTGAGGAGTGAGCGCCCACATCGTTTTAGCATCTTTATCAAAAGCCAATGAAGCTTCTTTGGCATTGGTTGAGGCTGACACAGACAAAACGTTACTTTGTTGCGCCATTGATAATGAAGAAAATAACAAACCAACAAATAACAAACAATTTAATTTTAGTTTCATATTCATATTTTTAGGGTTAATACTCGTGAACAACAATTTTACTATCTCTTCCATGCCTACTACTTATTTACTGCTTATAAACAGAAAATAACTAAGAAAAGGCTAAGGCCTAATAGGAAAAAGAGAATAGGAATTAGCAAACAAATGAAATTACTTCTGAACTACCTCCATCCTCATTATTCCCTTTACCCCAGTCAGAGAATCGGTTAAAGTGGGCACTGGGGAACTCCCACCAATAAAGATACTAATATCTCCAGGCAGCATTGTGAGATGACCGTTTTCATCTACACAAGCTAAATCCCTATCAGATAATAGGAAAACAAGTTTTTTTGATTCACCAGCTTTGAGATGTACCCGTTGGAATCCTTTTAAGGAAGCCAAAGGGACAAGCACTTTCTGACCAGGATGGGAAATATAAAGTTGAACTACCTCTTCCCCTGCTAGTTTTCCTTTGTTTTTCACGGTCACTTCCACTTTTATTTCCTTATCTGTCTGATTACATTTTCTGGGTATTTGCAGAGATGAATAAGCAAAGTCGGTATAGCTCAATCCATAACCGAAAGGATAAAGTGCTTTTCCTTGAAAGTAGCGGTAAGTACGCCCAGCCATATCATACGAATTGAAATCTGGTAAATCACTATCTTTTGCATAGAAAGTAACAGGTAGTTTGCCCGAAGGATTATAATCACCAAACAATACATCGGCAATGGCTTCTCCGCCATATTGTCCGCCATACCACGCATTCAAAATAGCCGGTACGTGATTTGCTTCCCAAGGAATTGCCAGTGCGCTACCGGTCATCATGACAAAAACAGTCGGTATTCTTTCCACCGCCAAAGCTTTCATCATCTCTGTTTGAACAGCAGGTAAAGCTATTGTCGTACGATCACCACCACTAAAACCATCTTTACTGACTAGCATTTCTTCACCTTCCAACTGTGGACTGATTCCACCAATAAAGATAACTATATCCGCTCCTTTTACTTGTGCCACCCATTGTTGAAGCATTTCATCTGTTGCAACATCCACATGATCAGGTCCCTTCACAAATAAGACTTCAGCTTCGTCGCCTACTCGTTCACGAATGGCTTGCAAAGGAGTTAGCATTCGTGTAGGGACTCCATTATAATTACCCAATAATGCATCTTTATTATTTGCATTGGGTCCCATTACTACAATCTTCTTAAACTTGTCCTTACTCAAAGGCAACAATCTTTTTCTGTTCTTTAGCAACACAATCGACTCCTGCGCCATGCGTTTCGCCAATTCCTGGTGTCGTGCACATTCCAATACAGAAATCGGAATATTTGAATAAGGGACTTTATCTAATGGATCAAATAATCCCAAGCGGAAACGAATTGAAAACAGACGCTTCAAGGAAACGTCCACTTGCCTCTCTGTAATGATCCCCTCTCTTACGGCCTTTATCAGAGCCATGTAAGCTTCTTGTCCGCAATCCAAATCTGTTCCATGAAATACAGCATCAGCAGCAGCTGATTCAGCGTTAGGGTGTGTCTTATGATGACGGTAAAAATCATCTATGGCGCCACAGTCAGAAGTTACATATCCTTTAAACTGCCACTTATCGCGTAAGATGGCTTGCATCAGTAAATCATTGCCGCAACAAGGTTGTCCTTGAAAAGCATTATAGGCACACATCACACCCGATACTTTCGCATCAACCACTAAATCACGGAATGCCGGTAGATAGGTATCCCACAAATCATACGTGGTTACGTCTGCATTAAAAATATGGCGCAAACTTTCCGGTCCGCTATGAACAGCATAGTGTTTAGCGCAGGCAGAGGCTTTCAGATAGTACGGATTATCTCCTTGCAGTCCTAGTACAAATGCTTTACCCATTTTGCCAGTCAAGAAAGGATCTTCACCATAAGTTTCTTGTCCCCTGCCCCAACGAGGATCACGAAAAATATTGATATTAGGAGTCCAATATGTTAAGGCATGATACTGGCTATAATTTTTTTTGCGTTGTGCATCGTTATAAATAGCTCTACCTTCTTCAGCAATAGAAGAGGCTACTTGTTTAAGCAACACGTCATCCCAAGATGCAGCCATCCCTATAGCTTGAGGGAAGACAGTCACTTTATACTCGGAACGTCCCACTCCATGTAAACATTCATTCCACCAATTATATGCCGGAATCCCCAATCGTTCAATTGACGGCGTATTATTCAACATTTGTTTGACTTTCTCCTCCAATGTCAAACGAGATACCAAATCGTCTACCCGTTGGTCTATCGAAAGTTCTGGATTTCTAAAAGGATATTGTCCCTGCGCCATTACATTACATGTTACAAACAGAGCAACTATCCAAAAGTGCTTTTTACAATTCATACTATCAGATCTATTCCTTAGTTTTTAATGCAAAGAAAATGTCATAACGTTAACAAGGCCTTTAATCAAAAATTAATAGATGCTTAAAATTTACTTAATCGCAATATTTGCACCTTCATTTCTATTTTTTCATAAAAAAACACTATTTTTGCTTTCGTATAAACAAAAATAATATATAATGAAAAGACGTCTTTTTTTATTTTTCTTTCTATTTTTATGTCAACTAATATCAGCTCAGCATCTCGAATACGGCTTACATATTCAATCATACCCTCTTCAAGCATCCGAATTTACCAGTATAGTGCTTGAAGATGGAAAGCCAATCGAAACTTTAGGAGACAAGATTACCTTGAAGTTCAATATATGGGTGAGAAATGATAATGTTTTTGGTACGGTATTTCGCATCATCACCGACACCGATAAAAATATAGATTTAATGTTCGGTGTAGGTGAAAACAATAAACGTTTCCCCATATTGATAACAGGAGATGCAGCCAATCACATCATCAAAGAAGTGAAATGTGAAACCTGGCTACCTGTCCAATTGACACTGTATCCCAAAGATGGACAAATCACCCTCAATTATGATAGTATACAAATCAAAACAAACTATAAAGATTTCATAAATACGCAAAGTCTGCGTATCTCTTTTGGGTATTGTCCTTTTGATAAGTTTTCGTTAGGTGATGTTGCCTCCATCAATTTAAAAGATATCAGTCTGAATCGAGACAATAAAGATATTAGATTCTGGAAAATGGCACATCATAACGACAATGTGTGCTATGATGAAATTTCTCAAGCACCGGCTACCTGCAAAAATGCTCGTTGGATTATAGACCAGTATATCTCTTGGAGACCTATCTATTCTAAAGAATTCAAATCTCCTCCTTCTATAGCGTTCGACCCTACTATCGGAACTTTCTATATGGCTACAGACAAGAACAAACTATACGTATTCCACAGCGACAAATATATTACTGATACCATTATGGTAAAAGGTGGGGAATTTGTATCCAATTATCCCAACCAATTAATTTACATCCCCGAGCGGCAACAGCTACTATCTTACAACCTAAATGAGAATATCTACTCTGCATTCGATCCCTCCACTCAAACGTGGAAAGGCAACCGTCCCCCGTCTAAAGAACATGATTACTGGAACAATACAATTGCATACAATCCTTCCAATGAATCATTGGTCAGTTTCGGCGGATATGGACATTACCGTTATAACAACGAGTTGTTAATCAGTTTTCCATGGAGTGAAAATAAACCACAGGAAAAAATCAACCTCACAAATATTCATCCCCGCTATTCAATGGCAAGTGTCATTGTAGGCAATACTTTTTATATATTCGGCGGAAGAGGTTGCCCGTCTGGAAGACAAGAACTACTTCCGCGCAATTACTATGATTTGTATGCCATCAACCTGCCGACCCAGCAAGTGAGCAAACTTTGGGAATGGACTGCAACACCGAAAAACGGAGACTTCCAACCAGGTGAAAACATGATCTACGATGCTGAGAAGAAATGTTTCTATTTTTTCTGTTCGCAGGAGGAGAGAGGAATACTGATGAAAGCCGAATTGAAAGAGCCCGGATTTGAACCGATGTCGTTGCCTATCAATCTAAAAATAAAATCACAGTACATTTATAGTAATCTGTACTACTCCCCCACAACAAAAAAATTATATGCTGTAGTGCATCAGGCAAAAGTTAGTGGTGAAGCCACTCTTAATATTTACGAAATCAATTATCCCCCTATCCCCATGCAAACCTTCAAACAGAATCTTAATAACATGGAAGAAGAAAACAGCAAATACACGTTATGGTACATTACAGGCGGTATAGTATTTCTTATTCTTACAGGTGCTAGCATAGTCTTCCTAAAGAAAAGAAGAAATAGCCACACTTGTCAGGAAAATTTAGAAAACACTGCTCAAGAACAAACTGACTACACAGTGACAAAACTGGACATAAACGATATTCCCATATCACCAACAATCCCGGAATTCCATAATTATGATTTATCAAAAAAGTGTATATGCTTCTTTGGTGGTTTCAAAGTGATAGATAAAGAAGGTGCAGACATCACTTGCTTGTTCACTCCAACACTGAAGACTTTACTCATTCTGCTCATTCTTTATACAGGCAAAGAGCCAAAAGGTATTATCAGTCATAAGCTTATTCAATTGCTTTGGTTTGATAAAACCGAAGAATCGGCCAAGAATAACCGTAATGTCTATATGAATAAATTACGTGGATTATTAGGAAAAGTAGGAAACATCAAAATATTGAATCAAAATAGTTTCTGGAGTATTCAGTTTGAAGAAGACACGCTATGCGATTATCTGGAGGCTCTCCGGCTATATCATGAAAACAATAACCAAAACATAGAAAAGCTTCTTGAGCTTTTATTAAGAGGCGTAATGCTTCCTAATATGGAAATAGATTGGGTAGATACCTTTAAGAATGAATTCTCCAATAATACCATTGATTTGTTATGCTGTTTGCTAAAACGTGAGGATTTATCAGAAATCCTAAGATTAAAGATAGCCGACACCTTGTTTCAATACGATTACATCAACGAAGAGGCTCTTTGTGTAAAGTGCCAAATATTGTGTCAGCAAGGGAAAAAAGGACTTGCCAAAACAATATATGACACATTCTGCAAAGAATACAGTACCTCAATGGGCACAAAATACAAGTACTCATTCATGGAAATTATTGAAGGGGAAGTACAATATCAATAATATATGCAAATCAGTATTTGATTCCTTAGTTAAAAATTAGAGTAATCAATACGATTATAATTTTTCCCATCGTATGTACTAGAAGGCTGAATGTAGATCTGATCTTCATCGTTCTTTGAATATTTGTTTTTTCATTCAACCAGTTGAATAATAATTCAATAGAGTGTCTGGCTTTAGATACTGTAGTTAAAAACAGATCTTCTGCAGAATTGTCTAATATATAAAACGGAGCAATTCGGAAAACCTGTGGGTATGTTATGTTAATAAGTATAAGTAAAGATAAACCATCTTTACATTAAAATTATCTCTCCAATGCTTTCCAATCGCAACCTACATAAGTTACTACGAGTCATCTTCCCCGAAGTTTTAATGAGGTATTTTGAGATCTCCGGTTGACATGACGACTCCGTCAAAATCGACGTTTGGCTTGATGAAGAAACTACCTGAAACGTTCTGATTACAAGAGTGGAACTGTAATTTCACATGGTTTTACTGATGAGAAAGTGATTCTAGACTTTCCTCTGCGCAGCAAACCTGTTTATCTCCACGTAAGACGTCGTCACTGGTATGACAAATACATTCCTATACCTATGATGATCTTACGGCCGAAAGGACGGAACTCACTCCTGAGTTCGCTGCTTTTTTAAAAGAAGAAGATAAACTACCGCGGCCGGCATAAGCTCCATAGCAAATGCTTATGGGGTAAATGGGAAACAGTTAACTTCATAATACCAGGAGTTTGTCAACGCATACAGACAATGGGACCAGTTAGATCATGCTTCCGAATATGTCCTGTTCAAACAGAACATAGGTCCCAGCCTTTGTATTGACGAGGCTCCTTTGAGCTGCGGAGAATTATATACTGTGAACCGTACGGGACATGGTGGCAAAGGCACACTTGTGGCCATGATACGTGGCACAAAGGCCGAAAACGTCATAAAAGTGCTTGAAATGGTTCATGTCTCCAAGCGCAAGACAGCCAAAGAGGTCACTTTAGATTTTTCGCCGACCATGGTACGGATTGTCCGGACGGCTGTTCCTAACGCCACTATGACAAATGACCGATTTCATGTACAGAAGTTTTTATATGAGGCAATTGATAAACTCAGGATTACTTATCGCTGGATGGCACAAGGTTTAGAGAACGATGAAATTCAGTAGTGCAGAAAGCAAAATAAAGAGTATGTTCCGTTTCGATATACCAATGACGATACCCGTAAGCAACTGCTGGCAAGGGCTAAACATGTACTTATCAAGTATTTTAGCAAATGGGCTGAATTCCAAAGAATACGTACGGAAATCATATTCGAACATTATCCGGAATTGAAATCAGTTTACGACTTAGCTATAAAGTTACAACGTGTATAATAAGTACTACGACAAGGATGTGGCGCGTGGAAAACCGGCTTTGTGGTACAATAAATAGAAAAGCTTGGATACAGATGTTTCAGAACCACAACAATACTATGCTGAACTATTATGAAACAATACTAAACGATTTCATTTACAGGGAAACGAATGCATTTGCAGAATCATTCAACGCCAAAATTAAAGCGTCCAAAGCACAGTTTAGGTGAGTCGGAGATATACCATTCTTTATTTTTAGATTATGCAAACTAATAGTGTAGGTTTAACATAGCCACAGGGGAGAGAGGACTGCTCCTTTAACTCTTGGTTTAACTCAATAGTATAATTCTCGTTTAAATCCGTATCAATGCAAGCATAAATCAGAATAATTTCTATAAAGAAAAAGCTCCGTAAATCAATGATTTACAGAGCTCAACCGAGTACTCGAAGCGGGAAGACATAGTACAAAATCTAATAAAACGCCATGAGACATAATGCAAATGAATATCAGCAAGTTACTACAAATCTGCATTTTATAAAATCTCATTCTTTTTGCATCTAATTTTATCGAAGTGACATTTTGGTGACACAAAACTTTCCTGTGTCACTACTTTGCATTATCTTTGTATAGCGATTAAAATATTTCTGATATGGCAAAGATTGACTATATTAAGCTATCAAAAACACGTGATGACGGAAAGGCGGAACTTATAGTTAGGCTCTATGTTACTAAAACTTTCCGACCACAATTTAGAAGTGGTCTTTATCTCAATCCGCAAAGGTTTATTTCTTTAGACAGTACAGACAGGTGCAGACGTTATGAGATTGATGTACCAAGAGAGGGCACACAGAATTTTGCCGAAATTAAAGACCTGAAAGAAGTTAAGCGGAAGTTCGCGCTTTATATTGAGCGATTGCAGGCAATATGCGATGTCACTTCCGAGAAACATAAAGATGAACTCACAACGGACTGGATAACTACCTCTGTCCGACTTATTAATAAAGACAATACCAATATTGAAGATATAAGTTACCTACATATCAAAGCATTAATAGAAAAGGAACGCCAAGAGATAGAGACCGAAAGCATCAAGGCTAATAAACGCCCTTTCTTCGATTACATGACTGATTTTCGTGATAACTCTAAAAAGAAAATCAACGGCAAGCGTGAGGGCGACAAGTCAGGCGTATGGAAAAAGAACTTTGATGTATTGGTACGTGCACTTAAACGATATGAAATGTTTGTCCGACTATCAGACAAGCAGCGTAAAGACTTCATTCTTGATATTGACACAATTAACAATGAAACGTTGGGAGATATAGAATCATTCCTACGCAATGAACATACTTTGCTTGAAGAATATCCGAATATCTTTCAAAAGATACCAGCCTCAACAGACACGAAACGTAAAAGTCCAAAACCGAAACCACGTGGAAACAATACGATTTGCGCCCTATTCAATAAGCTAAAAGCGTTCTATAATTGGGCAATTGAAAAGGGAAAGACTACAAATGACCCATTTAAGAGCTATGAAGGTGTAACATCGGAAAAGTATGGCACGCCTTATTATATTACGCTGGAGGAACGTAACCAAATTGCAGATTTTGATTTGTCCGCTCGTCCTGCATTGGCTGTCCAAAGAGATATTTTTATTTTTCAATGCTGCATTGGTTGTCGTGTATCTGATTTAATGAGACTTACCGAAAGCAATATCATTGATGGAGCGGTGGAATACATCCCCACCAAAACAAAGGGAGAAAACCAAAAGACGGTCAGTGTTCCCCTTAACAATCGAGCAATGGAAATACTTAACCGATACAAAGGGAAGACCAAGAAAGGGCTAATTCTGCCTTTTATCAGTTCACAGAAGTACAATGACACTATCAAAGAGATATTCACCGTATGCGGTATTACTCGTAATGTAACAGTAGTAGATAGTATATCAGGCAAAGAAGTTCAGCGACCTATCAATGAAGTAGCCTCATCCCACATGGCACGAAGATGTTTTGTCGGCAATCTGTATCAAAAAGTCCAAGACCCCAATCTGATTGCATCCATGAGCGGACACGCAGAGGGAAGCAAAGCATTTGCCCGCTATCGAGCAATTGACGATAAGGTAAAGAAAGAAGTTATTAAGTTGATAGATTAAAGGAGACCGTTATGAAAACTTATGCACCGATGAAAACACCGCAAGAATATTCCTACCGGCTAAATACGATAAATTTTGGTTTAGAGAATATAGACGATGAAATACGGGGATTTATAGGCAGGGGAGAGATTGATCAGATAGATTTCAAAAAAAACATAATACCCCAATTTGTTCAGAAGAAGCTATTTAACTATGTTAATAACCCCGATTTTCGTTTTTCTATGTTGTTAGGTGGTGTACATCCTTTATTGCTCGATTTTAGTGTTTATCACGAAGAACTTTCTTGTTTGATAAACAATGAAATGAAAAAAAGCGTTCCTGACTTGTTTGTAATGAAAATGCTTGAAGGAATGAAGAAGTATAGACAATTATACAAAGAAAAAGAAAAACAGTGTTTATTACTTCCGGAACTGATAGCATATTATCAAACCGGAAACAACCCTTATTCCTTTCTGTCCGATGGGAGAATTGTGTCAAAGTATGGAGAGTGGATGAAATCTTTTAGTCTTTTAGATTATAGATGCAAAGTGTTTTTAGAAATAGCAGATTATTATAAAAACGATGATAAACAAACAACATGCCCCACTAAACAGACGAAACAACCGTTAGTACAAAAGGCCAATTTTAGAAGAATTATTCAATATAAGGACGAAGAAAAACTGTTAGATAGACTTCATAGACTCATAGACGAGAAAGGCGGTGCAGATGTAGGTGCAGTTTTGCTGAATGCACGACAAAAAAATTACATAACAAGGAATCCAACGAAAAAAGAATTTGAAAGCGAATTTGAGTTAAAAGGTTCGTGGAGTGCTATTTCTAACTACATGAGTGATAACAATGTCAATGCGCTTGATAGGGCAAATAGAATAGTAATATTCTCATAAAATTGCATTTTTTTGATGTGTAGGTGTATGCAGGTGTACAAACACTTGTGTACACCTACATTTGTTTTATACCTTTTCATTGTTATGTAGCTTTGCCCACAGAAAGGATATGAAGTCATACCCTACTTAAAATTATTCGTTATGAATATATCTTCAATTTTAGACAGTTGCGCAAATGTACAATTAGTAATCAATGCGCTTGACCTTAAAGAAGCGTTCCTGCAATGGTGCGAAGAAACCAAGTCCAAAGACACGTCCCAGCCGGAAAAGTATTTAACTGCCAACGAAACGGCTAAACATTTAGGGGTTGACATCTCAACGCTATGGAGATGGGACAAAACCGGGTATCTGACTAAGGTACGTGTTGGTGGCAAGGTGCGCTATCGCTTATCCGATGTAACTAAACTTATGGAGGGCTAAGCTATGGAAGAAAAGAAAAAAGGCGACCAAAGCCGCCCCAACGCCACCACAAATGTACATAACCCCAAGGACTTAAACAAGGTTCTTGAATATTTCCGCTATACGGTAGGAACAACACTTGATTGCTTCTTTGCTACTGGTGTTCTTCGCAACTGTATCACTTGGTACGTCCGAGATTTGGAAAATATGGGGTTACTGCAAGCTATTTATATTGCTCGTGATAGAAGAACCAGGTTTAAGGCAAAACACTATTCGGCAGACCCTCAAAAGTGGCAACGTAAACCACAGGACACGCAATTTAATCTATTTACGGAGGGCTGATTATGGGAGTGAATGTATTACAAGAACTATCTGCAGAGCAAATGAAGTTCAAAGCGGAAATAACAGAGGATAGATTTAAATATAAAAACCATGTTTTGGATTTATCACAGGCGATCAATGAACCAAAGTTTTTGTTTAATATTGGCAATATTCCATCAATCCCAGCAGGTGAGCTTATCGGGATTAAAGGACGCGCCAAACAAGGGAAAAGCCAATGGGAATATATTCTTATTTCCGTAATGCTTTCCGGCATTTCCAAAGGTGATGTTATGCCTTTACAAGACCGCTACAAGGTTTTATTATTCGATACGGAGCAATCACAAGCAAGCTTAAAGAAATGCTGTCAGAGAGCCTTAAAATTTGCCGGACTTCCTACCGATAAGAACGATACACACTTTCTCCCTTTTTTCATGCGCCCCTTAACCATTGAAGAACGCAGAAAAACGATTGAAGATGCTATCAAAGAAGAAAAGCCCGATATTATTTTCATTGACGGTGTACGTGATTTGCTGCAAGACTTTAACAGCCTTGAACAAAGTAACGAACTTATCCAGTGGCTTCTCTCCTTGACGGCTGAATATGGCTGTACAATTGTTTCAGTGCTTCATCAAAATAAATCAAAAGAAGATGGCAACATGAGAGGGCATTTAGGAACGGAACTTCTCAACAAGCTAACCGATTGTTTTGAAGTATCAAAGAAAGACGGAAAGTTTCTTGTTACCTGCACTGATAGCCGGAATGTACCCGCTACTGACTTTGCTTTCTCCATTGATGCTAACGGTGAATTTTGCGTGGAAGAAGCAACAGATGCAACTGCAAACGCTGCACGTGTAGTAGACATTCAGAGAGTTTTAAAACTTTGCTTTGATAAATTGCCTAATTATGGATTTCGTGAGCTTGTTTCCGCTTATGCTTTGGAAGATGCGATAAGCGAAAGTACTGCCAAACGAAGAATATCAGAAGCGAAGAAAAACGGCTTTATAAAAGTGGGGTCAGACGGTAAATATACATTGAACCCAGGGCAGCCGTAGAAAGTGGGGTCAAGGGTCACGCCTTTATATTTAGGCGTGAACCCATGAACCCACCCACACTTTTGGGGTCAGTGAACCCAATTTGAACCCACTTGGACCCATGAACCCATTTTTAAACCCAAAAGAATTTTATTGATATGGAATATACATACAGTTTGCAAAAATACACCGGACGAAACAGCCGCCATACGTGCCCGGCTTGTGGAAGGAAATTTTGTTTTACTCTTTATGTGGACGCGGCAGGAAATCCGATTGCTGAAAATGTCGGAAGGTGTGAACATCGTAACTCATGTGGCTACGAGAAAACCCCTAAGATGTACTTTGATGAAAACCCAACAGAGCGTAAGGAGTTCAGACCCACGCCAACGCCTCAACCGAAGAAAGAAGAAAAGGTAGATTACATACCTTTTTCTTTGATACAACAAAGTGAAAGCACCAATAATACATTAATGGACTATTTACAGAAATTCTTTACGGATGAGGCTCTAAACAAAGTTACCGCCGATTATCATTTAGGAAGCACAAAAAAGCGTGAAATAATCTTTCCACAAATAGACAAGTTATCAATGTGTCACACTGGCAAAGTTATGAATTACGATACAGACGGACACCGCATTAAAGGGAAAATAGATGCCATAGACTGGCTACACGCCCGTTTGATGAAGAAACAAGGGAAACAAACATCCGACTTTCATTTACGACAATGTTTGTTTGGTGAGCACCTTTTGCCGAAAAGGCCCAAGGATATAGTTTGCCTAACAGAGAGCGAGAAAGCCGCTATTATCGCCTCTATTGTATTCCCTGCCTTCATTTGGGTATCATGTGGTGGGAAACAAGGTCTTACACCGGAAAGATGCAAAGCGTTGACCGGACGTGATGTAATTGTGTATGCTGATGCGGATGCAACGGAGGAATGGAAAGAGAAAATAAAGAAACTCGATTATTGCCGGAATATAAGCTTATCGGATTGGGCAAAAGATGAGGCCACCAATAGCAAACGAGATATTGCGGACTTGATACTGGAGCAGCGAAAGCACATAGAGAAATCCACTACAGTAAGCGATGTTTGCCATTGGATGGATGAGTTAGGAATGCCAAAGGAACGTGTAACTTTTAATATTTGATGCTATGGAAATAGAAACAATCAACGGACAGATTATAGCAAAGGCTAACCATTACCAAGCCGTACCCGGCAAAGGTGGGACAAAGCGAATTATCAAAGATGAAGTGATACGGGCCTATGAACGCAACTTCATGGAACAATGTAAAGTATATCGCAATAGGTGTATTTCGTCACGTTTCCGCTTGTTTGTCCGAGTGTGGCATAGTTCTCCTCGTTTTGATTTAGATAATAGCCTAAAAACGCTCCTTG